>ERZ1026876.259-NODE-259-length-33820-cov-10.064534_pt1 | contig 33820 bp, 22 predicted proteins | sample MGYA00380168_ERZ1026876 | MGnify/ENA primary metagenome ERZ1026876 (study PRJEB33269, sample SAMEA4719804) | human gut metagenome | biome: human-associated habitat; feature: organic feature; material: feces | place: Cameroon | collected 2013-10 ... | reverse complement strand
CTCCCACCACCTAAAGGTAGTGGGTTTCCGCAACCTAATTAAATTTATGAAAATTGGCTACTGACAGTCCTTGATACATCTTTATAAAACGAAGTTTTTCCTTCAACATTGGCGGCATAATAAAGAGCAGGAGTTTGGAACACCAAATAACACAAAAAACTCCCTATGGCCCAAAAAAGGAAGATTCCCCCAAATAAACTTAAGAACCCTAAAGCAAACTTATAAGCAATAACAAACAGCCACCAGATTACTAACAAAAGATCTACAAATAGCCCTTGCTCAAAGATTCTAGATGATTTATGTGAGGCCCAACTTGAATTTTTAGCTTGCGCTAATTTTTGCTTTTTTGGCAGGAAATTGTGACTTTTGGGAGGGATTTTTCCCCCAACTTGAATAGGAAGTTTCTTTTTTTTCATGACTTTTACCAATAGACACTAGTTGAGGCTTTTTCAATGACTAGACTTCAACTAAGTTCAAGTTCCGATTAAGCTACCTCACCTTATCTAATTTACATGTTTAGTCTTGTTTTTTAGATTAGGTTAGTTTGAGTTTAGCTTTGCTTTTTTCGTCTTGTTTCTTTTCGGTTTAGTTGTTTGGAGCAGATTTGAGGTAGATAAACCACAACTTTGAACCTAATCAGTATCATAAGCGTGGCCTGCTCTTGTGGCTTGTCAAGATTCCACTAATCTTTTCACTCTAAGGGGCACCATATACCAAAGTACCATGAGAATTAAAACTAATAACAACGCCCCAGCGTAGAGAGCCCCCACCCATAAAACTTCAAACTTCCAAGCTAACACGTAATCTTTAGGACTCTCTTCGTCCGCAAACAAGCACAAAGGCGCTCGTTGCCACATTAATACGTACGATTTCATGGGAGTTGCAGACGACATGGCGCCCAAAGCTTCGCTTTCATCGCTATACAAAATCTTTAAAACACAGGCATCAGGAAGAGTTGAACTCCTATAGTCTACTTCATAGTACTTAGATTTAAGCTTCCAATATAAATCCCGATGGGTATATAGAACCTCACGATAAAATTCGGGGTGAGTTTTAATTACATTTTTAGTCATTGCTAGTGAAAACACTTCTGCTAACAATTCGTGCCTGTTTTCTTCATTAGGCATCACGTTCATCTTTACTGGATAAAAAGCATGTGCGCCTACACTTACTAAATTATCTTCTTCATCTGCCAAAGGATACGCCTGCGAGCTCGCACAAATTTGACCTCCAAAAAAAATTAAGAGCTGTATGAAAAAAAATGCTCCTGATATGAGAAAACCAAAAGTGACAATCATTTTTAGGGCAAGTCCCAAAATGCGCGTCATGTTTTAATACCTTGAATACCTAATGAAAAAATAGCCTGTTTAATCCCCAAAATTATAACATTTTGTTAACCTCGATAACGCCCACTTTGAAGTTAGATTTTCCTTAAAACTTGCGAAAATACAATTAGCTCCAAGTAGTCCTCCAAATGGCCTGCCCCCAAAAAAACTATTAAAAGCCCTAATCGTACCCCAATTTTTAAGCACAACCTTTGGCAAACTAAATTAGTTTACTTAGTGGCAATTTTACCTAGTGGGAGTTTTAGCTTGCGTCCTTGTCCAAGCCACAACAAAAATTATCCTACTTTCAACAATTTAGCCTAGTCTTACTTGGCAGCTAGAATTTAAATATCTTGTTTTGGTCTGTAAAGATATTACAATAGGTACATCTTTGGAGGAATTATGATTAACAGCAAAATGTACGAACTCGGCTCACGCCGTAGTGTAATCCGCGAAATTTTTGAATATGGTAAAAAACGTATTGCCGAAGTTGGAGCGGAAAATGTTTTTGACTTTAGTATTGGTAACCCAAGCGTAGAAGCACCAAAGGAAGTTGCCGATACAGCTAGAGAACTTTTAAATTGGCAACCTTCAACCAAGCTTCACGGCTATACCTCAGCTCAAGGCGACCCTAATACACGTAAAGCTATTGCTGAAAATCTTAATGCCAGATATGGGAAAATCTTTAAAGGTGAACACGTTTACCTTACTTGTGGCGCTGCTGCTTCCTTAACTATTTCACTTCGAGCCATCATTGATAATCCTGATGGCAGTGAAAATGTTATGGTTTTTGCTCCATTCTTTACTGAATACCGTGTTTTCATTGAATCTATGGGCGCTGAAACTAGAGTAGTTCCATCCTTGATGCCTAGCTTTGGCCTTAACCTTGAAGCCTGTGCTCAGATGATTGACAGCAAAACTGTAGCAGTTATTGTAAATTCACCAAACAACCCAACCGGGGTTATTTATACCGCTGAACAACTTACTGCGCTCGCTACTTTGTTAAAACAAAAAAGCGCTGAATACGGTCACCCAATCTATATCATATCTGATGAACCATACCGTGAAATCGCATATGATACCAAGACTCCATTTATCACTGATTTTTACGCCAACTCTCTTATCTGTTATTCATACAGCAAGTCACTTTCACTTCCAGGCGAACGTATCGGTTACATTTTAGTTCCTGAAGAACTAGAACAAGCTTCAGAAATGTACGCTGCTATTTGTGGGGCTGGTCGTTCACTCGGCTTCATTTGTGCTCCAGCTATGTGGCAGCACCTTATTACCCGTTGCTGTGGCTTGACTTCTGATTTAAGCGTCTATGCTAAAAACCGTGATCTACTCTTTAACGGCTTAACAGAACTTGGATTTGAATGCGTACACCCTGATGGGGCTTTCTATCTCTTTGTTAAGTGCATGGAACCAGATGCTAACGCTTTCTGCGAACGAGCTAAAAAACATGATCTCCTCTTAGTTCCAAGCGATGACTTCGGATGCCCAGGTTATGTTCGTATCGCTTACTGTGTAAGTGCTGATATGATTAAGCGTTCAATGCCAGCCTTTAAAGCGTTAGCAGCAAGCTATCAAAAGTAATACTAACTAGCTTTTGAACTTACTTTTTAACTGAACTCGGCAAGAAGTCCCCCACCTCTATAGGTGGGGGAGGATGTCACTCCCTCTGTTTCTAAGCCTTACATCGTCTTAGTAAGGGAGGGATTTTACTAAATAACGATTCAACAAAAACCCACAAAAGTAAGCGCCCCATAGGCCACATCTAAAATTTCGCCAAACATACCCCATAATACTTAAGACCCAAACGCACCCTTAAATTCTTTTTAGCCTTAATTCATTAGGGATTTTCCCTGCATGTACCATTAAACAATCACATTAGTCCATGAAGCTATGTTTATAAAGAAGTAACATTTTCATGGGTTTGGCCACTAAATTACATGAAATTGCGAGCTAATTCGCAAAAACAAAATATAGCCAAAATATATAGGCAAAAGAATCATTCTTTCACTTACCACATCTTCGGCTTGCGTTATAATTTAGACAGTTGTGCGTATATTCAGGCGGGGCTTTTCCCCTCTTTGATAAAAACAAAATATCATCTTACAAAATAAGCTATAGCCTACATAAAATTGATTACAGCTATAGCCAAGCAACATTAAATAAAATAAAAAAATGTTCCACAATCGTAACCCCAAATAAACTAGGAAATAATTAAGTTTTCAAGCTAGTGTTTATTGTAGGAACTAATTAAACAACATTTGAAAAAAAAACAAGCCTTTAATCGGCTTGACAAAATTTTAGGAACTTTATAACAAGTGTCAGCACATATTCGAACTGTTCTGGAACGCAGTTATCAACAAAATGCGAATACCAAGAAACTTGATTTAGTCATGATTTCCTTTTGCGACCAAGCCGAGATTCGTTCCGACTTCGATATCTTCTGCCAAAAGAAAGGCGTGGAGAGACCTATTCGTATAGTGCTAACACCAAACGACTATTTTTACCCTCTAGCCCCTGTGATGTACACCATTAGGGAAATTTTAAATCAACGTCATATCCCCCTAGAACAAATTGCCGATATCCTCAATCTTGAAGTTTTTGAAAATCAGCTGTTTACAAACATGCTTAAAAACTCAAACCCTTTAACCAATTTCTACATGCCATCCGATGTTGAATATATTCAGCACCGCATGCACAGTAATATCAAAGCAATTTTTAATCATTTGCTTAGCAATGATGAAAAAATGATGATCGGCATTAGTAACATTCAATATGCCGGTCCAACTTCGCTTAGGTTTCTCCTCGACATCTTTAAGAAACAAGACGTCCAAGAATCTGATTATTGTTACACTCTCACTGCTAATATAAACAAAAGTTTTAGTAATCTTGATAAGCAGCGTAAAACTACTAATTTGTTTGCAACAGAAAGCTTTTCCCCATTAGGCCACAAGAACGAAACTCTACGTAACAATCCTAATGCTATAGTGTTGCTTGGTTTTTCTGTTGATGCCCAACACAACACCACCGAATGGTTAGATTGGGAAAGTAAGTTTGAACATATTTGTAGCATCGTGAGACCTACAGATTCAGAAACAGGCTTTTCTACCGATAATGGACGCTACGAATGGCCTCAGGTTTCTAAAGTACCAGATAACGTCACTACAAGTATTACCGAAGGCATTAAGTATAGCAGCTTGTTGCTCAATTTCTTCTGTTGCGAAGAAATGCTAACCATCACTTCGGAACTAACTAAGAAATTAAGAGTTAACCGCTATGATGGCTTTGCGTCAGAAAACGAAGTCACCTTGTACCATTTAAATGGTCGCGCTCAGCTTTATTTACATAATTACGAAGAAGCGTTAATTTCTTTCGACCTTATGTATGAAAAAGCGCAATACCGCAATAACAACGACGATGCTTGTCGCGCTTATACTCAATTAGCGTACACCCATATTTTTAGATCAGACTTTGAATCGGTTCTGCATTTTGCCGAAATGGCGGCTCATTTGGGTGAAATCAGCATGAATCTACGCTTAGTTGCTATTGCTAATTTCTGTCTTTTTGTAGCCTATGACCGCTCAAGTATTCGCTTTGGGACCCATAATCTCGAATCACTGTTAAACGGACTTGAACGCCAAGATCTCATGAAGGAACTAACTTACGTTTTACGTAATTCTTTTGCTCAAGCATACCTGGATCCGGCTCTTGATTTTAAACAGTCCCTTGAATATTGTAATAAAGCCATCAATATCGCCAACCGTAATGGCATTAGACATGAACTTGCCGCCGCTCATCACTGCCGCGGGATCGTACTTTCTAACATGGGGCGTATTGCTGAAGCATTACATGCTTATCGTTTAAGCGAAGAAATCTACGATAAACTCGATGTGCCAATTGAATTAACCCATGTGTACAACTCCATTGGTTATCTGTACATTGAAACTGAAGATTTTCCTCAAGCCCATGAATATTTCTTAAAAGTTTTAAGAAATTCAATTAAGCTTAACGATTATTCCGAAATCACTATCACCCTTTATAACCTTTCTAAGCTATACATACTTACCGGGTTATACAAGGAAAGTTTGCACACTCTAAACATTTTGCAGGAAGTGATGTCTATTCGTGGCACGCTTAAACTGCCATTCCATAATTTACACCACATCCTGTTATCTAAAGCAATTGCCTATGCTAGCCTTGGGGAAGTTAATTTTGCGACCCAAATGCTAAAACGCAGCACCAACATTCGCTCAGTGCTAGCCGCTCAAACAACAGAAATGTTCATGTACAATCTTGTACAGGCCATGATTTATGGAATTTCAAATAACAAGCAACAAGCTACTTTGCTTTTGGGAAAGCTCGAGCCTCAACTTGAAATTTTGCAATTAGATTCCCAGCTTCGAATCCTGTTTTACCTTAATGGCATTAAGATCTTTGCTCATTTTTGTATGTATGAGCAAAGCTATCATTTCTTTAAGACCGGTTTTGCTTTTGCAACTAAAAATCAGCTCTTCAACAGCCAAAATCAACTTATCAATGCTTGGAAAGGCATTCCTTACAATGCTACTAGTGGACTTACAAGTCTTGACACTCCACTTAACGAATTCAATCAGATTATCCCGCTTGTGGAGCAGGAACGACGCGTAAACATTTTATGGCGCCAAGTGCACGAACTTCGTCTAGGTTCTATGCTTCATAACTTTAGTCTTAGCGTGGAAAATGATGAACAATTGGCAGCTGAGACCTTACGTTTACTCTCTTCACACTTTAATATCAACGGTGGTTTTGTTTACTACATCGATAACGATCAAGAAAACACAACTCTACTTAAAGAATTTAACTCTTCAAGACAGTATTCTGATTTTAGTTTTGCGCGCGTTCAGCAATTCTGTAATGAAAACATCACTAGCGAATACAAGGTATTTTCCAACGTCAAAATTGGCACTTGGGAAATATACCGCATCGCCATCTTCCCGCTCATGGATCGAGATGAGCTTTTTGGCCAAATGATGTTATTCACTTTTGATAACAAGACAGATAATAAAAACGAAAGCTCAGATTCAATTAACTTTATTGCCCAACAGCTTTCAAGCCAGTTAATTACCATGATTCAGCGTGCCAAGCTTATCAAGATAAGCACCACCGATATGCTGACAGGTCTCTACAATCGCATGGAATTCAACTCTCGGCTCCAAAAGACGATCAAACAGTTAATGCCAAACCAAAATATAGCCCTTGGCTTTATCGACCTTGATAACTTCAAGTACTACAACGATAATTTGGGCCACGAAGTTGGGGATAAATTATTGATTTGGTTCTCTAAACTCTTAAATAGTCGTAAGGCTCCTAATGACGTAGCATGTCGTTGGGGTGGGGACGAATTTCTACTGCTCATGAAGAATTGCACTGCAATGGAAGCAGAACAGCGCATGCAAAATATTTTGGATGAGCTTAAAGCCCAAAATGGCTACAAGGCTGAAATTGAAGAGTTCTTAGGACATCCTGTGACTAACTTACCTGAACGTTATTACTTAGCCTGCTCAATCGGGGTGATGGATAGCAGTTCATTGCCACGCCCAATCAATGAGAACGACTTACTTAACCACGCCGACCAAGCGCTATACGAAGTTAAACGTACCGGCAAGGGCCGAGTGCTTAACTTCGAAAACATGACTCACGAAGCCGATAACCAAATCATTGAGTCTAATCGCTAACTGCTTTAGCTAAAACTTCCGCCTTACTGTTACTATTTTTGGTAATTTTAACAGCGGAGTTTGTTTTTTCAAAAGTCTAATAAAAAAAACAGCCTTCTTTAATATCGGCAATAATTGCGCGTTTTAAGAATGTTGTTTTTGTTTAAACGTTGTATTCTTAAACTAAAACTTTAAGGTATTATCTTTATTTAACTTCAGCCTTTTTCGCTACAGCTGCTTTCACGCCTTCTGCTAACTGATCAGCGCAAGAAGTATTTTTAGCCCCACAAAGATTACCACTACATTTGCTGATGATAAAATCCGCACTCTGGCCTTCAAGAAGCTTAGCAATCATCTTAAGATTACCATTACAGCCACCATGAAAACGAATATTGGTAACATTGTTGTTTTCATCGAGTCCAAAAGCAATCTCACGCGCACAACAACCTGCAGTTCTGTATAAAAATTCCATAATTTTAATAGCTTCCTATTTATCAATGTAGCTCAAAATAGCCTCGATATTTTAGATTAAGCCATATTATAGCAAAACATTTGGTAAAGCTTATGTGAACTACTCACCACCTAAAGAGATGGGAGCTTCGTAATTACTCATTAGAGTAATTCTAAAGAAGTTTGATAGCTATGCTATCCTTATTCTCACAGGTGTGTCCACTTCACCCCTACTGTATAGGACTTCTAAGTCCACTACATTACTTTTTCCTAGTATATTATCATATATTTAAGCTCAAAAGAAGTAAGAGCAAAAAACCAATTCATCTCCCACCTAAAGAGGAAGTAGTCTTCTTGGAGATTTTAGATAAACTGAATTTATTCTACTCAAATCATTAGATCTAGCTGTGATTTTTGAAGGTATATGCATTCATAATAAGTCGCAAACCTTAAAATACCGTACAATATAAAGAATAGTACTAAACACAAAGTAAAGGAGAAAAAGTATGCAAGACGCCTCCTACTATAGCCAATATCTTGGCTTCCCTACTTCAGATGTTGAAGCCTTAACTACATATATTGACCGCCTTGCAAAACCTCAAGGTGCTTTAGGCCAACTTGAAGATGTAGCTTTAACTTTGGGGTTAATTTTTAAAAAGAATGCCACTAGCCCTAAAATTGAATTACATCCACACGTCCTCGTGTTTGCTGCCGATCACGGTATTAATATTAAGCATCAAACTAGTAGCGTCCCTAGTGAACTGACCACTGCATTAATAAACAATGGGCTCAATCATGGAGCGGGCATAACTTCAATTGCGCAAGCTTTTAACATTGGAGTTACCTTTATCAACGCTGGCGTACTAGTCCCAAAATTTACAGGTCCAGTAGTCGATCGTTCCATTCGTCAGGCCACCTCTGATTTTTCTAGCAAGGAGGCGATGACATTAACTGAAGTCGACCAAGCCCTAGCCCAAGGCGCTAAGGCTGTGCATGAAGACTGTCTACCAAACACAAACGTCCTCATCTTAGGCGAAATCGGCATTGGTAATACAGCTTCCGCCTCTGCGATTATGTCTAAAATCACCGGCCTTTCAGCTGAGCTTTCTACTGGCCGTGGTTCAGGAATCGACGATGCTCGACTAGAGCTCAAAAAGAAACTCATTAAAAAAGCCTTGGCTCGCCATGAGGAAAATCTAACCGCCAAAGAAATTCTCGCGGCCTTTGGGGGCTTTGAAATTGCTCAAATGTGTGGTGCGATGATTGAAGCTGCCCACTTAGGTTGGGCCGTCTTAATCGATGGCTTTATGGTTACCGCCGCTGCTATGTTAGCCTGTAAGCTAGATGCGTCCGTAAGAGCACATTTACTTTTTGCCCATGAAAGCAACGAAGGAGCTCACCGTTTAATGCTTGAATATTTAAAAGGCACTCCTCTTCTTCGCTTGGGGCTTCGTTTAGGCGAAGGTACCGGGGCAGCACTCGCTTACCCTCTACTTAAGGCCGCAGTGGGTGTATTAAACGATATGGCACATTTTGATGAGCATGGTAACCTTGTTAAAAACTGAACTTAATCTCTTGGGGTTAGCGCTTGGATTTTTTACCCGTCTGCCGTTACCCCAAAATCTAAATTACTCTCCCGAGCTACTCAACCACTCCACACGTTACTATGGAGTGGTTGGGGGCTTAATTGGCCTGTTGTTAATTCCTATATTTTGGGCCACTCATACCCTGTTCCCGTTACCTCTAGCGGTACTTCTTACCATCACAGCCTCGCTCATTATCACGGGGGCTTTTCATGAGGACGGACTTGCTGATATGACCGACGGTTTTGGTGGAGGCTACACTCCCGAACGTAAGCTTGAAATCATGAAAGACTCAAGACAAGGTACTTTTGGAGTATGTGCCATCGTCCTCACCTTGAGTTTTTACTACGTGGCACTTGCTACTTTTAGTAATTTAAGTTTTATGGCTTTAAGCGTGGCTCTCCTTAGTGGCCATAGTCTATCCCGCATTATGGCCGGAACTTTAGTGGCAGATTTACCGTATTTACGCACCCTTGATTCTAGAGCCAAAGCAAAACCTCTGTCTACCGGTTTAAGAAGGCGCGATCTTGTGTGGCTACTCCTAAGCGCCATCCCATTTTTAGCATTACTAAGTTGGCCCTGCGCTTTAGGCCTTATACCTCTTTTAGTTGTCATTCACCTGTTATACCGCCAATACCTTTTAAGTCAGTTTGGAGGCTATACAGGAGACTGTTTAGGGGGCGCTCAAGTTATCACCATGATTTCAATTTGGTTATACCAAATCATGTGGTTAAAGCTTGATCTAACAATCATTGCTCCTTGGTTAAGCCAACTCTTTTAATTCATTTTTTTTACGTCGAGCCTAAACATGAGTTGTCATTACAAAACCTTTTCCCTTACCTTAGTGCGACATGCCACGGTCAACGGCCCACACGCTCTTTATGGTAGCCAATGTGATATCGCGTGTCTGCCTGAGCAATTGCAACTCTTAGAACCGCTTTCGTTACATGACGCCGCCAAATTTACCCAAGTTTACGTTTCACCTCTTTTGCGCACGCGCGAAACTTGTGAGCGTCTGTTTTTAAACGCCCCTATTCAGCCTGTAATTGAACCTCTCATCCAAGAATTTAATTTTGGAGTCCTTGATGGCAAACCTTTTTCAAGCTATAGCCCTCACGACAATCAAATGCTCGAAGCTTTTAATACGGACTCCGTGAATTTTCCGATACCCCAAGGGGAAACTGTCACTGCTTTTGCTAAGCGCATTAAAAACTTTCTCCTTGAGCTAATGCTTAAGGCTCAAGATAACGACCACCTCCTTCTCATCACCCATGGGGGAGTTATCGCCCAAACGTTAAGCCTGATACTTAACCTACCTTTAGCTCAACTCCTCATTACAATGCCAGCCGCTTACACGAAAGCAACTCGCATTAAACTATCAATTCCAAGCGAGGCTAATTTAGCTTCTCTAACTCAGCCTCAAGGCTTCTTTGGGCAAGTCGCCAATTTTAATGTTAGTCTCAAAGAATTAAATTGAAGCAAAAAAAAAACAGGTCAGAAATTTATTTCTCACCTGTTTTTCAGACCTTATTTAAGCGCTATGGCGCTTTTTAGGAGCTTTAAAATTTTGAATTAATATTCTTCTGCGTATTTCTTAACGATAGCGAGCACATTCATCGCTAAACCGCGACGGGCATTATCCATTACCGCCATAAATGAATAGGTCCGGTTTAGTCCTGACGCGCCATGAACTCTTGAAATAAAGATGTTATCTTCATTGGTACCGTGTGAAGCTGGAGTTATTTCTTCACCATCAGCGTTTTCAATAAACACACAATCTGCTAGAAGTTCCTTAACCTCAGCCAAAGTAAGGTCTTGCTTAGCCGTAAACGAAATCACCGCGGTATGGCCATAAAACACTGGCACTAAAACGCAATTTAACATGATGCGAGAAGCAGCTTTTGAGCCTAAGGCAAGTTCTAATTGCTTTTGCACTTCATGTTCATGGGTGGTAATCCCTAAATCGTCTTCATCCCCAAGGGCGGTGTGGATATTAAAGGCCATTTGGTTAGCAAAAAGTCGAGGTTCTACCGGGCGCATATTGAGTAAAGCGATAGTTTCACGAGCAAGTTCCCCCGCCCCATCCGCGCCTAGACCTGAAACAGATTCCATCAAAGTAACTTCAGCATGTTCCAAACCAAAGTGGCTATCTAAAGGCTTTAACAACAGCGCTAACATAGTCGCTGCTGAATTCATAGGCACTACATATCTATCAGCTAACATCTGGTCTAAAGAGGTGGTGCTACCATCTAAAAAGATGTTTTCCGGTTTTGGATCTTCGCAACCGGCATCAATAACCAAACACCCAGCTTCCTGTGCTTCTTTAACTAGTTTACGTGAATCATTGTCATCGCTAAATGAAATAAAAACATTAGCACTTTCGAAATCATAAACATCAGGGCTTACAATACCAAAGTTACGGTCCATGATATTGACTGCATCATATTCTCCCGCCCCATAAGCTAATGGACAAACGTCAGTGCAATTAATATCACTATCATTCAACGCTTCAAAAAAAGCCTTACCAGCATTGGTGCCGTATCCATAAACCGCTAATTTTAGTTCTGACATCTATTTTTCCTCATTACATTTTGCACAATATTGATACTGCCCTATATTGATATTTAAACGACAGAAAAACCTAAAGCTTTTAAAAGCTCTGCCTCTGCTTTCGTTTGCGCTCCAGTTACTTTTAGACTCCAAAGTTCACGTCGTTCTTTATAATTCTTGCGTAAAGCATCAAAGCCTTGGCCATCCTTAAACCCAAGTCTAAAAGCCGCATCATCTCGGCGTACGTCAAACACGAGATGGACTAAGCGTCTAATAAGATCTAAAGAAAGAGGCTCTGTTAAATGCACTTCAGTTATATCTGCAGCTTTTAATAAAGACGCAAATTCAACCGGTTGAGCGGTGCACATTTGGGCTAATTTTTCATAAAGCATGTAAGTACCACGACATTTGCCCTCAAAAGCGTATCCCGCAATATGTGGCGTCGCAATATCTGCGTATCTTATAAGCTCTTGGCAATTAATAGTCGGTTCCCCTTCCCATACATCTTTGATTAAGTGTAACTCTGGGTTACGCTTTAAGGCCTCTAAAAGCGCAAAGTCATCAATAACTTCACCACGACTAGCATTAATGATAAAACGAGGTTTAAAAGCGGGATCGCTTAAAAGCTTATCATCAAGCATATGGTAAGTCGCATAAGGCCCAGTACGTTCTAAAGGCACATGAAAAGTAACCACATCTGCATTTAAGGCTTCAGCATAAGAAACGTAAGAAGCACAACGTTTTGGATCTTGGGCTTGCTTTAGCGGGTCACAAATTTTTAGCGTAAAGCCTAACGCCTGTGCTCTTTTTATAACTTCGCTCCCGGTGCATCCAGCGCCAATCACGCCCAAAGAGAGTTCCTTAGGATTTAAGTTATATTTTTCACACCAAAACAATAACGAAGACAGAACGTATTCCCCAACACTTGCTGCATTACACCCTTGAGCGTTGGTAAATGCGATCCCTTTAGCCGCTAAAAGCTTAGTATCGACGTGATCAAAACCCGCTGTCGCCGTCCCCACAAAACGGAGTTTTTGGGCTTTGGCTAGTAAATCGGCATTAACCTTAGTAATCGAGCGGACCATTAAGACGTCAACGTCAATAAGATCATCAGCTGTAATCTTACGACCATGCTTTAAAGTTACTTCCCCAAATTGAGAAAATAACGCTTGTGCCAAGGGCATATTCTCATCGGCTAAAATTTTCATGATTAATCCTAAAAAGCCGGCACGCCGGCTTAACATGTTAAGAATTAAGAAGTTGGCCTTGGACCACTCTATCTGTCGCTATCTACCTTTAGTAATAGTAAGCACTCCTTGACCATTAACTACTGCGTGTTAGCCACGAAGTCTTCAATTAAAAGCTCTAAAGATTGCTCGGTTGCCACCTGTTGTACTGGTTCTTTTTTAGTATTAGCCTAGGCTTTAGAGACAGTTTTGGTTTTTGGGGTAGTTTTCTTGGTGGTAGCTTTAGGAGTTTTAAGCTTCACTTCAGAATCTAACGCCTTTCCTGCTGCATCAACGAGAGGCGCAGTATATGAAGGTTTAGGTTCATTTGCCCCAAAGAGAATCTTAGCCACTTCAGGATAATTATCCACATAATAGAAGTTAACCCCAGCCTTAATTTCAGCTGGCATGTTATCAACATTGCTCTTATTAAAGCGAGGCACAATGAGATTGTTGATCCCCATGCGACGCGCCCCCATAACTTTTTCTTCAAGCCCACCAATCGCTAGTACTCGACCAGTTAATGAAATTTCCCCAGTCATAGCAAAGCCTTGGCGTGGAGCCTTACGAGAAACCATTGATAAGAGGGCACTAGCTATGGTAATACCAGCACTTGGGCCATCTTTTTCTACCGCCCCTTCAGGCACATGCACATGCACTAAAGCTTCATCTAAAACCTTAGGCTCATTCGCAAAAGTATCTGGAGCTAAGTCTTTTAAAGTGGCTCTAATATAACTAAAAGCAATCTCTACTGATTCTTTCATGACCTTGCCAAGATTACCAGTTACTTGTACGCCCCCACTTTTTGCGGTCCGACTAATAATTTCCGCTTCAATTGGTAAGGCACAGCCCCCCACAGAGTTCCAGGCGAGCCCCGTAGCAATCCCAATACCTTGTAACAAGAATTCATTATCAAATGGAGCAACCCCAAGATACTTAACTAAATCCTGTTCCTTAATGGTTAGAGACTTTAGACTATCATCAGTCATAAGCTTAACTACGCATTTACGCACAATACGCTTTAAATGACGCTCTAAATTACGTACCCCAGCTTCACGGGCATAACCTTCAATAATACGACGAATAACCGCATCACCAAGTTTAACCTGACGAGTGCTAATACCAGATTCTTTTACAATTTTTGGTAAAAGATACTTTTTAGCAATTCTGAATTTCTCATCAGTTAAATAGCCATTTAATTGAATTACTTCCATACGGTCACGTAAAGGTGCCGGAATGGTTTCCATGGAGTTAGCCGTACAAATGAAGAAACACCCTGACAAATCTAACGGCACGTCAAGATAATGGTCGGTAAAACTGTTGTTTTGTTCCGGATCTAAAACTTCAAGCAAAGCTGCAGCCGGATCCCCACTAGCACTAGTTTTAAGCTTATCTACTTCGTCAAGCATAATGACCGGATTCATGGCCTTAGAGGTACGTAGAGCCTGAACCAATTTACCAGCATAAGCCCCGATATAAGTACGACGGTGCCCACGAATTTCAGATTCATCAGAAACCCCACCTAAACTTACTCTAAAGAACGGACGCTTAAGAGCTCGAGCAACTGAACGCCCAATAGAAGTCTTACCAACCCCTGGAGGGCCAACAAAGAGCAAACCAGTACCGCGCTTAGATTCGTCTGTGTTTTTATTAAATACACTAACGGCTAAGGATTCAACGATACATTCCTTAACTTCTTTTAAGCCTTCATGATCGGTTTCTAAAACCTTTTTAGCTTCTTTGATTTCCGCACCTTCACCGGCATAAACTCCCCAAGGTACAGTAGTCAAGCATTCAAGATAATCACGAGCTACCCCATATTCAGCACTTGAAACATCGATGTTCTGCATACGGTTGATTTCGTTTTTAAATCTTTCTGCTACTTCTTTTGGTGGATTAAGCTTGTCCATGCGAGCTTTTAATTTTTCCACATCAGAAGAAGAATCAGCATTTTCCCCAAGACCTAATTCGTTCTTAATTTCTTTTAGCTGTTCACGCAAAATAGCTTCACGCTGTTTTTCGTTAATATTTTGCCCAACTTTTTCCTTAATCTGACTTTGAATACGGGCCACATTAAGCTCGTTATTCACAGCTTGCAAACACAGTTCCAAGCGAGGCAATAAATCGACGGTCTTTAAGATATCGTATAATTCTTCAAAGCTACTATTTGTTATCGCTGCAGCGCAATCAGCTAACAGCGAAGGATTATTCGGATCGAACCGCCCTACGTATTGCTTAAGCTCTTCAAAATAAATTGGGTTGCAGCCAACTAATTCTTTCAAAGCATGAATTATAGTCATGGATAAAGCACGTACTTCTAAGCCTTCTTTGGTATTAGGCTCAGGTACTACAGCTTCTAAATAATGCGCCTTGCATGTAATCCCAACCTTGCTTTTATTTTCAGGTTCTAGCTTTACACGCCCAAGAGCTTGCACGACGAATTGAATATCTTCACCGTCACGGCACTGAATAATACGGCCCACGGTCATAACTCGAGCAAAATCTTCAATATTAATCTCAGGGTCTTCACGATCCATTGGCATCGAGAAGATGGCTAACATCTTGTCTGGAGTGTTAAGAACCGCATGGATCATTTGACGCCAACGAGGGGCAACCTGAAGAGGCATAATCTGACTTGGCAATAAAGGGCGACCAAATACAGGAAGCACCATTAACTTATCCGGCCAATCTTTAGCGTTGAATTCTGCAAATAAGTCACGTTCTTCTTCAACTAGATCTTCGTTGTTCAAAAACTCAAAGGCACTTTCTGCCACCAGATGTTCGTCACTTAGAATAGAGTTTTCGGCAGTCCCTTCAGCGCCTTTTTCAGCTTTAGCCTTAGTAGTTTTAGCTTTGGCACGGGTTCTTGTTTTAGCCTTTGGCTTAGCCTTACTATTAGCTTTAGTAGTTTCTTCCGCTTCGTTGCTAGAATCTTCTTTAGCTTCATTTACCTTAGAAGCTATATTTTCAGTAGTTTCTGTAGCATTAGGTGAGGTCAAATTAGTAGCTGTCACTTCATTTTGGTTTGAAGCTTCTTTGTCATTAGCAGCTTCAAACGCTGGGCCATGAGCTAAATCTTTGCCCTCAGCAACCCATTTTTCCACCGCAGCTCTAAGGTTTTTACTCATAATGCTCAAGGCATAAAGCGCAGCTTGTTTATTATCACCTGCTTTAAGTAACATTCTCACTAAAATGTTACCCATTGAGCCCCAACCTAAATCAGCTTGTTCAGGATTGCTGGCGGGAGCGTTTGTACTATTATTTTCAGGTTCTTTAACCTGCTCATTTTGTTTCGCTTCGTCTAAAATATTATTATCTTTATCTTTATTTGATTCAGCCATAATCAACAATCCAAAAATATGTCGCCACTGCAACACTAAATATCTAGGTTAACTAGTACCAAACACCGTCAACCTTAACGTATTTTGCTATGAACTAGCAGTAATAATTTGTATTTTCTTTTATTTATTCCCACATGCACTAATTAAGAAAAAATGTGTAAAAACATCCTTAAAAGAAATACTTAATCCTGAAGAATAATGATGTAGCTTAATTAAATGCCCCACTGACAAAAACAAGATTATTCAAAATTATACAGGCTTTACATTACATAGGGATTTAGGAGCAAAATTTCAAGAGAAAAACTGATAATAGTTAGATTTCTTTTATTTGCATTTCATGCTTTAAGTACCAACTCTTCGCTCCACTTAGTTAAGACCAATAAACCAAACCAAGCATTCATTATTATGACACAAATTACTCAGACAACATGTGCCTTAAACAAGAAAAATTGGCACCAAATTCTATTTTTCGGCCTTTGACGGCCTAAGGTCTATGAGAGACAACCTTATTACAAAATTTACACCTTAGATAAGCGCTATCAACTCCAAATTGCTTAGCCCCCTATCCCCATAGCTAGCCGTAGCCTTACACCATATCATGAATAATTTTCATACCTTGGGGCTATATCGCATTTATGGAATTTAAATCCCCCGCTTAGCAAGAAGTATGTTATGATTACTACATGTACCACACAAAGGGAGGAATTGGTACAACATATTGTATTCCGTCTTTCATCACCACTTTAAACAACCATAATTTTTGCTTTGAAGCCAAATTGTTGTTTAATCTCGGCCATCAGACTTAGGAGGCAATTATGAACTTCAACCAACTCATCTTAAATATCATTCTCTACTCTAAGGATGTTTTTTTGTTGTGCTTACTCCTTGGGGCTTTGTACTTAATGATAGTAATGATCTCTGGATTAAATGCTCCTTTCTAAAAAAGTCGCTCAAAAGTAGCGAATTTCACTGCCGGAATACCGGCAGTTTTTGTTTTCCGCGGCCGTTTTCCTAATTCTCCATGCCACTAGGCCTATATGCGCTCGCACAAGAGATGCACCATCACTAAATAATAATGGTAAAATAAGTTTATCTAGCACGGAGAACCTAAATACATGAAATTCTTACTCAACATCCTTCCCGCCATTTGCTTTTTTTTAACCTACAAACTTGCCGGAGGAAACCTCATTTGGGCCACTGGGGCTATTGTTATTTCATCTGTAATTTGCTTTGCCCTAAACTATGTGCTCTACCGCGCCATTTCAAGATTTCAGGTTGTACTTTTAGCGGTACTTCTGTTATTTGCTTTGCCAACAATTTGGCTCAATGACACCAATATCATTAAACTAAAAGTTTCAGTTATAAATATTGCGTTAGCCCTCATCATCTTGGCCCTTCAATTTATCTTTAAAAAGAACATCGTAGAGGCAGTTTCTGGAGTAAAAACTCCAATTCCAACTAACTTATGGCAAAAAGCTACTATTGCTGTAGCTGGGTATCTTATTCTTTGCGCTGGTTTAAACTATATCCTAGCCTTTAAGCTCCCTGATTTATTCTCAAGTTTTTCGGCCCAAGAGGCAGAAGACCTTTGGGTAGCCTACAAGACTTATGGCAACGGCATTTTGAACTTTATTTTTGTCCTGTTAATTTCTTTTTGGATGACGAGCAAACTTTCCCCAGAACAAAAAGCTGAACTCGAAAATCTGATGAACAAGCTAAAAGAAGCACAGAAAGCAAATAAGAAGAAATTACCCCAAAATGATGAAAAAATTAAAAACAACTCTGATATTTAACCAAACCTAGATCAAAACATCTCATCAAGTAGGTATAATCTATTAAAATAAAGCGAATTACTTGCGGTCTTGTTCACCGCTTAAGTAACAGTTTATCTAAAATCTCCAAGAAGACTCCTTCCTCTTTAGGTGGTGAGTAGTTCACAAAACACCCGGTCTTGTTTTACTTAGACCTAAACTAAAAAAGGAACCAGATATGTGGTATCTGATATACGCTGAAGACGTAAAAAATTCAAATGCACTCCGTCAAGCTGCTAGACCCGCTCACTTAGCAAGACTTCAAGCTTTAATTGCTGAAGGCAGATTACTCTTAGCAGGTCCAAACCCAGCTGTTGATTCCGAAAACCCTGGTGACGCTGGCTTTACCGGCTCTGCTATCATCGCTAAATTCGATAACCTTGAAGCTGCTCAGACTTGGGCGGCTGCAGATCCTTACTGGGAACACGGTGTTTATGCCGCAGGTACTGGCATTGTTAAGCCACTTAAGATTACCGCAAAAATGAACGACGCTTCATTCTAGAATTAACCCAAGCCTAAAACCGTTTAGATAATATTGGTTTTGGTGCATAGGAGAAGGAAATGAATAATCTTAAAGTCAAAAAGGCAATTATCCCTGTAGCTGGGCTTGGCACTCGCATGCTTCCTGCCACTAAAGCAATTCCAAAAGAAATGCTTCCAATTGTAGACAAGCCTTTAATTCAATATGTGGTTAACGAAGCAGCTAGAGCAGGGATTGAAACTATCGTTCTAATCACCCACTCTTCCAAAAACGCTATTGAAAATCACTTTAGTAAAAGTTTTGAACTTGAAACCACTCTTGAACGCCGTATCAAGCGTCAGCTCCTCGATGATGTCCAAAACATTTGTCCACACAACATCAACATTGTGCATGTGCGCCAAGACGAAGCTTTGGGCTTAGCTCACGCCATTCGTTGTGCTGCCCCTGTGGTAGAAGGCGAACCTTTTGCTATTTTGTTGCCTGACGTTCTTATTGATGAATATCTCTCAGATCCAAGCAAAGACAATCTTGCCGAAATGGTTAAGAACTTTGAGGCCACTGGTATAAGCCAAGTTATGGTTGAAAAAGTGCCGATGGATATGGTTTCTAATTTTGGGATCGTAGATCTTGGTAACAACACTAAGAGCTTAACTCCTGGCGCCACCGCGCAAATTAAGAACTTAATTGAAAAACCAAGTATTAAAGATGCTCCATCTGATCTTGCCATCGTGGGTCGCTATGTCTTATCTCAAGAAATTTGGCCACTCTTTAAAGAAACCCCACTTGGGGCTGGTGGTGAAATTCAGCTTACCGATACCATGCGCCTCCTCCTCCGTCACGCAGACATTCAAGCCTATGCGATGAAAGGGGTAAGTCATGACTGTGGGCGTAAGCTTGGTTATGCTAAAACCTTCGTTGATTACGCTTTACAGCACCCAGCTATTAAGGATGAATTCCTTCAATTCCTTAAAGACAAGGTTAAAGAATTAGAAGCTAGTACTGAAGAAGCAAAAGCCTAAAATGCTACGCTATTAGGTATAGTAAGAGTATAAAAAGAATTTAATTGCCCTAAGCAAATCTACAGCTTGAGGCGCTCAAACTTCAAATATTAAAAAGGCCGAAAATTTTTTTCGGCCTTTTATTTTATGTTTTAGTTCTTTAAAACCAATTTATGTTTTAACTTAACAAGCTGCCTGTAAACTCAACTTCCCAGCTATAATCTAGGGCTAAAACCAAAACTAGTCGTGGCAAATTTCGTCAAACAAGGTAAAGAACTCAGGGAAGGTTTTTGATACACACTTAGGATCATTTATGGTCACTGGCACCATAAAACGCACTAAAGCAAAGCACATAGCCATACGATGGTCATTATAAGTATCAATAGATACGTTCGCTTTAACCGCCCCTGGAATAATCTTTAAATAGTCAGCTCCTTCTTCGCAAGCCACCCCAAGTTTCTTAAGCTCTGTAGCCATAGCGCTTAAACGATCGGTTTCCTTAACTCGCCAATTACCAACGTTACGAATAATAGTTTCACCTTGAGCATAGAGCGCAAGTGGCACTAAGGTCATTGCAGCATCTGGAATAGCATTCAAATCAAGGTCTACCCCCTTGAGGTTACCTTGTTCACAAGCCACAAAATCTGCCCCCATGGTAACCTTAGCGCCCATAGCTTCTAATACTTTAGTAAAGGCTAAGTCACCTTGCATCGAATCCCGCCCAATGCCAGTCACTTTAATCTGCCCGGCAATGGCCCCTGCCGCTAAAAAGTAAGAGGCCCCTGAGGCATCACCTTCAACTAAATAATTTGTTGGACTTTTGTAAGTTTGGCCACCTTTAATGACAAACTTCTTGTAATCATGATTTTCAACCTTCACCCCAAAAGTCTGCATCATCCTTAAGGTTATATCAATATAAGGCTTAGAAACAAGTTCACCCTTGATATTTAAAGTGGTATCTCCTTGAGCTAATGGAGCTGCCATTAAAAACGCAGTGATGTATTGACTAGATACAGACCCATCGATAGAAGCTACGCCACCAGCCATAGTTTTACCGCAAAGTTTAAGTGGTGGATAGCCATCATTCTTCAAGTACTCAACTTCGGCCCCATATTCACGCAAGGCGTCAATCAAATGTTTGATTGGACGTTCTTCCATTCTTGGCTCGCCAGTCATCGTAAATTCGCCTGCCGAAAAACATAAGGCCGCGGTTAAAGGACGCATGGCCGTGCCTGCATTACCCAAAAAAAGTTCTACTGGTTTGGATGCTTTAAAACACCCACCTAAGCCTTCCACAGTACAAACAGTGCCATCAGGAGACACGGTTAACCTAACGCCTAAAGTTTTAAGTGCATTGAGCATGTGACGCGTATCATCACTCACTAAAAGGTTAGTTATTTTGGTGGTTCCCTTAGCTAAAGCGGCCAACAACAAAGCACGATTGGAAACGCTTTTAGAGCCAGGAAGATTAATTGTACCGGAAGCTGAAGTCTTTTTTTCTAATGCCAAGAATTCCATAAATCCCTATCCTTAATAATAACTGTTTCTATTATACAGAAGCACAAGGTGTGATGATAGAAAAAGCACACTCTCTTAGTAAGATGCCAGCTTAAATAATTGGTTTTTATAAGCTTTCGCCCGGAGTTTTTGGGGCGTGAAAATAGGTAAACTCAAGCGAGTAAAATTTTACCGCACTAGCATTCATTACTCAAAAAAAAGTCCCACCAAGTTTAATGGCGGGACTAGGAATTACACTATTGTCTAAATCAACATTCAATTAAGAATAAAGTGATTTATACAATACTGTAAGCAGGTTTAACGAAACCTCAACTTACAGCTTAAATTTACTAACAATTTGAGATTGCTCTTCAGAGATGGAATTTAGAGTTTCGCTTGAGCTTCTAATATTTTGCATCCCTTCACAGCTTTGCTCTGTCAATTCACTAATGCGATTGATGTTTTGGTTAATTTCACGAGTTGCAGTAGCCTGTTCATGGCTTGATTCCACAATCTGGGAAGTCATCTGTTCAATAGAATGGATATAACCCATGATTTCTTCAAGTGAACTATTAGCTTTAGAAGATTGCTCCAAAGATGAATTCATTTCATCATTGCAAGTAGCAATAACTTCAACCGCATGAGTAATTGTAGCTCTCAACTCTTCAATTACCGCTGAAATAGTTTTAGTTGATTCAGAAGTACGATTAGCTAAGGTTCTAACTTCATCAGCCACAACGGCAAAACCACGTCCGTGTTCACCCGCTCTCGCCGCTTCAATGGCTGCGTTAAGCGCTAACAAATTAGTCTGCTCTGCAATCCCTCTAATCACTGAAACCACATTGCCTATCTTATCCCCCATTTCGTTAACTCTCATAATAGCCCCAGAGGTATCACGAAGTTTAGAGTCAAGAGTATGGGTGGTAGTGATATTCTTACTCATAATTTCACGACCGAGTTCGGAAATTTGAGCTACATTAGTCACTTCATCCATGGTCTTTTGCGCAGATTCAACGACTAAAGATAAAGTCTGTTCAAGTTCAGATGTAGCAGAAGCTACCATAAAGGCTTCACGCTTTTGCACATCAAGTGATTTATTAAAAGCATCAACTACTTTACCGTTTTCACCTGAAGTTTCTTTTAACTGCTTAACAATAGCAATGATACTAGAAATAACATTACGATCGCTTTCAATTACTTCGTTGAGGCTACGCCCAATTTGAGAAAATTCATCATTACCATGAATTGCACATTTAGCCGACAAATCACCTTTGGAAATTTGAGCCATTACATTTACCAGGTTCAAAATAGGCTTTTTAATGCTATGAACTAAACTAATGGAAACCACAATTACTAAAAGAACGACAATAATGAAACTACCGATAAAAATGTTTTGTGCTTCATCGATATTTTCGTGCACTCTAGCTGACGCAGTTTGAGAATATTTATCCGCCATTTTTTGCAAGAAGGCTAAGCGTTCTTGAGTAACCTTAATTGCATTTTCACCTTCGGCCGCTTGAGAAGTAATTTTTTCATTTTCTTGCAAATGAAGATAGGTATCGTAAAGAATTCCCTTTTTATCAGTAGTAGCTTGGTAGAGTGGCTTAAAGAACACCTGTTCCATATCACTCTTAAATGTAGGAATTTCGACGTTTAAAGCCTCAACCTGCTGTTTAAAATCTTTAACTATCGGCACCAAATCATTAAAAGCTTTCAAAGAACTAGCAGAATCAGGTTGCTTAAAAGCCGTAAAAACCTTTTCTTCAATTTTGAAATTAATTTTATCTAAATCCAAAATCAAAGCTGATATGTAACCGTCGTTATGGTTAGTATTTATACGTTGCAAATCCTTGTTCATTAAACTCATTAATGACTGAAATTCATTTTGACGCTTATCTATTAATTTTTTATGTTTAACGAAATCCAATCTAAGCGCAGGTAACTTTTGGGTTAAAGAAATGTATTGATTGACACGTTGCTTTACCTGCTTAATGCTAAGGAGCATTTCAGGGTCTGTAGCCTGTAAGTTTACACAGCTTTCAAGAACTTTCTCAAGCTTTGCAAGTTTAGCCTCAAGCTTTTTAATCCCTTCGGCAAAACTTGCCCCATGAGCTTTAATCCCTTCTTCAGAATCGGCCCCAATAGCATTGAGTAAATCCTGATTGACCATAAGTACTAAAACTTGAAGTTCATAAGCTTCCTTGGTGATCGGTATCGACTCTTGTTCAACATTAGAAAACGCTGAATCAATCGCCACTTGCTTACTACCTGTCCAAAACGACGAAGTCGCAAAAATAAAAATAATAAAAGCGAAAGAAATAATAACGCGATACAGTAGAGAAATGTTGCGCGCACGACACTTACTCATTATATTTTTTAATGTTTCTTTAATATGCATCGTTCAACCTTTGTTTTAACCATAAATTATAGTAATGATAAATGGATTTTCGTGTGATATATTTTTACAAAAAAAAACGTTTTCGTCTGACTTTGTTCTTTAATATGATAAGCATGACCATAAATGATAAATTTCAATGTAAAATTAGTGTAATAGAACACCTTTTTACATCTTTATCCCACCATTTACCGCCACTTATTTTCCGCCTTGCTCCTAACAATCACTCTAATCCTCCAGCCTCAAAGGTTTACAACCGCCCCAAATGCCATTCTAGGTCCTTAAACTTGCATCTTAGAACCAGGTGTATTCCGTAGCTTTGCTAGTTCTCGTATTAGTATTAGTATTAGTATTAGTATTGGTACTATATTTAAGATTTACCTTTTAGAATATAAATATTCTTTTAAAAACTCAAATTCTTAAAAAACGAATTCTTTCGTCACCTTAAAAAACTTTAGAGACCTTAAATCGCGGTGCCTCCACGTAGTTACACTTTAAAAAATTATCTGTTAGGTTTTCGCTAAGCTACAATAAAAAAGCAACTAAGTTAGCGACCTAGTTGCTTTTACGACAATTATTTACTCGAATATGACAAGCTTGAACTCGGATATTTGGTGTTTAGAACTCAAGGTTTCTATTACCAACCATCAAAAGCTATATTTTACTTGGCCTTTTCTACTTCTACTTGTTGAGTCCGTTCCTGTTTTTCTTGAGATTTTACTTCTGCTTCTTTAGGCGCCGCTAACTGCTCTTCTTTAGCCTTTTTGCGCGCGGCAATACCTCTTCTAATCTCAATCATTTTTTTGGTTTCATCAGAGAATTCAAAGCCACAGGTATTTATGCCATTAAAATTATCGCTTTGAAAGTGGTACTCTTTACTCCGTAAAATAAATTCCTGTCTAATTTCACGGCGCGCCTTGGTATTAAAATACCACTGCCGTAGTCTAGTTAAAAGAATGGTGTAAGTATCGTAATCAAGATCATCACCAAACACATAAACGGCACAATTCATCACGAGATCAAAGTGGTCGCGCGTAATAAGTACCGCATTACGATCATTCATATCTAGAGTCATTATTTCTTGGAACACTTTAGCGTGTTCTTCCATAATCCTCATTTCATCGGCATTAATGCTTTCCGCAAATTCTTTATGCATTCTTTCTGCAACTTCGTCACGAATGCCATCATGATTCTTATCAATCCCAGCAGGAACTTTATCAAATTCAGAAAGGTTTTCTTCCTCATTACCGCATGCGCTTAGCCCCAAAGAGACCAAAACAGTCATGGCTAATAATAAAGTTTTTCCCCACATAATTTGCTCCGTATTTATTAATCTATCTTAGCTGTGCTTTATAAAGTTTAAACACAGCCTCTTGGTTTAAAACCATTTAACTAATTCACGTTACTTTACCTAGAACCGTTCTTTTTTCCATTACGGCAAACGGTCTTTTTATTACCAAAACCATTGCCGTGTGGCGCCCGGCCCATAGGACGCGCAGCTTTTCCTCTGTTATCAAAAGACGAACCACCATTATTTGCGCGTTCCCCTCCTACCTTTTTAGGGCGACGTGAGGCTTCAAATTCAGTTTTATCAGGTGGCGGTACTAAAGCTTCCTTACTGCGACCGATATACATATCCAAGCGTAATTCGCGTAAAACCTCCCGAATAACTTTGAAATTTACAGGGTCATGGTAACGCAAAATAGCCTTTTGGGTGCGGCGAGAGATTTCCCCCTTAGCCGTAAACACCGCTTCGTTATCGCTTAATTTAATGTCTTTATAAGGGTTCACCCCGGTGTAATACATCGCCGAAGCCCCAGCCATCGGGGTTGGGTAAAAGTTTTGGACCTGGTCTACTCTAAAGCCATTTTTCTTAAGCCATAAAGCAAGCTTAATCATTGACTCCATAGTTGAACCTGGATGCGATGCCATAAAATATGGTATTAAATACTGCTTTTTACCAGCAGCTTGAGAATAGCTCTCAAAAAGCTCTTTAAACTTGTAATAAACATCAACTCCAGGCTTTAGCATATAGCGTAAAACCTCGTCTTGGATATGCTCGGGCGCAATCTTTAGATAACCACCGACATGATGCATAATGAGTTCTTTGATGTAGCGTTTATCTCTAAGCGCCAAGTCAATACGCACCCCAGAGGCCACTAAAATCTTCTTAATAAACGGAAGGCTACGCGCCCTACGATAAAGCTCAATTAAGGGCCCGTGATCCGTATTTAAATTGCTACAAATTTCCGGATAGAGACAAGACGAACGGCGACATACCTTACGTGCTTTTTCATTTAAGCATTCAAGTTTATACATATTAGCGGAAGGACCACCTAAATCGGAGATCACCCCAGTAAAGCCTGGAGTTTTATCTTTAATCTCTTCAAGCTCCGCAAGCACCGAATCTTCAGAACGACTTTGAATGCGTTTGCCTTCGTGCGCAACTATCGAACAGAAACTACAGCCCCCAAAACACCCACGCATCAAAGACAATGAGGTTTTGATCATTTCATAAGCAGGAATGTTCTGGTTTTTATAAGCTGGATGCGGAATCCGCATAAACGGTAAAGCATATACATAATCAAGTTCAGGAGTCGTCAACACAAATGCAGGTGGGTTAACCCAAACGTAACGTTCCCCATGTTTTTGCATTAAAGCACGAGCACATTCTGGATTAGTTTCATAAATAAAAATATGAGCGGTTTGCGCATACAGCAACTTATCCTGTTTTACCTTTTCCGCAGACGGCATCAAGATATACTCTAACTTTGCAGTCTTTACTTTTGGTTTTACCTTTTTGGCGTAATCAATACGTTCTTCTAAGGTGCGGTTATCCAAAGTTGTACTAGGCTCAACATAGCTATATTCTGCTTTTAAGGATTCAGGAACTGCCTGCGAGATCTCAAGAGTTGAAGAAGTCTCTTGAGAGGCATTAGCAACCTCTGACGCTGTAGCTGTATTGTCTAAAGTCTCACCACAACTACATTGGGATTTGGGAGTCCCATCATTAGAAGTTTTTAAATCGTGATTAAATTGAGTGCAATCTGGATTATATGGATTTACCTCAGCTCTTGGCAGTATGGCGGCACTACGTTCAATAGTGCGCATATCAATACCACTCCATCCAGGTAAAGCGTCATGCACCATCACGGCCGTACCGCGCACATCTTTAATGTGTTTTACAGGTTCCCCGGAAGCCAAACGCGCAGCAATTTCTGCCATTGGACGTTCACCGTTACCGTAAACTAAAATATCAGCTTTAGAGTCCGCAAGCACGGAATTACGCACCGTGTCAGACCAGTAATCATAATGTGCAATACGACGTAAGGAAGCTTCAATCCCACCAATAATTACCGGAATATCTTTGTAAGCCTCTCGGATTCGCTGGGAATAAACCGTCACCGCTCTATCTGGACGCTTGCCAGCCACATTCCCAGGCGTATAAGCGTCATCCGTTCTAATCTTACGATCTGCGGTGTAGTGGTTTATCATCGAATCCATATTACCCGCAGTCACACCAAAGAACAGGCGCGGGCGACCTAAGGCCATAAAATCATCTCGGCTATGCCAATCAGGTTGACTTATCACCCCTACCCGAAAACCAAATGACTCAAGATATCGGCCCACTATAGCTGTACAAAACGATGGATGGTCGATGTAAGCATCACCTGTTACCAAAATAATATCGCATTCATCCCAGCCTAAGCGTTTCATTTCTGCTTGACTCATGGGCAAAAAACCAGCCGCTTTGTGTCCTGACCGGTATTTAGGATAATCCCTGATATCAGTCATAGCATGAATTTTTTGCATAGTCATTTTTGGCCCCAAGCGTGTGACGATAAACTTAAATAAATCAAATGGTTGCATTATTCCAAAAAACTAATGTTTTCGCAAAAATTTTGTCGAAAACTTAAGCAACTAGCTAGGCTAAATTTTAATTTTGGAAAGAGCAAAAAAAGTTTTCAAAGGGAAAACCCTCAAGAAATACCACCAAATCCAAAAATCTCTAATAAAAAACGGGACTAGCAATATTACAAGCCCCGCTTTTGGTTGATAAAATTTTAAGTAGTAGCACCACCTGACTGCTCCCACGGACAAGCCCGTGGGGTTCTGATAACCTTTAGTTTTTAAGCTAAACACTCTAATTACCAACATATTTAAGTGCGCTCTAAACTAATGGGATAGTTCAAACTAGTGTGATATCACTACTCTAAGAATTTTACTTGTTCATTAAATACTTCTTAAGATCGGCGAAGTTAGCATCCATTTCATCAGAAAGAAGCTTCATATTTGCACGGCTAGCAAGAGCTTCTGGAAGTGGAATATCAGTACCAAGAATACGATCTACATTTTCCTTAAACTTAGCCGGAGCTGCAGTGCAAAGGAAAATACCAGTATCGCCTTCTTCAAGAGTATTTTGTAATACCTTCCAAGCAATAGCGCCGTGTGGTTCACAAACGTAACCAGTGTTAGCATAAACTTCGCGCATTGCAGCTTCAGTTTCTGGATCAGAGAGCTTGCCGTAACCAAGTTCCTTAAGATCCCAACCCTTAACCTTGAAAAGCTCTTCCACACGTGGCCAGTTGTTTGGCTTTGATACGTCCATAGCGTTAGAAAGAGTAGCTACAGTTGCATGAGGTTCCCACTTACCAGTTGCGAGGTAACGAGGTACAGTATCGTTGTCATTAGTTGCCACTACAAACTTCTTCACCTTAAGACCGAGAGCCTTAGCAATGAGACCTGCAGTGATATCACCGAAGTTACCACTTGGTACAGAAACAACAACAGAATTACGCTTTTCAAGAGGAAGCTGAGCAACTGCTTCGAAATAGTAGCAAACCTGAGCTAAGAGGCGGCTAATGTTGATAGAGTTAGCGCTATTTAAGCCGATAGCTTGCTTAAGTTCTTCATCATCAAAAGCATCTTTTACTAATGCTTGGCAATCGTCAAAGGCTGCGTGAACAGCTACAGTACGAATGTTTTCACCAAGAGTACAGAAGAGCTTTTCTTGAAGATTACTGATCTTCCCCTTTGGATAAAGAATTACAACTTCGATACCAGGAAGCTTATAGAAAGCATGAGCAACAGCTGCCCCGGTGTCACCAGAGGTAGCGGTTAAAATAGTAATCTTTTTGCCATCAGCAATAGCCCCTAAACATTGAGCCATGAAACGACCACCGAAATCCTTAAAAGCAAGGGTTGGGCCATGGAACAATTCAAGAGCATAAGACTTGTCACCAACTTGTCTTAAAGGAGCGCCGAAAGCAAAAGCATTCTTAACTAACTGTTCAAGTTCAGGTATTTCATCACCAATAAGGTGACGTAAAATTTTAGCTGAACGTTCAACAAATGGCATAGCTAAAAGTTCATCAACGTTCGGAAGTTCTTTAATTTCACATGGGAAAAACAAGCCTTGTTCTTTACCAAGACCTTGTCTTACAGCCTGTGCATAACTAACCTTTTCACTATGATCTTTAATATTATAAAGTTGCATATACTACCTTTTTATTGTGTCTTAGTGCCCCGTATTCATTCCTTATAAAACGAAGCCACACTTTAATTTGAGCTGTTATTAAAAAATGCAAAACGCCCGACCTAATAACGGACGGGCATTTTTGTTAGAGCTTGGTTACAACTGTACCATCTGTATCGATACGGCAGATATTGCAGAAGCCATTATCATTTTGGATAAAGTTTTGCTTCAACCAATCCTGCATTTCTTCCGCTTTCTTTAAATCCTTCATCACTATAAAAATTGAAGGCCCAGAACCAGAAATACCAGAAGCAATTGCACCTAATTCCTTACCCTTAGCACAAGCTTCATCAAAGCCTGGAATCAATTGACGGCGGTAAGGTTCGGCAATGCAATCCTTTAAAACAGCAGCAGCTAAATCACCATTGCCATTATGAGATGCTTGAATAAACACACCCATTCTACGTGCAAAGGTAATTGCATCAGCTCTTGAGTATTCTTTCGGCAAAATAGCGCGCGCAGCAGCAGTGCTAACTACGATGCCAGGATAACAAGAAACCCAATACCAATCTGCAAAAGAAGGAACTTTTTCTGAAATTACCCCAAGTTCATTAACGAGGAGCTGAATGCCCCCAAGGTAGCTTGGAGCAGCATTGTCGTAATGCACAGAACCAGAAATTTTACCTTCCAAAGTCCCCATGAGCTCAAGAGCTTCATTTTCAGACATTGGATTGTCGTGGAATGCATTAAGAGCGGCCACGGCAGCAACAATTGAAGCTGCGCTTGAACCTAAACCAGAACCAATTGGCAAATTCTTAAATAGCACCATGTGCAAAGGCTTTACACTTTTGCCATGTTCTTCCATAAACTTTTTAAAGCCTACGAAAGCATCATAAACGATGTTCTTCTTTGGATCGCTAGGAAGCTTATCAGCAAACCAGCCTTTAACTTCCAAAGAGAATTCGGAATCACCGTCATGCACTTCAACATTGTCACCCAAAATTTGTCCGTCAATCGGCTTAAGAGCGGCCCCGAGAATATCGAAACCGACACTAACATTACCGATAGAAGCTGGAGCAAAAGCACTAACTGCCATTTAATTAAGCCTCTCTCTTCCAATTCAAGGTACGCAGAATGTCGGCAAACACGCCAGCTGCAGTTACCTGGGTACCTGCGCCGTAACCGCGTAATACGAGCGGTATTGGCTGATAATAGGTTGATAAAAATGCCAATGCATTTTCACCGTCTTTAACCTTGTAAAGTGGGTCGCTATCTGGTACTGACTTAATAGCCACGCGACACTTACCTTCACTGATGCTACCAACATAACGAAGTACTTCGCCACGGGCTTTAGCTTTAGCTACGGTTTCAGCAAACCAAGCATCAGCTTCTGGCAAACGTTCAAGGAATTCAGCAGTTGAACCTTCAGCATTAAATGCTGGTGGTAATGCCATTTCAACCTCGATATCATCGAGATCCATTTCCATGCCAACTTCACGCGCTAAGATCAAAATCTTACGAGCTACGTCCATGCCACTTAAGTCATCACGAGGATCTGGTTCAGTAAAGCCCTTAGCCTTTGCGGTAAGAGTTGCTTCACTAAAGCTCATGCCTTCATCAAGCTTACCGAAAATGTAAGAAAGAGAACCAGACAAAATACCAGCAAAGTCTAAAAGACTATCGCCAGCTGCGATAAGATTCTGCAGGTTTTCAATAACAGGAAGACCTGCACCTACGTTAGTTTCGTATAAGAACTTACGATGACGTTGCTGAGCAGCCTTTCTTAAAGCGCGGTAGTAACTCATAGTGCCAGTGTTAGCTTTCTTATTAGGAGTTACAACGTGGAAGCCTGAACTTAAGAATTCAACGTACTGGCTAGAAATTTGGGCATCAGAAGTACAATCAACAATCACAGGGTTGATTAAATGACTTTCAGTCACAAAACCCTTAGCAGCTTCTAAAGAGAATGACAACGGAGAATCATTGAGGCGAGCCTTAAAATCTTCGTTAAGATTAATGCCTTCAGCATTCAAAAGCATGTGCTTAGAATTACACATCCCAACCACGCGAATCATAATACCCTTCTTCGCGGCTAGAACTGGCTGCTGTCTTCTAATCTGTTCGATTAACGCCCCACCGACGCCACCGATACCAATAACTAAGACGTCAATGAACTGTAATGAAGTGAAGAAGTTCTGGTGACAGATCTTAATTGCTTCATTAACTTTATTCTTAGAAACTACGGCAGAAATAGATCTTTCTGAAGACCCTTGAGCAATAGCATTGACGTTAATATTAGCTAGTGCAAGTGAAGCAAAGAACTTAGAAGCAATACCTCTTTCAGTTTGCATGCCGTCACCAACTACGGAAATAATGGCCTTATCATCAATGATTTCAATGCCATCAAGCAAACCATCTTTGATTTCAAGAGCGAATTCTTCATTTAAAGCCTTTTCAGCCTTAACACGATCCTGAGTATGAATACAGAAAGAAATACTATATTCAGATGATGATTGGGTAATCAATGCAATAGAAATATTTGACAATGATACGCAAGTGAAGATACGACCAGCCATACCAACCATGCCCTTCATCCCTGGACCGCAAATATTTACTAATGAGATATCCTTAAGGTCGGAAATACCCTTAATAGGTACTGACTTATCACCATCTTCAGCAATCAAAGTTCCTGGAACTTCCGGCTTCATACTATTTTTAATTAAGCAAGGGATATGGAATTGAGCAATTGGCGCAATAGTTCTTGGATGCAGAACCTTAGCCCCAAAATATGAAAGCTCCATGGCTTCTTTGTAGCTCATTTTCTTAAGTAACAAAGCGTCTGGAACAATACGAGGATCGCAACTATAAACCCCATCAACGTCTGTCCAAATTTCGCAACTTTCAGCATTAACACAAGCAGCTAAGCAAGCAGCAGAATAGTCAGAACCGTTACGACCAAGAAGAACAAGTTCACCCTTAGCATTGCCACCACAAAAGCCCATCATAATATAAAGGGTGTAGTTGTTTTCAGGGCGCTTAGCAAACAATGAACGAGAAAGGTCGATATTAACCTGTGATTCGAGATAACCACCTTCAGCCTTTAAAACATCAACTGGGCATAAGCGAGTTACGTTTTCACCACGAACTTTAAGGAGTTCTTCCATGCAGGCAACAGAAAGTTTTTCCCCACGGCTTAAAATAAAAGCTTGAACGTTGTCAGGGCACTGACCAAGTAAAGTTACCCCACGAATACGATCGCGAACAAGATTGAACTCATGTTCCATAAGTTCATAGAGTGCAGTATCGTCAGCTGCCGGGAAACGTGCTTTAATACCAGCGATAAGTCCCTTATAAATGGAGGTAATTTCTGTAATTGTGTGAGTTGTATCATTGCCCTTAACCGCTTCACTCACAAGTGAAACAAGTAAATTTGTAACTCGAGCAGGAGCCGATAAAACAAGAGCAACCTGTGACTTTCTATGGGTATTCACCACGATTTCAGATACATTTAAAAAACGCTCAGCATCTGCAAGTGAAGTACCGCCAAACTTTAATACACGCATTAAATTCCCCCGGTAAAATTAAAAAAGCCCTTGTTCTTTGCGAACCCGGGCTTTTCAGTTGTCAATCACGCAATCATTTATCTTATCAACAGCCCACAATTCGGCCAATAATTGTTATGCCGGTAATATGTGCTGTAATGGTTGTAATTGACATTAAAATTCTCTCTGTCGGCTTCCAGATAAATTTGGCTTTCTCATTGCTATACAAGAGTTATACAACACGGAATCCAAGGTCTCTAGCGCCATTTGTTTTGTGTTAATACACAATAGCTAAAAAATTGCAATTATATTCCCAAATTTACAACATTTTGTCAAGATATTATGAGCATTTTCCGCCATTTCACGGGTTGTTACATCTGAAGTAAATTTACGTAAAAAGCAATCTTAAGACCTCATTACCCTTTTTCCCCCACTTAGCAAGGGAGAATGGTACAATACCACCAAAATTTTCTACCTTTCATATTATGTGTCACAACTCGGAACAAACAATGAGTACTAGATTTCAACCATTCGTCACCGTAGCCGCCATCATTGAGTGCCGCGGTAAATTTCTTTTAGTATCCGAATACGATGAAGCTCCGGATCCTGTTTATGGGCAACCAGCTGGTCACTTAGAAAAACAAGAAGATCTTATTGAAGCTGTAACTAGAGAAATAAAGGAAGAAACAGGGCTTAATTTAAAACCACAAGGTCTTAGTGGCATCTACACCTACGTAAAAGATTATGAAACCATCCAAAGATATTGCTTTTATGTAGTTGATGACTCCCTACCCGAGCAATTAACCCCAGAAGACCCTGACCATGATATCGTCAGCGCTGCTTGGTATTCTCGCGCAGAAATTGAAGCTTTAGAACCTCATTTTAGAACTCGTCTCGTTAAGAGTTGCTTTAAAGATTATTGGGCTGGCAACAGATGCTCCCTTGATCTTTTAACCACCATTAAGCCATAAGATTAAGTATCTGACTGCTCCCACGGGCAAGCCCGTGGGGTTCTGATTGAAGTGTAGCTTGTAATCGTACCCCATTTTCAGGCTTTGGAGTTACAAGTGTAAATCTGTTTGAATCAGGAATTTTATTACCAAGCAGTCCTACGACCACGTTACTCTATTACCTAACTACCTAAGATGCACCATAATTACTAACCATGCTTTAAGAGCTGTTCTTTTTTTTCTTGCTATTTTTCTGGCTATTTTCCTTACTATTTACCTTACCTTTCTTTGCTTTATTCACAGCCTTTTAACTTATTACGAACATTAGAGTTCCAAAAGCGCATTTACTTTGAGTTTTCCTACGCTCAAATTGATCAAACAGTGACCATTTAATCTAAAATCTCCAAGAAAACTCCTTCCTCATTAGGTGGGAGATGAATTGGTTTTTTTTGCTCTTACCTCTTTTGAGCTTAAATATATGATAATATAC
>ERZ1026876.254-NODE-254-length-34341-cov-11.250365_pt1 | contig 34341 bp, 32 predicted proteins | sample MGYA00380168_ERZ1026876 | MGnify/ENA primary metagenome ERZ1026876 (study PRJEB33269, sample SAMEA4719804) | human gut metagenome | biome: human-associated habitat; feature: organic feature; material: feces | place: Cameroon | collected 2013-10 ... | reverse complement strand
AAAAGGACGCGCGGAATCTGGTGAAGCAGGGGCTGTGCGCCGGGTTCGCCTTCGGGCTGCTTATTGCCGCCGTGGGCGGTGCCATCGCCAGTGGGCTTCCCCACTGGCTCCACGCGGACAGCTCTATCTGTCCGGGCGCGTCCTCGTATTTCCTGATCTTCGCACTGTCGCTGCCCTTTGTGCAGCTGAACCGGCTGGCGGTGGGTTGCTGCAGGCGGGTGGAAATATGCGGACGCCCAGCATACTGCTGGTGCTCATGTGCGGGCTGGACGTGGTGTTCAACTCCCTGCTGATCTTCCCCACGCGGCAGCTGGGCGCGTTTACGCTGCCGGGGGCGGATCTGGGCGTGACCGGCGCGGCGTTGGGCACGGCGTTGTCGGAGACGGTGGTGGCGATCATTTTGTGCATCTGCCTGCTGCGCTCCCCCATGCTGGGGCTGCGGAAGGGGGAGAGGCTGCGGTTCGTGCCGGTGCAGCTGCGGCGTGCCGTCCGGTTGGGCGCACCGGTCGCCATTGAGCAGGCGGTCATGTCCAGCGCGCAGGTGGTGACGACGCGGATCATCGCGCCGCTGGGCACCGTCGCCATCGCCGCCAACTCCTTTGCGGTGACGGCAGAGGCGTTGTGCTATATGCCCGGATACGGCGTGCAGAGTGCCGCCGTTACGCTGATCGGACAGAGCGTCGGTGCCAAGCGGAAGGATCTGGTGACGCGGCTGGGCTGGGTGACGGTGCTGCTGGGCATGGGCGTGATGCTGGTGGCCTCCGCGCTGATGTACGCGCTGGCCCCGTGGATCATCGGGATGCTGAGTCCCGACCGGCAGGTGGTGCTGCTGGGCACGCAGGTGCTGCGGATCGTTGTGTTTTCCGAGCCGCTGTTCGGCGCGTCTATTGTGACGGCCGGTGTTTTTCAGGGGGCGGGCAGCTCACTGCTCAGCTCCGTGCTGAACTTTGTCAGTATGTGGGGCGTGCGCATCACGCTGACCTTTGCAGCGTCTCCATCTCCTGCTGTCGATCAACAAATTGCTTCATAAGCTCACCGCCTCCATAAAGTATTATACCGCAAATTATAATAATTTTAATTATAACTTTTCGGATTTTCCATGAAATCTGGCGGCAGCATGAGGGACAGCTTTTCAAGCGATATGGCGAAATGATTCTCGAAGTATTCATCACGATACCATGCCTCATAGCGGTCAATGCCATATTCTTCTTCCAGTACGTCCCTATCTGCCCAATCCTTTACGCAGCCTTCTGCCTGTTCTTCGCGGATGCCCTTCAGCATAGCAAAACGCGCCATATCATAGTCGGCGTACAGCTCTGTAATGCAGCCAGAATCCCAGCTTGTGGTAATGTCATGCGCTACACCAGCAAGCCTATCACCGATTGCACAACAGCATTATCCGTCAGCTCACTGGTTCGGTAAATCTTCTGGCAAAAGGGTTTCAGGCTGAAATCCATACCAGATTGCCCTTCGTCCAACAAAATACCTGTTACCGTGAAATGATATGCGACCTGTGCCGCCTGCAATTCCTGCTGGCAGGCATCGGGCAACTCACATTCGCCATCCGTGATGAAAACCACATCGGCCTTTTCAAAGCCCTCAGTGTCCATCAATTGGATCGCTTCACGGATGGGGCGTTCAAAGTTGGTACCGCCACCGAGGAATGTTTCCGCAGCAGTCAGTTTATCCTCCAGTGTGTATTCGCCTGGACGGAATATGTCCACCTGGCAACTGCTGCTTCCGGCAAAATGGATCAGCGCAAAGCTCCTTCGGCTCTCGGCGGCAATCTCCAGCAGGGTCATAGCTACCGCCTTGCCCCAGGCCGCAGCTTCGCCTTCGGTGGAACTGGACTCATCCAGACAGCAGATAATGTCGCCCATACCTTTATAAATAGGTTCGCGCCGACGATACTGTTTGATCTGCTTTTGCTGATACTTCCGCAGGAATAGCGGGATAGTCTCCGGCGTGGCCAGCATGGCAAGCTCCGAGGTCAGCGCACGGGACAGGTTATTACCTAACTCCAGAGAGTAGGTTTCACCCCGCCCATAGGCGTAGCTGTTTTTCTTGGCCTGCGCGAGAAGTTCACGGAAGCGACCCAGATACTTGGAAACATCCCTTAACACCGGACTCTGCCGTACCTTTTCCAGCAGCGCAAGGTTTTCAGGTGTACGGCGCATATTCGAGGGTTCATCGCTCCATGCGCCGATGATGCTCTGCACCTCCTGTGCCCGCTCTGTGGCAGCCTGCACAGCGACGGATACCGCCAGATCGACTGCTTCCGTTTGACGTAGCATGGTCGTGTCCAGCATCTGAGATACAGCCTCCACCTGCCGTTGCTTACTGTCCAGCCGATTGGCAGCATTTATCAGCGTCTGCTTATCCGTCTCGGTCACTTCTCCTGTAGCTTGGGCATCAAGCAGCTTGGCGAGTTCCTCTGCCGCGGCATCACGCGCCGTTTCCAGCTTTTCGAGGGTGTTCAGCGTACCTTTATCACCGCCCAACTCAGACAGCAACCCGTCTAGTTCTTCGGCGGCTCGGGCGGTGAACTCTGCTGCCGCTTCATAGGCGGGTAGGCTGCGACCCTCGCAGATATTCTTCAGCGTGGGATAATCGTCCTGCTGGGCAACATGGTCGAGGATGGGCGCGTTGAACCTCTGCGCCGCAGCGGTGAGCATATCCGCATCGTTTTTGCGCGGAGCCAGCGAATACAGGGATTGAAATACATCGCGGGAGAGGGCGGGGAAAGACTTGAGCCTCTGCGCCGCGGCGTTCTCCGTCATATCCATTTCTGTATCATCCTCGCGCAGCTCTGTATATATGCTGTCCTCCAGTTTGCTGGAGCGCATCACCCGGTCGGTTTTCTGTGCCGGTTTTCTCCGAAGATCCGCAAGCTCCGCAATGGGGGAATGCAGTACATCCGCTATTGTCCGAAAGGCTTTTCGTCTATTAGTATTCATAAAGCATCTCCTATCCGCAGGGGGAGGCGTGAGCCTCCCCCCTTCTATTTCATTACTCTACAGGATCAGAATGGCAGCTCCTTGTCAGGACTGCCTGCGGCGGACGGAAAATCATCCAACGGTGGGAAATCCTTAAAGGCATCGGCCTCGCCAGTCCCGGAGGCTCCCTCGGCCTGCGCCGGGCGGGAATCGCCAAAGTAGACATTATCGGCGTTGATCTCCGCGCTGCGGCGCTTGTTGCCCTCCTTGTCCTGCCATTCGCGGATCTGGAGCCGTCCCTCTACCACGACCATGCGGCCTTTGGTAAAATACTTGCTGACAAATTCTCCAGTGGCGCGCCATGCCACCACATCAAAGAAGTCGGTCTCCTTTTCTCCGGACTGCGATTTGAAATCGCGGTCACAGGCAATAGAGAAGCTGCATACCGGTGTACCGCTGCCGGTGCGGCGCAGCTCAGGATCATGGGTCAAGCGGCCCATCACAAAAATCTTGTTCAGCATAAATCGTTCCTCCAAAAATGTAGTTATTGCAGAGCAGCCATCTGCTCCAACGGGATATAGGTGAAATTCACCGCATTGTGGGCGGCCATGCTGATGGTCTCCAGATCGTTCAGGAGCTTGTTCACCATGCCCTTTTCACTGTCAGACTGTGCGGCGGCACATAGCTCCTGCTGCCGCTTATACAGCTGGAGCAGTTCACCACGCAGCTTCAGCAGCGCCTTGCTGCCAGACTTGGGATTACTGCCATCCGCAACAACGGTGTTGAAATCCTCCTGCGCCTCCACCGCCATGGCAAGAATACTGTTTACCTTATCCTGCAAGGGATTGACGCACAGGCGGGTCAGTGTGTTTTCTACCGTGGGCCGGTCACTGGGTGCCTGCCAGAGATAGCACTTGAGGATCAGCAGGTCTTGGGACTCCACCTTGTCATGCCCTTCCAGCCAAGCCTTGGCCTGCACCAGAGGGTAGTAGTTGAGATATTTACGGTCTGACACCTCGATTCCGTTGCCCCGCAGTTCACAAAGCACATCGTCAGCCAGTTCGTTGATGGCATCCGGCACAAGGATGGCGGCCACCTCCTGCTGCATGGCGTACAGCTCGGACAGCGAAATCGTGGCATTTACCGATCCATCGCCGCCGTTTTGCTTGCTCTTGAGGACGGCCAGACGCTTATCGCGGTCAGCAATATCCTCTGTCACCACTTTGATCTGCAAACGGTCATACAGCGGCGCGAGGATCTGTTCCTGCGGATCGGCAAAGTTAGGTATCTCGTTGGACGCGGCAAAGAAGGAAATTGCCGGAATGGGATAGGTGCGCCCCTCGTTGGTATACTTTCGTTCGTTGAGTGCTGTCAGCAGAGAGTTCAGCACGCCATCATTGGCCTTGAATATCTCATCCAGAAACACAATGTCCGCCTCCGGTATTTTACCGGCGGTTTGTACCACGGGCTCATTCTGATGCAGCGCGGCCACGGCCTTTCGGTAGCTGAGCAGCTTATCCGTCGCCTTTTCCAGCATGGCAAAGGTGTCCGGCGTATCTTTCCTCGCACCGAGACCATCCACCATACTTTGAAGATCAAAGCGCAGGTTTTTATGCACGTCATCATCCTGCAGCACAGCATCCGGCACGCTGCCGGGTATCAGGCTGGACAGGTCGATGCGGCCAAAAAGCTGATCCTCATCGGTCTGCTTGGAAAGCAGCCGTTCAAACTGCCGCGCCCCGGTGATCCGCTGGCGGAACAGGTTGATGGACAGGCTCTTGGCCTGACCGGGCTTGCCGAGGATGAACAGGTTGTTTCGCGTCAGCAACGCAATGGCGATCAGCTCAACCAGCTCTTCACGCTCCGCCACTTGACTGTTGACATCCTGCATTACGGCCAGCATTTTATCTCGCAGTGTCATACGCTCCACCCTCCTTATGCGGCCGCCAGTGCTTCATCCTGGCGGTACAGATCCGGTGCATCAAGGGAGATGAACTCCTTTCCGCAGAAGTCTGCGGGCGCGTAGGTAATGCCGTACAGCCTGCGGGGCGTTTTGCAGCTGAGCAGTTCATACTTGAGCTGTGCCAGAATGTGGATACGCAGCACGTCCTTGTCAGGGTCAAAAGTCTCTACTGCCCGAATGAGCCGAAGCGCCAGCTGCTGGTACACTTCCTCGTAGTCCAGACGGGCGGCGCGGATCAACGCGTGATTTTTTCGCATCACGCTGTTGATGCACCAGAGGTGTTCTTCCACGATACGATTCCTCTCAAGAATGGAGTAAGTATTTTTCATGGTGATGTCCTTTCGTATCTTCGCTGATGGGTTCCCACAAGCGGCAGCAGCCCGTGGTCCAGTCCTCCATCAGCATCGTATGTGTGTATTCTTTCGAGTTATAGACGGGGTTCTTGCAATGCTGCCGCCGTTTTGCTTTCGGGGCAGGACTGCTTGCATCCGTCGTATAAAACGCGTAGGTGCAGGTATCACAGCTTTTTTTGATTTCGTTCAAATAACGTCCTCCTTTTCTTCGTTACTTCCGCGGCACAGATCAATAAGCTTCTGGCACTGGTGCATCTCAAAACCGCCAATATGCGCCTTCCGTTCGGGAAGGTGCATTTTCTTTGCCAGCCAGCGATACGCCTGTGTCCGGCTCATACCGCGCTCTGTCCAATAGGCGTCGAAAACCTGATGTGTTTCAATGCGTTTGAGACGCAGCACCTCATTGGCCAGATCACCAAGAGGGCGAACCGTCCCCTTGTGACAGCCTACTCTGGCGTTGCAGTTCTGACATTGATACAGCTTTTCGCCTTTCAGACCCAGTCGCACGGCAGAATCGCCGTAGACGCTTTCTGCCGGCACAAGGCGGACAATACCGCCGCAGTATCGGCAAATATGGGGTATCTCCAATCGCACGCCCCCTTACGCAGCCTTTGCGGCTTTTTTGCGGGCTGGCTTTGCTTTCGACGCGGTCATGCGGAGCTGTGTCTGCATATAGAACGCATCCTCCGTGGAGAGCGTCAGCATTCCCGTCTGGGCGATACCCAGCGTAACGGTGCCGCGCAGTGCCCGCAGGCAGCGTTCCAGCCGATCCACCGCAAAACAGTAGTCACCGGCAGGTTGTCCCGTCAGAGGAATGACCGTCAATGCCGCGTTGGAGGAACCGACCTCACCGGTGCAGCGAAGGGTCAGCCGGTTCCCATCAAAGTGCAGGATCGTCCTGTTGTCCATACAGGCGGCCGTAGCCGTCTGCAATGTGCGGCGCAGCTCCTCGGAATCGCTCAGCACCGTAAATGTATTTTGTGTCCCCGCAATGAGACTGTCCGTGTCCACATAGCTGCCGTGCATGAGCCGTGCGGCAAACTGAAAACCCTCTTTCACAAAGACGAGCTGCCTGTCAGCCATGCCAACGGAAAATGTATCCTTTTCCTCGCAAAGCTGGGCCAGCTTTTCCAGGTTGGCAGCGGGGATAAGAAACGTCTGATCTCCGGTACATTGCTTATCTCCCTTTGCGGAAACAATGCAGACGCCATCGCTGCCAACGGCGCGCAGGCCATCAGAGGTCAGGCGGAGGTTTACGCAGCGCAGCAGGGGCATATTGCTGTTGTTCGGGTCTGTGGCAAATGCCGCACGGCGTACCATGGACGGGACACCGCTGAGCTTCACCATGCTTTCAGGAGCAGTGATGTTCATGCGTGGGAAACCTTTGCCGCTGGCTGTTGGTACCTGATAGTACGCATGGTCACTGGATAGTGCCAGCGTATCCTTGTCTCCCTTGCAGCACTCCACCGTATTCCCCGGAAGATTGGCGAGCATGGCGGAGAGCAGCTTGGCGTCAATGGCGAATGTGGTATCACCGCCCTCATAGGCCAGCAGCGGTACGTCCTGCCGCAGCGTTACCTCCATATTGGTGGCGGTCATGTGCAGGCAGCGCGTCCCTGTGTCGATCTCCAGCAGCGCACATTTCAGCACCTCTAACGGTGATGCGGACGGTGCCAACTGCGCGGTACGTTTGGCGGCAGTCAGAAACGCCGCCCTTTCAATGGTAAAATTCAAAAATATTCCTCCTTTACGCGGCAGTATCGAACATGCTGAGCTGGTCCTCCAGTTCGGTATGTTTCAGTTTCCTGCCGGTTCTCGATGCTTGCAGCAGGCCATCATAGAGCACCTGCCGCGCTGCGGTATCTGCGGCACGGACACTTTCGGGCTGCGGTACTTCGACCACCCTTTCCTCTTGAATAGTGACCGGCTCCGGAAGCTGCTTTACTGCGCGGTGCGGGTTGATAATGGCCATCTTCTTGAAGGTGGCAGCAATATCCTCCACGTTGTCCTTAATGCCCAGCATCAGCTCCCTTGCCATCTGCGAGGTCATGTCCTGCACGTCACTCATGGCCGCCAGTCCTTCCTCGGAGAAAGTCCCCTCGATCAGTCCGGCCACAGCCAGCTTGGAGGCCATCAGCTTCATCGCCTTCGCCTGCATGGTGTCGGCGTAGTAGAGCATATAGACCTCGACTCTCGGTGCTGTCTGGTTGATGCGCCATGACCGGCGCGACGCCTGCCGTAAGGTGAACAGGTTATAGCCCATGGAGTAGAAAATCAGCGTCGTAAATGCGTTCAGGTCAAGGCCGGTCTCCACACATTTGGGGTTGGTGATAATGACCTGTGTGCCTGCGGACAGCCTCTTACTGAGCCAATCCTCCCGCTTTTCCGGGACGATCTGTGTGCTCAGGATCTCCGTTCGGATACCTTCCTCACGCAGCAGTCCCAGCAGCTTTCGCTGGGTATCTGTCCGTGTCCAGCTGGTGTAGATCATTACCCTCTCGCCTGCGGCGATCTTGGCCCGCACGATCTCCAGCACCTTCTGCTCTTTCGGGAGGACGGTCTGGAAGTCTGCCATGTCCTCCGGCTTCACGATGGTGCAGCCGCTGATGGGGTGGATGATCTCCGGCTGGTCATAGGGTTGATCTGGATACACCGTCAACAGATTGAGATAGGCGGACAAGATCTTATTGGCCGCCTTACGGTCATTTCTCAGGACTGACGTCAGTTCCCGTTCCACTTCTTTGTATGCCTCTTCGATTGGCTTCGGCATCGTCAGTGGTATGGGAATTTCCTCGTAATCAGGAAGATCCTTGCCCATATCGGACAGCGACAGGAATGCCGTACACTCCAGCAAGAAGCGGGAGAATACCAGCGGAGAAACACCGGGGAGCTGCCGTGAGCGTTTTTTGCTTTTGACACTGCGGCGGTTGGAGTTATAGTCCGCGTCGGTGATCTCATAGGTGTTTTCCACCACGCCGTATTCCGCATCGAACCGGGAAGGCGCATCGTGGGACTTTCCATCCTTTTGCATCAGTCCGGGGACGATCCGATACAGAAGATGAAAGATGCCGGAGCTGTAGCCGTTGATCAGTGTTGCGGTCATGCCGATGAATTTCCGGCTGATGCCGTAAAGCTCCGCCATGGCGTCGCCCTGGCCGCTGTCGTTGTTGTACTCGTGCAGCTCATCACAGAGAAAGCTGCCGATCCGTCCACGGTACTTTTTCTTGAGGTAGGTACTCAGTGGAAAGCGGCGGTGCGCGCCCTTGATGCAATACGGACGTTCCGGATGTTCCACGAGTTGTCGCAGCTGATCCAGAATGTGTTCGTTTTTCGTGCGATTGAGGTGCATAGCAGCCTGCGGCCGGAATACCCAGCCATACCCGCCAATTTTTATCCACGGCATTTGACGCCGGTCATTGACCGGAGCCCAAAGCGGTGTGCCGCAATGAGGGCATAGGTGGTTTGCCAGATGCTCCTTCTGGAAGAAAAACTGATCCGAGGGTACCATGTATCTTGTGCCGTCGCCGCTGGTCTCCATCTCAATGAGCTCCAGACAGTCCGGGCAGACGAAGCCGCGCTTTCTGCGGCTCCATAGCACGGCAGGATAACGCATATACCCATCTCTGGCACGTTCTTTACTGAAAACGGCATATACGTTTTTATCCCCGCGCTGGTACAGGTCGAAGAGTCGATCCACATCGGTGATACTTTTGACCACCATGCCATAGGTATCCGGAAGCGTTTCTGCGATCTCCCGTACCCATTTGCCTGTGACGTGAGAAGGGCACATGACAAGGTTGAAGGATTTACCAGTCCCGCGGTCTTTGAGCGCATTCAACGCTCCCGCCGCTGCCGCGCTCAGCTTGGTCTTGCCGCTGCCGCATTCCGCCACAATGAGTGCCATTTTGTGTTGACAAAGCTGCCGTTTGACAGCCTCCACCACCGCAAGCTGGGCGTCATAGAGGGAATAACCGGCTTTTTCGTGGATATAATCGTTGACCTCCAGTATTTCTTCCGAAAGCGGCTCCGACGCCGGATCGAACTTGGGAACGAACTGGCTGCGGATACGGTCAGCCACAGTAACGCCAAAGGTGTTCAGATAGCTGGTCACGCTGTTTACCTCCGCAAAGCCGTCTGCCGCATCAGGGACAGCACCAGGAATGGTGATACGCCTATCTTTGAGCCCCTGCTCCAGAATGTCCGTTACGTTTTGATCCTCCGGCAGCAGCGTCAACGACCATGCTTCCATGCGCTCAGTGAAGGAAAGCACTTTCATCTGCCGCAGATCGCCGCTGGCAATGAGAGAATCCAGCACATAGTCCTGAAACTCAGGGATCAGCGGCGCAGCGGTTTTCCGATCCACCTCAGCGAACAGACTCGCACGGTCCCCTGGCGGGCAAAAGATATAGCATTTGCGTGGATTTTCGGGGGCGTCCTCCTCACTGTCGTCGGCAGTATTCTCCTCCATCTGGCTGTCATCGTTGGTCATCAGGGTCGCAACGGCATATATCCCGTCGTGGGACAGCAGCCGTCGGTAGCCTTTGGGCCTGCAATCCAGATATAGAGTCGTATCGTCTTGTTTCAGCTCCACCGACGCGCCACCGTATATGGCGTCCGATAGAGCCCGAACAACTTCAGGATAACCGCCGAAGCGAATGGCGCTGATCGTCTGCTGCGTGCCGCTGTCGATGATAACGGTATCTGCGTAGCCGGTCAGCCGGATCTGAAATTTGGGGTCACTGTAGCTGAGCTCCATCAGCTTACTTCTTATGGGTGCCATTCATTTTGTAATCTCCTTTCTTCCGGACAATGAAAAAAGACCGTAACTGCCCCGAAAGGCAATTACGGTCTTCTTGATGTCCTATATTTTTACATACTTCAAGTCTTAGTCAGAACGAAGAAAGAAAACTGACCTCCTTTCTCGCCCGTGCCTGCTCTGCTCCGTCCTTTATGCTTTCACCTAAAGTACAGGTTTATTGTACCGCAGGGAAAGCAGGGCGTACAGGTGGAAAGTACTTCGCGACATAATCTCTTTTGCACTACTGCATTTGTAATATGCTCTGTGCCTAAAATTAGATAACCACATCTGTTACTAAATCAGAAGCAATTACGTTTGTCTGTAGTTGAAAGAGTAGAATTGTTTACAGAATATTATATAAATGTTATATCAGTTTTTGTCAGATAGTCTTTCGCAGTACACCACATAGCGTTGCTTTCCGCCGCTGGCGTAGGGGTGGCAGGTAAGCAGCGTCAGCAGGTCGCGGTTCGGTTGAATTTTGATCTTCTCCACCTCGTGGGGCTGGATGATTTGGATGTCCGCCACCGTATAGGTCAGCGTTTCCCACAGGTTGGTGAGCTTCACAGTATCGCCTACAGCCAGCTTGTCTATATGCCGAAAGTAGTCCGCGCCCTTCCAACCTCTGTGACCGGCAATAACACAGTTGGTGTTGTTCCCGCCGATGGGAGCAGAGGTATTGCCCAACACCGCCGCCCCTGCTGCGAGGTGGGCATCAGATGCACCCAGATAGACCGGCATGGTCAGCTCCATGGCTGGAATTTCTAAGACACCGATGATCTCATCCTCGATGCCATAGGCGGTCAGGTCGGCGGCAGGCTCCTCGCAAGCTTCCAAGTCAACGAGGCCAGATTGTTTTTCCGCATAAAGCTGGCGGTTGTACTCCTGCAAGGCTGCCAGCAATTCGGGGTACTGCTGCTCCGGTTTCCGTTCTTCGAGAAAGGTTTGTGCTGCTTCTTCCGCATGGGATTCCAAACGGCTGCCAGTAAAGGTCGGCCATAGCATGACGCAGACGCCCGCCACAGCCAGCAGCGCCGCCAACACAAGAGAGGTCTTACGCATGGCGCATCCTCCTTACCAAAAAGTAAGCGCCGCCGACCACGGCCACTGCGCCAAGCCCGATACCTAAGCCGGTGAGATAATGCTGCGTCCAGGAGGAGGCCGCTGGTTTTTCTGCGGTGGCAATTGCTTCCTGCTCTGGGGTATAAGGAACACGGTGCCCACGAACTAAAAGCCGGTGTGTATTGATGGCAAACGGCGTACACGTAACCAGCGTGACCAGATCCTTGCCCTCCTCGATTTGCAGCAAGCTCGTATCCGTGGGCAACACCGTGTTGATGCTATCCACTTCGTAGGCCAGTGTGTCACCCAAAACGTGGATATAAAAGATGTCACCTTTTTCGAGTTGGTCGATGTCCGAAAACAGCTTGGAACTCGCCATACCACTGTGCGCCGAGAGTACCGCGTGGGTACTGCTGCCGCCCACCGGTAGGGATGTACCTACGACATGGCCGACCGATTTTTCCAATGTCTCTGCGCCCGTACCGTGCTGCACGGGCAGATACACACCTATTTGGGGAATATCCACATAGGCCATGACGCCGCCTACCGTAAGCTGCTCGGTATACGTCAAGGGAGGGGCGAATGCCCCTCCCTCAGAGATCGTCGCATTGGCCAGCATGGCGTTATACTGCTGCGCCGCCTGCCGCTGGGCAGTCAGTTCGGCATCGTCGGTGTCCTCGATGGTCGCGGTGTAGGTAGTTTCTACATCGGAGTGGTACTTTTCGCTCACCAACTCACCGATCAGTGGATAGAGAAGTAACCCCAGCGCCACAACACCGCAAGCTGCCGCCAGTAGCCAGCGTTTCACTGCTCACTCTTATGCTTACGGCTGCAGATCACAATGAAGGCCGCTGCACTCAGAAGCAGGACACCGCCTACCGTATACATCCAAACACCTCGGCCACCAGTCTTGGGCAAGTCAAAACCGGGATTATTGACGACAGTCAGCGGCACAATGGCATTGCCATCGGTCATGGTGACGTCATTGCCATTGACCGTAGCAGAGGCGGTCAGGAACTTGGCGCCGCACTTCTCGCAGGCACCATTTTCCTTGGTGGTAATCACGATCTTGACCGCGTCCTTGAGGAGAACGTAGCCCTTATCCGTGGCGGTTTCAGTCAGGCTGTAGCTATCATCCTCCAGTCCTTTCACGATAATGTGGCCGCTGCTGTTGGGAACAAAGGTGGTAGCATCAGCCTTCTTCGTGGCAATGCCCTTGGCATAGTAGACGCCATCTTTCTGCTCGGCAACGACATACACATCGTCGGTATCATTGTGCAACAGGAACTTGACGTTCTGGACGCTGCCCTTACCGTCAGAGAACTGCTTCAGCACATCCACGCCGTAGGTATACACATGGCAACAATCGTTCAGGGTGTCAAAATAGGTGCTGTTCGTTCTGCGCCACGTCAGCACGACTTCGTTAGGGTTATCCTTGTCGCCCATCTGAGCGTCGGCGGTCAGAGTGGCCGCATAGGTGATCCGCATGGTGCAGTCGGAATAGCCGCGCTTCACACTATCGGTGTAAACAGAGGTCGCTTCATTGATCTCCGCCAGACCGGTCTCGGTCATCTTGATGGTCATGGTGTTGGCGGTATCATCGTAAGTCACCGCAAATTTGCCGGAGCTTTCATCCCAGGTAGTGATTTTGTCAGTGCAGGCGGAATCACGGAAGAACTCGATAACCACGTCGTTTTTGTTGTACTTGATGCCCTTGCTCAGAGTATCCACATAGGTGTACTCGCTGAGGGAAGATGCCTTGGAGGTAATCGCGGGCAGGGTGCTGATGATCTGATAGTCCACGGTGTCGCCCACGGAGGCAGTAGCGGTGTGCTCGAAGCCATCGGTGATGTCGGTCAGGCTGCCGTTGTTCTTTCCAGTGCTGCTCTTGCTCTCACGGACGGTCTTTTCCAAGTCGGGGTTTCCGGTCTGGTTCTTGGGGTACACAGTCAGATCGTAAAGCCACTCGCTGCCATCGACGGTGGTCATGGGCAGGGAGATCAGGAAGGGATTGCAAGTAGAAGTCACGTTTTCAGGGACGCGAGTCTCTACGACGAGGTACAGGCCCTGCTCCATGTTGGAAGCAGAGGTGTGGCCGGTGGCATCCGTCTCGGTCATGGCAACGCCACCGTTCTTCACGGCAGTTTCCAGAGCGTTCTTCACATTCGTAGCGTTGGCTGCGAGAGCTGCGGCCAGCTTATTGTTCAGGCTGTCAGAGGTATAGTAGTTGACGCCGCCCTCGGTCTTGTGAGCGTCCGCAACGGTCAGGCCGATGGCGGACAGCACGGCATTGCTGCGCTCAGAGCCATCGAAGCCATACAGCACGCCAACCTGACGCTGATTATCCACGACCTCGTTGTTCAGGATGATGTCGGCCACCTTCAAATATGTGAACTCCACGCCCTGAATGGCGTATTTGCTCAGCTTATCAACAACGGCGTCGTCATGCAGGCCGGTGGAAACGTAGGATTCCGCGTCCCACACGCCGTCCTCGCTGGCCTTGGTAATGTCATATTTATAGATACTCAGAGATGCTTTCTTCGCAGGATCAATGGTAGGTTCCGCGGCAAATGCCGTAGTCATCAGGCCGAAGGCCATGAGCGCCGCCATCAGCAACGCCAATACGCGATGGATCTTTTTCATGTTCAGTTTTTCTCCTCGATGTTAGATTTTTTGTAAAAATAAACACCCATGCAAAGCATGAGTGCTGCAAGCATAATGGGTGCGATGAATCCGTTGCCGCCCGTGAACGGCAGGACGAAGCCTGCGCTGTTGCAGGCGGTAATGGTGACGTCAGGACTGGTGTTGTCCAGTACACCGGTGAACAGCGGTTCAGCCATCAAGGTATAACCTGCGGGAGCTTTCACCTCAGTGACGCGATATTGTGCGCCAATCTTGAGATCGTCCCACTTGGCAATACCGGTCTTATCGGTGGTGATTTTGCCCACTTCTGTCCAGGTCTGTCCGTCTGCGGAAGTCTCCAGCAGCAGCTCCGCACCGGCGAGAGGACTGCCGGTAACATCAACCTTGCGGACGGTGAGGCAACCCTTGACAGGCTTATTCTCGCGGGTAACTTTGACGTTGAGGTTCTCGCTAGTCAGGCTGAAATCATACTTGGTTTCGTCCAGCTGGTAGCCATCCACGGTGCTGATCTCCTGATAAGAGTATTCTCCGGGTTTGAGATTATCGAAAATCAGCTTGCCGTTGGCGTCAGTCGTACCATCCGCGATCTTGTTGCCTTCGGTGTCAAAGAGCCGATACACCACACCGGACAGCGGCTGCTTGGTGTCAGCGTCCACCTTCAAAATTTCGATGCTGCCGGTGATTAGCTTGTTCTCACGGGTGACTTTCAGCACCTGTTCGTTTTGGTTCAACGTGACAGGAAAGGCTGTCTCGTCCAGTTCATATCCGGTCGGTGCCTGGAACTCCTTGCAGGTGTAGCTGCCCAGCTTCAGACCGGTGAACGACAGTTTTCCATTGGCGTCCGTGTAACCCTCCGCGACTTGGCTTCCAGAGACATCGAACAGGCGGAAACCGGCGCCCTGAAGAGGTGATTTAGAATCCGCGTCCACCTTACTGATCTCTACACCGGCTTTCCCCAGCGCATTGGAGCGCGTTGCGGTGATATCCAATGCCGAAGCTGTAATAGTGATCGGGTACTTGGCGCTGTCCACCACATACCCCTCCGGCGCACTGATCTCCTGATAGGTATAGCTGCCGAGAGGCAAATCAGAAAAGACCGCCTTGCCATTTGCGCCGGTGGTCGCATCAGCGATTTTGTTGCCAGCGCTGTCATAGAGCCGGTAGGTCACACCTGCCAGGGATTTTCCGGTGTCGGCGTCGGTCTTATTGATGGTCAAGCTGCCTACTTCATCTGCCACCGTAGCCTTGATCTTGATGTAGGCCCGAACAGGGTCGAGTCCTGTACCGGTGTAGCTGGCCAGCGACTGGTATTTTCCAGTAGAATCATACCAACACAGCACTGCTTCATCCGGATCAATGCCGTAGGCACTGCCGGTAGCGGAATAGGTTTTCTCGGTCGAGAGGCCCTTGACGGCTTCAGCTGTGGCCGTGATGGTCAGGGTGTTGCCGCGCTGGGAAAACGTAATGCCGTTGCCATTGTTGCTGGAAAAGTTGAAGTCGCCCAGCACACCATTAGTATCGGTCACGCTGGCGCTGTAGTTGCCGCTGGTGTCCTTGACCAATTCGATGGTGTCACACCAACGGGAGCTTGTCGCCGCGAAGCTGGGAATATCCGTAGCACTCTGCATGGCGTCTACAATTTCACTGTACCACAATGCAAACGTGGGATAGCGAGACGTATCGACGCAGGTATAGAAGGGACTGGTTCCCCAAGAGCGATAGTCGTAGGGACTGCGATACTCACAGATCAAGTCCCAAATGACTGCCTGCGTAGCGGCCCACTTTTCGGCGCCAATGATGTCGCTGCTGTTGTTATCGCCATACGCAGTGCCGTACTCGGCGCTGGGGTAGCCACAGGCCAGAGCCAGCGCAATGCCGCTTTGGACAGCGGCGGGCAGGTTGTACCAACAGCCGCTGGAACCCTGCACATAATTGCTGCTGTCATCTGAGCGAACACCGGGCTGGATGCAATAGGCCAGCGCACCGTTGACATACTTGACGTGATACAGAGCGCTACCACTTCCCAAGCTGCTGTCCGCCAGAATGGTCAGATTTCTCGTGCTGGGCGTGGTCGAACTGCTGTAGTCATACTGCTTAAAGGTCAACTGACTGGTATAGACGTAGACTTTATACTTGACCACGACGGTAGCGGCGTAAGCGGACACAGCCAGCATGGCTGCCATGACCAGCGCCAAGATGAGTGCTGTCATGCTTTTGAATACTTTCAAATGTTTTTCCTCCTTTTGCAAAAGGTAAAGCCCCTCTGTTGCCAGAGAGGCTTTGCGTTTAGAGTATCAAATTTTAGTCGTAGAGAACATAGATCAGCAGGCTGCCGCCATCCTCCACAATGCAGACGTTGCAGTGGAATCCGGCGTCCGCGACGTTATCTTTGCCCGCTTGCATCATGAGCTGGCGGAAGGTGAAGTCCACCATGTCCCGTGCCTTGGCTTCTAACGTCTCTTGCGAGGCATCCACCGGCACCGCGGCAGGGAAGCGGTAGGCGCTGTTGTCCAGCGTCAGGCCGCTGTCCGTGGTGACGCCGTATTGTGCCACCGCATAGGCGTTGGCCGCGTCGATGGCCGACTGCCGATCTGCCGGTGCCGTAGGTTCAGGCGTAGGTTCCGGCTCTGGTGTAGGCTCCGGCTCCACATAGCCCGTCTTGGCGTGGACAGTTTCAGAGGGAATGTCCTCTGTAGGCGTGGGAGCAACGGGGGCTTGCTCGGATGCACGTTGTGATGCTGCGTCTGCTGATGCTGTCTTTCCGCTGCCGGTAGCTGCGGTTTCCTCGGTGGCTTTCTCAGGTGCAGCCTGCGCAGTTACCTCTGTACCTGCGGCCGGAAGATCGTCCCCGCCCCCGGCAAAAATAGGGCCTTCGCTTTTGGCAGAAGGTTCTTGAGGGGACGATACCTCCTCCGAATTGACCGGCTTTTGGCCGCAGGCGGTAAAGAGCAATACACATACTGACACGATCAAAATAAATGCTTTTCTCACAACTTTTCGCGCTCCTTTCTTCTGTATTTGCATCTATTTTAAGCATGTTTGCACCCGAAAATCAATAGGTTGAGAGACTTTATTTTGGGCGGCATAAGCATTTAAAATAAAGTCTTGACAAGCCTTTTGACACTACCACTTGGAGAGAATCTTTCCGTACATCTGACGCTTGTTGCTGTCAAACCGCTTGACCGTCAGGATCACGGTGTCACCGATCTCAAAGTCGCTGTCCTCATACTGATAAGCATAGGAGCACATGCAGACAGTGCCATCCGGCAGGTTGCAAAAAACACCGCCGGCATACTTGCCGGAGATCACAGCCTGCCGCCGGCTGTTGACAGGGTGACGCCGCTCGGCCCCTTCAAAGGGATCAGACAGCGCCGCCTTTACGGAAATCCTGAGTCGATCCGCATCGGCGTCGTAGTCCGTCACAACGCAGTCCAGCTCCTGCCCGGGGCGGTAGACAGCGCGCAGGTCTGACACGGACATATAGCAGAGATCTTTTTGCGTCAGACGAATGTCATGACCGTAGCACTCCACTGTACAGCGGACAGGGCCAACATCAATGACACGGCATTTCAGCCGGGTGCCGAGCGCGTTCAGTTCTGCCCGATGGGCAAAGTAGGAACGGCGCGTCTTCATGGCCGACTTACGGGAAGCCAGCGCAAAGCCGTTTTCCCTATCCACCTTGATGATGTTGAAGGACAGCGTCGCGCCCATGATATGATTCAGGGACATTCCGGGCCGCCCCTCTCCTGACCACATTTCCGTTTCGGGGATCAGGATACGTACACGGTACGGAACGACGATGGCGCAGGACAGCTCCCGTTTTCGCACCTCGCCGGTCCTGCGGCTGCGTACATTCAGCGAGAACATATCCACGCCGATCACCGTACCGCTGAGGGGGCTGCCGCCGCGATAGGACGCGTAGATGGCGTTCCATTCCCGGCGTTCCTCCTCGGACAGATTGCGATCCAGCTTATGGAAATCCAGATGGAAGAACTTCTCGCGGTCACTCATCTCCGGCTTCGGTGCAGGCACTTCCTGCTCCTCTGTGGGAGGAGCTTCAGCCGCAGGCGGCGAGGTATCTTCTTCCGAAACAGCTTCTTTGCCTTCTGCGATGGTTTTCGGATCGGGCGGAGATCCTCCCTGTGTGGCGGGATCCTCCGCAAAGTCTACGGTCATATCCGTATCATCATAGGACGGTTCTTCTGCATCTTCAGATGCTTCCGTGGACGCCACTTCGGTTTCGGCGTCAGTTTCTGATGGCACAGATGGAGGCTCCAAGTCCTCCCCGGGCGAAGCGATCCCGGTCGGAATGTCAGGGGGCGGCTGCTCGATGGAATCGAGTGACAACTCCGCCGTGGCTTCCGTGACCTCCACAGGGGGATCAGACATTGGTTCGGTCGGAACGGTCTTCTTTCTTGGCATTTGGTTACCTCCTCGTTTTAGAATGTCGTGTTTTTATTCGCAAAGAAACGGTGTGTACCGTCCTTTTGCTTCTGTGCAATGATTTGGCGATCCGGCAGCTCCTTGCCTTGCAGGACAAGGGTGTGTTCCGGAAGCCAGATGAGCCGCTCTTTTTCTCCGATCTCTATACGGCGAAAAGAGGGTTCGCGTTCTGCGGTCAAAGCTGCCACATAGTAGGCGGTCAGCTCATCGCCGTAGAGAAAACAGAGCAGAGCGGGCAGGCTGGTGGGGATAGAGAATTGAAGCGGACACCCGCCTGTGATCTCCAGCATCACGTCGATGCTCTCCAAAAGCAACGGATTTGCCGTTTTTGTGATGAGCCGTATTACATCATCCTCCACACAGACAGCGTGAGAGATCCCGCTGAGCTGGCGCAGCATGGGCGTCAGATGTTCCGGGCGCATGGTCACTACTCGTTCCCGGTACTTGCCATACAGCAGTGCGAGAAGCTGGTCGCGCCGGATACATCCTACCTTGCCTAAGATCTCCATGATGCACTTTTGCTGGTTGGTCAGCAGCATGATATAACCTCCTCGGAGTTGACAAATGGCTCGGCAAACGGCAAAATAGCATTAGTGAATAGGTCACAGATGCTTGCGGGGCCTGTGATCGGGGGAGTCCCGGCGGGGGCTCCCTTTTCCTATGGTCCGCCAAGGCTGTTGAGGTAGGGATCGACGACCAAGTCGCTTTCACCCTCCGTGATGCAGTTGAACAGGACAGCCATGGTGTATTGGATCGAGTTACGGATGTTGTGTTCCTGATTGGCCCGCAGCCGCTGTTCCGTATCGCGCAGCGTCATGCTGTCCAGATCGTGAAGCCTGTGACGCACCCTGCTTTGCGGCAGTGTGGCGTTGCCTACCCGAAAGCTGTCCGAATAAAAAAGCCGCTCGATGGCCGTTTCAAAAATACGGGCCATCTCCGGCTCAAAAGATGAGAGCTCACAGGCATCCAGAATGCCGGTAAGCTCTTCTTCGTCCGGTCCCTCCGTGACGGATGGACTGACTTCAATATAACTCTCATCGTTCTTCCTCTTATCAGTATAACTTGGCCACGGATTCTGCGGTTCTGCAGGCGCAGCATCTGCGGTTCTTGAACTGCTGTTTTCGCCGTTCTTGAACCGCCTATCCTGCGGTTCTGGGGAATCAAGAGCCGCAATATCGGAGGTTCTTGTGCCGCATTCCTCCGGCTCCATAAATGGCGCGCACTGGTAATCCGGATCATCCATGGGCTGTACGCAGGCGAGATAGATCTGGTTGGCGTCGCCCCGTCCGCAGCGTTTTTCCCAAATTAGGTGAAGCTCCGCCAGCTTACGGAACGCGGCGGACACCCGCTGCTCACAGATGCGCAGCTCCTGTGCCAACGCTTTGCGGGGAAAGATCACAAAGACCTCCCCATTGTCATTGACCCAGCCGTTCCTGCGGGAGAGCTGAAAGCGGTTCAGGAGGAAGGTGTAGGCCACCTTGGCATCCAGGCTCATCTCCGCGTATCGTGGGTCGGAAAATAACCACCGCGGCATTTGCAGATGGTGGACGCTCTGTATATCCGTTTGCTTCATGAGCGCAAACGCAGGGCGCTGGTTCAGTTTTGCGGCTTTCATACCGGGCCCTCCTCATATCGTTTTATTATTCTGCCTGTTTTCGTGGCGCGGGCTTCAGCTCCACCATGCCGAGATCGTTGCCATCTACCTCATAGGCAAAATCATCGTCCTCTGCCATAGAGATCGGCAGCTCTGCCTGCGGGGCAGGCGTCCGTTCTTCGGCAGGGGGCTTTTCTTCCTTCCGAGGCGCGGTGGTCGGTGTCTCCTGCGCTTTTTGCTTCCATGCGGGGATATAGTCCACCACGCGGCAGGTCGTAAGTCCGGCGAAGTCCGGTAATTCTTCCGGCGTCAGCTTATACAGCAGCGCGGGCCGGTGACCCTGAAACAGCGCCAGACACTTTTGTTGATCCAGACGCAGCACCTCATCCGGCTGCATCAAGTCCCGCTGGATATTACTGCGGGTTTTGGAATAGGGCCGGGTGCTGTTATAGATGGGTGAGAACAGGGGCTGCATGGGCATCTGGTTATTGGTAACAGCAATAGTGACCTTGCCGCACTTTTCCGAGATGTACTTGGCGGAGGTCAGGTCGTTGCAGCCCATATAGATGGTCTGGTTAAAGGTGTTGAGCTGATTTTCCCATTCCTTGCCGGGGTATCGCTGCTGCCACTGGCTAAGGCTCTGTACCACCACCTGACACGCGATGTTGAAGCCGCGCACACTGTTCAGCGCGTCGGCAATACCCTCCATGTATCCGATGTTGCAGTATTCGTCCAGACAGAAGTTTACCAGCACCGGCAGCCGCCCGCCCTTGCAGTGGAGACGTGCGTAATTGGAGAGCTGCGGCATGGCCAAGGAAAAGAATAGTGAACTGAGAAAACGGTAGGCACTGTCCTGCGCGGAAATGATGATGAAATACGCGCAGGGTCGCTGCCCCGGCAGTACGAGATCAACATCGTGGTTGCGGGTGATGGTGTCCACCAGCTTATTCTGGAAGATGGCAAGTCGATTACCAAGGCCGGTGATGATGTTGCCCCAGAGATTTTCGCGGGCTTTCAGGAACAATCCATGATGGCCCTTGGCGGGGTGATCGGGCGGCAGCGACGCCAGCGTGCGGTTCAGCTCATTGATGCTCATGGTGGAGAGGATCTGATACACGTCGCCCAGACCCCGCTGCTCGATGGGCAGCAGATCACCCTTTTCATCCCGCAGATTGCAGACGTAGTGGATCAATGCCATCAGGAGATTCAGTTCCGCACGGCTCCAGAAATCGTCGGCCTCCTTGGGACTGGAGGTATTCTGGATAATGGTGTTGGCCACCGTCTGCACCAGATCCGTTTCCGTGTCCAGTCCATAGAGACAGTTCCAGCCATCTGAGTGAGCCATGTCCAGAAAGTTGACCGCTTTGACGTAATGGCCGTTTTCACGGAAGTAGGGGGAAAGCTGCTCGAACAGTTCACCCTTTGGATCGACGCAGAATACGGACTCCTTTCGCTGAGCGCAGCCCATCAGAAAGGGCAGGATCAGGCCGCGGGTCTTCCAGCTGCCCGGTGCGCCGATGCAGAGAAGATTGTTGTTTTCGCCGGGTACCATGCGATGAGCCACATAGGCGGCGTATTTGTCCGGGTCCTCCGGCCGCTCCTTGATCTTGCCCAGCAGCATCCCGGAGACGCTTTGTATGGGACCGATCTCCAGAAAGGCTTCCATCTCCCGCTTGGTGAGAAAGCCGGAGGAGCCGTGCGTCCCGTCCGGGAGAATATCAAAGCCCCGTGGATCCCGCGTATACTTATAGCCGGAAAACCAAAGGTACCCACGCTTTGTCACAAGGCAGAACATCAGCACGAAGAACGCAGTGGCTTTCAGCCCAAAGCCGGAGAATATCGCCAGCCAGTTGCGGATCGGATCGAATATCCAGATGGCGGTCACATCCTGTCCCGTGTTATGAAAGACGGCGTCAATACCGAGGCGCATGGAGTTCAGGAGCATCCCGTAAAAATACCAGCACACCAGCCCGACGGGGATGTAGAGGGGCAGTTTCTTTTTGTGCCGCTGGAACCATACGCCCCAGCGAGCTTCAACGGTATCCTCCAGCTTTTCCAGCAGCTTTGATAAGCGGGGCATGGATCATCTCTCCTTTTTCTGTGACATAGGGGGTGTCCGGTGGACGATAGGGCTTCGGCATCACACCCAGCAGTTGTGCGATGGCGTCCTCGGTCAAGGTAAAGACCCGCGCTTTTCCGGTGTCCCTGTAGCGTGGGCCCCACACCTCCGTCACCTGCTGCGGCAGGGCAGCCAATACGATTTGCGAATGGCCATGTTCCCGTGCCAACATGTAGGCAGCGTTCACACGGCGTAACTCCATATCCGCCGCCAGCACGAAGGGCTGGCCCTGAAACAGTGCGTCCCAGCAGGGTCGGTCAGGCGGCGGAGGGCGGTAATGGCCTTTCAGGGCCAAGCGCGTCAGTCTCCGTCGGTAATCCGGCTGAGCCATGATCTGGAGCTGTGTCACGCCGGTATCGTCGCAGGACAGAAGATAAACCGACTGCTGGAACCAGCGGGCAGCGGCACCGTAGGTCATGGGCTTGCATTCCCCCTCCGGTATGGGCTTGTCCAGTTCGGTAAGCATATCCGAATAGCTTTCGCCGCAAAAAAGGAAACTGCGCGCTCCCGACAGTTTTGCGGTATTGTTCTGAAAGGCGGACAGCTCATCCATGGGGCAAAGGCAGCCGATGTCCGGACAGACATAGTGTGCGGCACAGAGCAGATCGCCAATGTGGAGCAGCGCCGCCGTGCGGGTGCTGCCCCATGGGTTATGACCACGGCCACGACCGGCAGAGGTGAGAAACAAGGCGTTTCCATCCGCCAGTTCATCCGGTCGCGTGGCATAGACGTTGACACCGGACTGATAGGCTATCAGCAGCAGGGAAGCAAGCCGCAGCCGCCGCACAACGGCATCCGCATGGTACGTTCTTGGTGTATCCGGCAGCCATATATTTCCCGCCAGCAGCCGACGCCCCTCTGCGGTAAGGATCAGGGCCTCGCTTTTGCTGTGGTACTTGATGAACTTCATCGTCAGCAGATTTGATAGCTCTGTCTCGCTGACGACCCGCAGCAGCTGGGCGGGTCGGATATACTGGCACCATCCCAGCAGCCGCAGCGCCTCGATCTCACGCACACAAAAAACCATTCGCACCCTCGTTCCTGTGAACGCCGAAAGCAACCTTACACCGTGCCGGTGTAAGGTCACTTTCGGCGCCTTTCTCGCATCAAAACTGTTGGCTCCCCGTAGAAGGCAGTTTTTCCGCTGCTGCGGACAGGCACAGGAGCGCGAAAAAGCTTGCCGGCAAAAGGCTTTGCGGGGCGTATATACCCAACAGATTTTGCTTTCTGAGGAAGCGCGGTATTTTGACCCGTTTTGGTGGAAAACCTGTTGGGTATTTCCGCCTCAATATAACCCCGTAACGCTGTAATCCCCCGATCGTGCGGAGAAGAAATCCGGTGCATCCTTCATGTCCAGCACGGTGATGTGACACACATTCTGGCAGCTCCGTGTGGAGAGCAGAGCTACCGACAGCGTATACTGATCGTCGTCGGGGATCACCCTGCCCTTCATGGCGTTGCTGACCGCTTTCCAGCCCTTGTTGTCCTGATCGAAGATGTGGCGGCCATCCACATCGCTGTATTCCTCGATCACCAGCAGTGCGCTATTGAAGTGAGGGAGCTGCCCACCGCAGGCTTCATAGGCATCCAGCAGCTCTACCAATGTTTCTGTCAGCCATGTGGGTGGCTGGAACCGGCAGTGGGGCAGCAGAGTATTGATGCGGATATGAAGCCAGTCGATGCCGATACGTTCCACGCTGCCCACCACCTCCAGCGGACGAAGGGCGCGGCCCCGTTTATACCCGCCTGTGCCGGGACTCTGCTGCTCGCAGAGGCGGCGAAGCTGCAAGGCGGTATCCTCAAAGCTGCCACATAACGCCTCCAACATTTTCTGAAAGGTGTCAGGCGGCAGATTGTCTGCTTGGATCAGCAGCTTGCGGGCGTCTATGGCGGCGTCTTCCGTCAGACGCTGGATCTCCCGTAAATCAGTTTGTTTGCTCATTTGCTTCCTTTCTTCCGGGCCTGCCGGTCGGTGGGTGATGTGGTAATGGCGTCATACTCCTTTTTCGTGACATGGAAGGCCACGGGGACGTGATTATACCCGATGCACAGCAAGCCCTCCCCGCGCCGGAAGCGTGTGATCTGCCGCACCTCCTCTTCTGAGAGGTTGAGGATCTGCTGGATAAGGCGGGCCTCCTGCTCCTCCATCTGCATGACGAATTTGATGCGGCTGGAATCCAGAATGCCCTTGCCGTACTTACCGCCCTCCAGACTAAACAAATCCTGCATACCCTGCGTAGAGGTGATGGCAATACCGCCAAGGCCGCGGATGGTCTTGACCATTTCCTGCACATAGGCAGCGGCCAGCGGATTGGAACCGGCGCCTACCAGACTCCACAGCTCATCCGCAATCAGGGCGGACAGCTCGCCGCCCGCATTCATGATAATGTCGTTGGCCACGTCGATGGCCCAATAGATACCGGGCAGGATCAGATCGTCCGGCATACCGGAGGTGTCCAGCACGATATATTTGTTGTCGATGCTGATGTGATTGCGGCGGCCCATGGCGGCGGCAGAGCCGGTCACATAGCGGGTCAGTACCACCGCCAAATGCTTGGTTTCCGCCTTTTCCAGCAGAACGTTGTACCAGTCGGGGATGATGGGCATTTCCTTGAATGCTCCGTTTTCATCCACCACGGAGGCGTTGTCAAAGGTGATCCCGTAGCGGTCATAGCACTCCACCAGCGAGGTGTCCAGATAGTTCTTGTCCTCCTCTGTAAGATCCTTCTTTTGCAGGGAATACCAGATGATGAGCCGGGAGATCTTGTCCGCCAGCACGGAGTCGTCCCGCGCCGCCAGCTCTTGTATTCCGGCATAGGCGTCCAGTGTCCTACGGCGGATAGCCATGATATTGGGACAATCCCGCGAGGAGGGGGACAAGCGCAGATACAGGCCGCCCAGTTGCTCGCAGTTGGGGCGGAACTCGTGGCCTTTCTTGGGAATGACGCACACCACACGCTTTCCCTGCTCCCGCAGGCGTCCGGCCAGGCATTGGAGCGTTACGCTCTTGCCGGCGCCGGAGTTGCCGCCGATCCACCAGTTGCCGTTGGTGTATTTGTAGTCGTCGTAAGGGTCAAGGAATACTGGGGACTTGTTGTAGAGGTTCAGCCCCAGAAAGATGCCGTTGCGATCGCTGTGCTCATAGGACACAAAGGGGAACGCCGCAGCTACGCCGGTGGTCAGCGCATTGCGGCGGCTTTTACGCTCAATGTCGGCATCCAGTGCGACCAGCGGCAGCGTGGAGAGAAAACCCTGCTCGTTGGCGTAATCGCAGCGACGAGCGATCATATCCACCGATACGCACAGCTTCTCCACGGCGGTGACGCGCTGTTCCAGCGTATCCGGATCATCCGCCACCACTTCGATGAGGGTGTGCATATAGTAGAAGTCCTCCCCCTGCCGGTTCATGACGTCCTTCAGGTAGAGACCGGAGGTGATGGCACTGTCCAGCTCCTCATAGTCCTGGCGGGTATCGCCCACGTCCCGCATCCGGCTGCGGTTGAGCATGGTGGTCTGTGCAATTTTGGAGAGTATCTTTTCACGGTTCTGGCGGGTAAAGCTGAAGCTGACATTGACGCCCTCGCCAGCCTCCACCAGCGGCGCAAGCCAGCAGGAGCCGACTGTGGTGCTGTAGCCATAGCCGGTGATGTAGAGATAGGCATGAAAAACGCCGTCCACTACGATGTAGTCACGGCTTTTCGTGTCAATGGCAGTGGGGGAGAGAATGTCCAGAATGGTGGTAGAGCCGGCTTCCAGCTCGGAGAGATCCGGCCTTTCCGGACCGAACAGCAGCCGTTTCAAAAGCGGCTGCTTCTTGATAACAGGCTCGGCTTCTGCCGGTGGTACGGGTTTCTTTTGCTTTTTCATTGGTGATACTCCTATGATAGATGGTGTGGCTGATGCAGTCCATTTCAAAAACATAAAATGAAACACATCAAAAACATAAAACAAAATCCTTCAAAAACACAAAACGAGATTGACGTAAATAGAATTTTTGCGTATACTATAGAAGAACAGGAGGTGCAGCGTTATGCAGCAATACTTGCCACGAATCGTAGACCGTGAACTGGCCTTGAGGTTAGAGGCGTTTGGCGCAACTTTGATTGTCGGCCCCAAGTGGTGCGGAAAAACGACAACGGGTCAGCAGCAGGCGAAGAGTATTCTGCGGATGCAAGACCCAGACAAAAAGGCAGCCTATCTTGCGACTGCTGAGGCGAAACCTTCGTTGCTTCTTAAGGGTGATAACCCGAGACTGATTGACGAGTGGCAGATTGCCCCCGTCCTTTGGGACGCTGTGCGAACTGCGGTAGACATCCGGCAGGAAGAAGGCCTGTTTATTCTGACGGGCTCCACCTCCGTGGATGATAAGAAGATCATGCACACGGGGACAGGACGAATCGCTCGCCTGAAAATGTATCCCATGAGCCTGTACGAGTCTGGCGAATCCAATGGACAGATTTCGCTGAAAACGTTGTTTGACCGGTCAGATGCGGATATTGATGGGGTCACAAGTCCGCTCTCTATCGAGCAGTTGATTTTTGCCGCATGCCGAGGAGGATGGCCAGCAACACTGCGCAGAAAGAGCCATGAGGCTCAGCTTTTGACTGCACGGGAATATATTACAAATATTTGTGAGTCTGATGTTTCCACAGTGGATGGCGTACAACGAAACCCCGTCTGGACCAGCCTGATCCTACGTTCCTATGCCCGGAATATCTCCACACTGGCGAAGAAAACCAATATCCTGAAGGACGTGTCCGCCAATGCGGACAGTATAACTGCCCCCACATTGGATTCGTATCTGAACGCGTTGGAGCGCCTTTTTGTGATAGAGGACATTGATGCGTGGTGTCCAGCTATCCGCTCGGCAACAGTAATACGATCCGGTAAGAAACGAGGTTTTACAGATCCGTCCATTGCCGTAGCCGCTATGGGGCTTACCCCCGAGTATCTGGAGCAAGATCTAAGGACCTTCGGCTTTATCTTCGAGTGTCTTGCCATCCGAGATCTGAAGGTCTATTCCTCAGCTTTAGGTGGAAAGGTATCTTATTATCATGACCGGCTTGATTTGGAGGCAGACTGTGTATTGCATCTTTCTGATGGAAGGTACGCGCTGATAGAATTTAAGCTGGGCAGCCGTGAGATTGAAGAAGGCGCTCAGCATCTGCTTGAAATCAAGAATTTGGTCCATCAAGCCATTGAAAACGGCACGACCAGCCTGCGGGAACCAGATTTGTTAATGGTCATTACAGGCGGAGAAATCGCGTATACCCGGCCTGATGGGGTGAAGATCATTCCGATTGGCTGCTTAAAGGACTAAGACTAATTTGACGGGAAAGGGCATCGCTGCTGCGATGCCCTTTCATTGTGTCTGCGCCTCATATACGCCATGCACCGCCGTGGTCATATCAAACACGCCCTCCGGCAGCTTGACGCGCTGGCTGGTGCGCTTGTTGATGATCTCATAGAGCAGCTCCAGCGCAAAGTCATCCGCATAGCGAGGCTCCTGCACCTCCAGTTCACACAGATCCAGATAGCGGCGGGCAGTGTCGGCCTCCTCGTTGAGCCGCTGGATAATGCCCTGTACGGTGTTGGGGGACGCCCGCATCTGCGATTCATACTGGAATACCATAAAGAACCGGTGCTGCAAGGCATTGCTGGCCACACCCATGCCGATGTCCTGAATGTTGTCCTGGATCATGTCACGGCAATAGGCGTTGTCCTCGTTCTTTGCGTACTCCTGCATCCGCTCAACGTAGCGTGATATGTCGGCAGGCAGCGTCCGTGCCTCAAACTGCATGTGATCCGGCGCGATCTTCAGATATGCGGCAAAGGCTTCCACGATGGCCTGCCGGTCCTCAGCAGACTTCAGGTAGATGTTCACCGGTACGATCTCAAGGATCTTGATAAAGCGGTTGTCCTTTGTAATAACCACGCCGCCGATGATATTCTTGACGGGCAGCCAATCCTGAATGCTGCCCTGATAGCTGGCGGTAGCGCGGGTCTCCACACCGCCGCCAAATAGTGCTTTTTTGATACTCATGCCGTTACCACTCCTCTGAAAAACATCATGCGCCTGCGGCAGTGCCATGCCCACCAGCCCTTCAGCCATCGTGTCAGGCTGTCGTCGCTGACGCCCATCAGCCCGAAGCCGCCGATGGGGACGACCAGCGAAACGGTCACGATGATCTTCGGCGTCAGGGAGAAGGGCAGATATGTCAGGCACACATACAGCACCGGCAGGCATAAAAGAAGGGCCTCGATGAGATTGCGGATCTCAAACAGGCCCAGGATCCGTCCGGCATTGGTAAAGTTGACTGGGATATAGTAGGTGTCAGTGTTCATCCTCGACCTCCTTTGCGGGCTGCAAAAGCCGCCCTTTATAGGTTTGGTATTCTTGTTTTAATTCTTCCGGCGCACTGTCCCATTCCGCCAGCAGCCGCTCCATACCGAGACAGAGCAGATGCTCGTGGTACTCGGTGGGTGGAATATCCGCCAGTTCCATGCGGCTGAGATGTTGGTTGCTGATGTTCATACGTCCGGCAAGAGCTTTCAGTGTGATCTTATATTTGATGCGCAGAACGCGCAGGCGGGTGGGAACGTACATTATCCGGCCTCCCTGTATTCGATGTAGGGGATGCGGCACCAGCCCTGCCAGCCACGGCCAACGACCTCCGTCCGTACCACGCCGTACTTGGTACCCATGGCCTCCACCGCGTAGCCGTTGCCTACATAGACGCCGATGTGGCCCTGTTTCCATAGAGCGATGCCCACAAGCTCCGGCATGGTGTCCATTGTTCCCGCCATATCGGCCTTCTGAGCGTTGGCGTACATCTGGTCAGCACCCACATCGGGCATTCCGTTTGTGCCGTAGTTGATGGAACCGCTGGCAGTATCAAGCCACCCATAGCCTTTGATGAGCCCAATGCAGTCCGCTGTGCGGCGGCCCAGCCAGTTGGCGCGGATAAAGTCCTCATATTTGCCGACGCCCTCCGGATACTGCTGAAGCTTGTAGTTGAACAGGGCTTCCGTCAGGACATTTCCATAGGTACCCCAGCAATAGCCCCAGTTGTTTTCCCACGCCTGCATGACGTAATCGGCAAGGTCTACATTGTTCTTGGTGGAGGGACTGACAAAACCGGACGTATCAATGGTGTCGCCGTAGCTGCCGCCGTGCTCATAGTCTCCGGTATAGCCGGTGTCACCGCTGTAATTGGGACGGTATGGCGCGTAATATTCCGCGTATTCCTCCAGCGCATTGCTCTCGGTCAACACCTCATACAGCGCACCCGCCCATGTGCGGGCATCCTCCTCAAAGGAGAGCTGATCCATAAATGCCTCCGGGTCAAGGTGGTCAATTTTGATGACCAGCGTTCGCTTGAGCAGACCGCCGAACTCGAAGATGTTCAGTGTCGGCTCATAGCGGAGCCGGGAGGTCGCCAGTGACAGCACGGCCTCCGTGGTCATTACCTCCAAGTCCTGCTGATAAGCCACAGAGCTGATAGCAATGAATCGGCGCAGGTCATCCTCATCAAAGTCGCTGTTGATCTCCACCCCGTCGATCTCTATGCCCTCCTCTTCATATTGCTGGATAAGGCTTGTCACGATGGCGTCGATCTGCGTATTCTCAAAGTCCTCCAGATCCATATAGAACCCGCCCAACGTCATGGCTTGCCCTGTCATGCGGGCAACGGGCGCTGTCCCGGAGGAGGAAAAGCCAAAGAAGATATTGGGAAGGTAGGCAAAGATCAGCATAGGCAGCGCGATCAACGCCGCCAGTGCCCAAATTGCCAGCTTGGCGAGAAACGGCGCAGCCTCCTTTGCCGCCGCCACGGCGGCGCCGTGGACACCGCCCGCTGCGGCTGCCTTGGCGATCCTCGCGGCACTGACAATGCGCCTTGCCGTGTCGATGCCGCTGTGCTGGCGCTGGTTATCCTGCATGGCTATCGTCCTTTTTCTTGCCAGCCCGCTTGCTGCTCTTAGAATCCTTCGGGACAGCGCGGCCCGATACGGTGGGCTGTTTCACCGGCGTGGGGATGTGCGGTGTCTGCTTGGATACACCTTGGGTATTCTTCGTGGGGTTGACAACCGGCCTGCGGGTGCTGTGGCTCACTCCTGCGGTATCGGGACGAGCTCCGTTGCGCTGACCGGTGACCGACGTAGTGCGGGCGGCACTCCGTTCCTGCAGTATCGTGCTGGGGCGCGGCGCCTCGGTCGGAGCATTGGCAGACGCGGGAGCCGGACGCGCGATTTTTCCCGCCACAGTGGAGCGGGCGGGGCCGGTATTCCTGCTGTATCGGCTCTCAAAAGCAGAGGTCGCCGTATGCTGCTGGGCGGCAGAAGCGGTATGCTGCTGCGCACCCGCCTGCACATGGCTGCTGCGGCTGACGGTATGGCCCGCTTTTCCTGCGGTATCGGAGGGCGCGATCTTCTGCTCGCCGGGGACGTGACTCACAGGGCGGCGCGTACCGGGCATGACAAAGCTGCGGTCTGCCGCTGCGGACGCCGGCTGTGCTGTCGGTTCCGCACCGGATGCCCGCGGCTCAGCCTGGCGCGGCGAGCTGCCGGACTGCTGCTCGGAACGTCTGCTGTCGGCAAAGGTGTTGACCGTATTGACGCCGCCATAATAGCGTCCGCCGCTGGCGGGTTTGCTCCCGGGCTTGCTGCCGGATTTGGTCTGCGTCTGTGCGCCGGTTTTTCCTGCGGCAGTGTTCTTGCCTGCGGTCTGCACAACACGGGAGGCCATCGTTCGCGCCACCGTATAGGTCAGCACGCCGGGGAAGGAACGCCCCAGAGAGTCGCCGGTGATGGCGGGGTTTAGCCCGATCCGCGTGATGATGGCATCGCTCTTCTTGGCTACCTTGACTACGGTAAGCACCATCACGATCCATGGCAGAACCGCTAACCCACTGGGGTGGAAGGACAGGATCGACAGCAGCATTTTGACGAACACCACATTCATCACCATCAACAGGCACATGGAGCCGTACATCCGGCACCAGCCGGAGAAAATATCCGAGGTGCTGCGGCTGCCGCCTACGCCAAAGGCCAGCGGCGCCGTAATGGTCAGCACCGCCAGAATGAAATACCTCTCCGCCATCTCAAAAAACAGTTTACAGGTCTGAAACATGACGATGAGACCGAAAACGATGGCCAGCAGCCACGAAGCGGTCAGATCAACGAAAAATCCTTCATCCGGCAGCTTGATGGCCGCGGCGTCCGGCATCTGCACCATGTCGATGATAACCGAGGTCATATTCAGGCAGATGTCGCAGATTTGCGGACTGGCCACCAGCAGGAAAGAAAAGACAAAGGTGCGGGTGAACAGCAGCTTGGGGTCATCGGCCTCAAAGCCAACACCGGCCATCATGCTGCGGGTTGCCTGAAACACCAGATTGCCCAGCAGCAGCGCCCAGCCTACGCCCAGCATGATCTGCCGGATGGTCGTGATGATGGGCATGTATGTTTCCAGATAGGCAAAGTCGAGGCTCATCAGGTCAAAGAGCACCGAGGAGAAGTATTCCCAACACTCTAATATCAGCCCGTATATCCATTCAAAAAAGCCCCGAAAGAGCAGCTCAAGCATAGTCGGTCACCCCTCCCATTCGAGGAATGTGATATTTCACGGCTCCAGTGTGGCAAGTCCCTGAAACAGCGGGACAACATAGGCGATAAATGCACCGATGCCGTTGATAATGGCCCACGCCAGCCAGATACGCTTCAGCCAGTCCCATGCCTGATCCGACTTCTGCTGGGTGTTGGACATCTTTGCGCCAATCACGGCGATGGCGGTCATAAGACCTGCCAGCACTGTGCTGACCGAGGCGATGTGGGTATAGATGTCCTTGATGATCCGGCTGGCCGCTGTCCACATATCCTCCACGGCGTAGACGGGAACCAATAAAAAAAGCCCTGTCAAAAACAGGACACAGCAAAAAAGATAGACCTTGTATGCGGTTTTCATGTTCATTCAGTTTCCTCCATAGTGGCAGATGGTTCGTTTTCTTGCAGGATATCTGATAAATGCGCGGCAAAGGCACGCATGAAAATGGGGAGGATGTCCTTGCTGCCTGACAGCCACCAGATGGGGTCAGGCAGACCGCGACGCATGGCGTCATAGGACATGGATAGTGCCAGCAGTGCTTGGCGGGGCCGGCTTTCTCCTTCCTCGTTGATGATGTGCTGGCAGACGCCCGCCGCACTCTCGTGGTTCTCTACGGAGTCACAGAGCTGGTCGTAGTAAAGTCCGGCGCTGACATAGGCCAGCGTTCGGATAATGTGTTCATCCGGCGTTCCATCCGATGTGAGTAGCCCCATCCGCCGCAGCCGCATGGCGGCGGAATCATCAAAGGGCGTGGTAATATGCGGCGGCATTCGTTGTGCGTGCATGTTGATCCTCCTCGTGTGTGTAATAGAGAAGACCCGATACCTTGCGGTATCGAGCCTTTTATAATAATTGATATTTAATTTGGAACGATTGGCAAAGGCTATCAAAAAACCTGACGATAACTTAAGTGGTACCACCCAAGTTACCACCCAAGCTACCAGAACTGCTTTTATCTGGAGAGAGTTGCACGCTTATGTGCCGTTTCCTTCAGAAACTCCAGAAACATCTCCTCCAATTCCGCCTCGCTGCCGATTTGCTCTAAATACGGTGCAAACTTTCTGCGGTCAAAAGTTATCTTCTTGGATGGTGCGGAACGCTTCTTATCTGCGGCGGCGCGGGCTTCACGCCAAGCGGCGTAGATGGACTGCTTATCCGCTGCGGGCGGCGGGCATTTCTGTGTGATGTGGTTCATGGCGGCCTTGTTCAGCCGATACCCTTCAACGCGGCACATCTCCACGAACGCCTCCTGTGAGGCTGCATCGTAGTCGGCAATCATATCCGCGCAGCTCAGCGGCAAGTTCCGGGGATTGTTTTCCAGAACATCCGCCAGTGGCGGGATCAGACCCGCCAGCTTGACAGCCTTGCGGATCTCATATTCTGTAACGCCGAAGAAATCTGCTACGATTTCACGGGCGTTGTACCTTTGGCGATTTTCGCCAAAGGTTTCCGGTGCCGCATTGCGTTGACCGTTTCGGTTTTTAGCCTCCAGCATAGCCTTGTATGCTTTGCCGCGCTCGATAATGGTCAGTTCTTGCCGCCGCAGCAGATTGGTAGCTGTGGCGATGATGATGGCGCGGGCATCATTGGCCGCGACGACTTCAGCAGGAATTGTGTCATGCCCGGCCATGCGCCATGCGGCGGTGCGATTGTGTCCGGCCAGAATCTCATATTCATCACTGTCGGGAATACTCCTGACGATAATGCGCTCCAGCAAGCCTTGCTCAAGAAGCTGCTGGGAAAACGCCCGCAGTTTGTCCGGGGAATATGGGTGAAATCCAATATCGGTGGTGAAAAAGGGACGCAGTTTGTCTACCGGAAGCTCGCGGATCGTAGAAGCTGCCACGGGAAGCGGGTCGATAAGGCTCTCGTAGGCCCTGTTGCCGATCTCCATTTCCGAGACTTGCTGGGCAGCGCTCATGCGCTGCTTCAGCAAATCTTTCATGTTGTTGCTCTTAGCCAAGCGACAACACCTCCCGCGCCAGACTGCGGTAGGACTCCGCGGCAGGGTTTTTCGGTGCGTAGTCCAGGATGCTCATACCGGCGGCAGGGCATTCCGCTACCTTGATGGTCTGCTCAATGGGACGTTCAAACACATGGAATGCCTCCCCGTAGACTTCGCCGACTGTTGCCCGGACGCTTTGGCAAAGTTGCGGTCGGGATTGATACATGGTCAGCAGGATACCGGCGATTTTCAGCGAGGGATTGAAGTGGGCCTGCACCGTGCGTACCAGTTCCAGCACATCGGGGATACCCTCGCTGGCAAGATAGTGAGCCTGCACGGGAATGATGCAGTAATCTGCGGCGGTCAGTGCATTGACCGTCAGCAGTTCGTGCTTCAGTCCGCAGTCGATGATGATATAGCGATAGGTGTCGCGCAAGGCGTCTGTGATATGCTTGAGCATTGCTTCGCAGCTGCGGCTGCTATCGCCGTAGGGCTGATACTGAGATAGCTGCATGATTTGCAGCCGGGCCGCGGCATCTGCAAGTCTGCGATTGGCGGGAATAATGTCCATGCCGGTATCGCTATGTAGGATGGCCTTTTGCAGATGCTGCGCAACGTCCTCCGGATAGTCGATGGCGGCCAGCAGCAGAGAAGCCAGTGTGTGCTTCATCTCGCCAGCGGTATATCCCAGTGCCGCAGTCAGATTGCCCTGCGGGTCGTTGTCAATGAGCAGGACTTTCTGCCCTTCAGCGGTCAGCGCGGCGCCAAGGTTCAAGGCCGTCGTCGTTTTTCCAACGCCACCCTTGGAATTTGTAATGGCAATAATCATCACTTTTCCTCCTGTATTTATTCCGATTTAAGGGGCGTATCACAAGGCGTTTTTT
>ERZ1026876.253-NODE-253-length-34345-cov-37.155731_pt1 | contig 34345 bp, 46 predicted proteins | sample MGYA00380168_ERZ1026876 | MGnify/ENA primary metagenome ERZ1026876 (study PRJEB33269, sample SAMEA4719804) | human gut metagenome | biome: human-associated habitat; feature: organic feature; material: feces | place: Cameroon | collected 2013-10 ... | reverse complement strand
CTCTATCAATCTCTTTGTATTTTTATAAAAAATATATTATAATATATATAGAAAGTGAGGGAGATAGTAAATGAAAGTAAAAATGATGCCTACGGTTAGCTCTTATGACCTTGAGGAAGCAATTAAGCAGCAGTATGATTTGGATGTAGAGATTCCCACTCTACTGTTCCCTGAAGATTTCACGAACGATTGCTTTAAGGAGTATGCTTACAAAGATACTCGTGAAGATGAATTCTGTGAGAGTAAGGAACTGTGCGTGCGGCAGTACCTACGCGACGCATTCCCGCAGTATGAGAGTATTCTCGTCAAGATTTCTTGGTAAGAAGGGGCTAATGCCCCTTCTTTTTATGCCCAAAACAAACATAGAGCATAGTATAAATTTTGGGTATATTTGTTTAAGTATCTAACATAAAAAGCTATATATAATAGAAAGAAGGGATTTTAATGGGTAGATTAATTGATCTAACAGGACAAAGATTTGGTAAATTAACCGTATTAGAACGAGGAGAAGACTAGATTAATCCATCAGGAAAGAAAAGAGTACGATGGAAATGCTAGTGTGATTGCGGGAATATAGTTCTAGTAGTTGGAGAGTCTCTGCGGAGTGGAGCCTCTAACTCTTGCGGCTGTGGTAGAAAAGAAGCCAATCAAAATAATGCGAAAAAGAAAGATGAATAGTTCCTTAATACCACCTTTGGCGATTTAACTCCTATTAAAAGAGTAAACGATAGAGGAACTAATGCAGCTTATTTATGCAAATGCACTTGCGGAAATAAGGTAGTAGCTCTTCGTAGTGACTTAGAAAACGGCAAAAAGACGCATTGTGGTTGCAAAAATCCTGAGCGTCATAATTATAAAGATATAACCGGCCAGCATTTTGGTAAATTAGTTGCTTTATATCCTACTAAGCCTAATAGTAGGCGTTCAATGCAGTGGATGTTTTAGTGTGACTGTGGATAGCAGAAAGAGATAGAAGGGACTTCTGTTACTAGAGGAAACACCTTATCTTGCGGATGCTTAAAAATGTCCCACGGTGAGCTGAAGATTTCTCAACTTTTAGATGAAGCAAATATTCCCTATGTTAGAGAGAAATATATGTTTGATTTCGATAAAGAAGGTAAATCAAAGGCTCGTTTTGATTTCTTTGTGGAAGATAGATATTTGATTGAATTTGATGGAGAACAACATTTTAGCGCAAATAACCGTTGGTGGAATACAGAGCATTATGTATCTGAATAGCAAGATAGAGATAGGATTAAAGATATTTGGTGTAAAGAAAATAATATTCCGTTAATTCGTATCCCTTATACGCACTTAGATAATTTGATATTAGATGATTTGAGGCTTGATACTAGCGCTTATCTGCTTGATTGATATTATAATAAAAATATATTATAATATTTATAGAAAAGATGAGAAAGGGGAATTGATTATGGTTGCTCCGAGTTTCCAGACCATGAAATTTGTCAGTGAGGTCTATATCAAAAATGGCAAGCGATATATTGATGTCAAAAATGAGAAAACAGGTAACATTCGCTCCGTGCGTTGGTATACCGATGCAGAGTTCGCCAAGAATTATGGCAAGAAACTCGAAGAGGGCGAAGATAAGGGCTGGGATGGTCTGAAGCACGCTCGTGGTTTCGATAAAGGACCTATTCTTGTTATCCGCGGCACTCGCTCTACCGATGAAGAGTGGCTGAAGCATTCCTGCGCTCGTTATGCTGTCGGCATTGGCTGGCACATCGTGAGCACGGATACTTTCCCCGAAGATGCTCCTAAACATCTCAAGTATCTTATTCTTGGGTGGAATGAGTTCAGAAATGGCGATGATCGCCATATGAAGAAGCCTACTGAACTAGCTGCGATCCTCGATAAGAAAGCAAAGAATAAAGAGTGGATCAATATCAATGTCTAAACATACTATCATTCTCAATCTTATTGCTGCTATTCTATGGGGCTTTAACTACGGCATTTCTGTTGATCGGCGTTATCGAGTTTTTGCGATTATTGAAGCTGGCTTTTGTATCTTCTTTATTAGCATCGCCATTATCGGCATCACCACTATGTAAAGTAGATGCTAACCGCAAGATAAAACTTGCAAAAATCTCAAAAATATCATATAATATATATAGAAGTTAAGGGAAAGGAAAAACAAGTAGATACATTATTTCATCTTACCGAATGTTTAACAGACTCTTGACTTTTGAGAAAATTTTTCGTATAATAAATACATAAATGATGAAAAGGAGAATCCCACTATGACTAACACTAAGAAGATTACCAAGCGTGAGAGCTACAACACCCTGCTTAACATCGTTGATATTGTCGAGGGTAATGGCATCCAGTTTGAGAACGAGGACATGACCTGCGATGCTCTGCGTGAATTTATCAATCACGAGATTGAGCTTCTGGACAACAAGGCTGCGGCTGCCGCTAAGCGCGCTCAGGCCAAGCGTGATGAGGGCGACGCTCTCCGTGCTCGCATTCTCGACGTTATGTCCACTGAGGACTTTATGACCATCAGCGAGATCGTTAAGGCCGTCGGCGACGAGGATGTTTCCGCTCAGATGGTGACTGCTCGTCTGTCCCAGTGCGTGAAGGCCGGCCTGGCTGAGAAGGACAGCGTATCTATTGAGGTTGCTGGCAAGAGCAAGAAGCTTAGCGGGTATAGAAAGCTCGCATAAGGCGCTTCATATAAGAAACTTCTTGGCCCAAGAAGTTTAATGTATCCTCCTCTACTCTATATAAGAGTAGAGGAGGAATTTAATTATGGTAGGAATTTATAAAATCACAAATCAGATAAATAACAAGGCGTATATTGGACAATCTATCCATATTGAAGAAAGATGGAAAGAGCATGAACGAGATAGCAATACAGTAGATACGCTTTTATATAGAGCCATGCGGAAATACGGCTGCAATAACTTTAGTTTTGAAGTGCTTGAAGAATGTCCAGAGGCTAAATTAAACGAAAGAGAAATTTATTGGATTAAATTTTTTAATACATTTGAACACGGATATAATCTAACTATGGGCGGAGATGGCCGTAGAGCGTATGATGTAAATAAAATAGTCTCTTTATATAAAGAAAATAATAATATTAAAGAGACTGCTCGGCTTATGAATTGCCATCCCACAACTGTAAGAAATATCGTTCATAGCTTCGGACTCTACGGAGAAGAAGCTCAAGAGAAAAGCGTCGAAAAGATAGATCCAAAGACACTACAAGTTATTGCAAGATATAGAAGTGTTGGTGAAGCGGCGATTGCTACAGGTATGTCAAATGCAGCTATCAGTAATGCCGCCGATGGAACTTCTAATAATTGCGGAGGATTTTTCTGGAAATTCGCGGGCGAAGATAAAACTTTTGGCCCATTAAAGAAAACTTGGAAAAGAAGAGTTCAACAGCTAAATAAAATCACAGGAGAAATAATTAACACTTATGATTCTGTGGCCGATGCTTGTAGAGCAATAGGGAAAACACCAGCCTCAGCCTCTCCATCTATTACCAAAGTATGTAAAGGCACAAAAGTTAGTGCTTATGGCTTTAAGTGGGCTTACGAGGCTTAATCGAATATCCCTGATTAGAAAGCTCGGTCAAATGACCGAGCTTTCTTTTTAAGCAAAAGAAGAAGAAATTGGGCCCGCCTGGGAAGTCCACGATCGAGCATACAATATAAACAATCATAAAAAGAACAATAGGAAACATAATTTACAATCCTTTCTTTTAGTTTCTATATTTATTATAACAAAATTAAATGAAACTGTCAATCTAATTGGCAATTTCTTAACTTGACATTCGGTCGCTATTATAGTATAATAAATATAGAAAGGTTATAAGGAGTAATAAACAATGATTTTTAGTGTTAATTATCACTCAAAATATAAAAAAGATGCTGGAGAAATCCGGTGTCCGATCAATCAACTTGGCTCACTCTTTGAGTTTATCAAGAGTAATCCAGACAAACGATACAATATCGTCGCAAAAGATCTCGATCCCATCCTTGAAAAAGAAGAACAGTAGATCGAATTAGTCAAGGCAGTAACAGAAAATTATACTGTTGAGTGTAGAACTATTCCTCAGCTTACAGCTTTGCTTTATCGTGGGTTTAACGCCCATCTAACCTTCCCAGTAACAGACTGGGAAACATTCTCAGAGTTACAAGAGCTTGGCGTAACCGATATTTATATCGACGGCCCTCTATGCTTCCAGATGGACAAAGTCGCTTTAGGAAAGAAAGATACAAAGATTCGTGTATCTCCTACGCTTTCTCCTAATAGCACTCTAACAAGAGGAGAACCTAACGACTTCTTTATCCGTCCGGAAGATCTATCTCTTTATACTGCGATAGATGTAATTGATTTTAATGAGCCTGAGCAGGATAAAGAAGATGCTCTTTTCTCTATTTACAACAGAGGAACATTTAATTATAGCTTAAAAGATTTAATTGTCAATCTCCCATATGACGTTAATAATCTTTTAATCAAGGAAGATTTCGCACAACACCGTTTGAATTGCGGACAGCGGTGTAAGGAGCCCGGTAGGTCTTGCCATCTATGCTCTAATTACTTCACTGTGATTGAAGATTCACTCAAGCTAATCAAAAAATCTGATTGATTTTCTTTCTTAATTATAATATAATATTATTATAAGATAAAAGAAAAGGAGTGCTTCGCATTGAAACAATAGAGTTCTCCTATTAAATATAGGAGGTAATAGAATTTGGTAGATAATCAAATTAAAGAAGATGTTGAAGCTATTATTGTGCATTCCCAGGATTTTCCATTCGATGTGGATGCCTCAGGTATGATGGAACAATGGGAAAAAGCAAAAGCCCCATTTATTAAGATGTTTGGTGGAAAAACTTTCATTCGCAGTAAGGAACCAATCAAGGTAACTCTCTCTACAGAGCAGCGCTCCCGCAGGTTCAATGAGTTCATTTCTACTCTTGATGAAAACGGCGTGCTGAATGAGGACTTTGAGACCTTTCTACGAGTGAACACAGATGGTTTCTTCGAGAACAAAGTAGTTCTTCCATATCCAACATACCACATCCCGCAAGGAGCTAAGATACTTAAGTCTTTTAAGAAGTTCCTTCCTAATCAAGAGGTAACGCGATGGGCGCAGGATACAGCATCTCGATATATCCAAGAGAATAAGATTGAGGGATATTTATACCTCTCTGTTGATCCGCGAGATTTCTTAACTCTCTCGGAGAATGATTCCAATTGGTGGTCATGTCAATCTCTTGATGGAGATTATCGAAGTGGAGATTTAAGCTATATGGTAGATGAAACTACTATGGTGGCTTATCTTGCGGGAAGTGAGCCAAAGCATTTTAAATGTTTACCTAAAAACAAGTGTTGGTTTGATAAGAAGTGGCGTATGCTTATCCATACTAATCGAGCCAAATGTATTTACTATAATAGACAGTATCCATATGATTCTATCGACCTATTAAGAGAGGCCCATCAGATGGTTACTAATTTACTTCCTGCTGAATTTACAGAGCCGAGAGATTATGGTTTTAAGGTTGCGATGAGTGGCTTTGGAAAAAGAATGATGATATATAACCAGATCAATGCGGGAGGACGCACTTATGATATGCGAGATATAGTAGATACAAGTGATTATCTCGGATACTGTGACTTAATTTCATCGAGCGTTTATTCTCCTATTGTTGCGGTTAATGTTGATGCACAAGAAACATATTTAGATAAATACACCTGCGATAATAACAAAGAGGGAGAAGATAACTTCTTTAAGTGGTTGTATGGAATCAAAGTTGGTGGCAAGGTAATTTGTCCAGTTTGCGGAGAGGAGTATCTTTCTCGTGATGACAAGCTACTATGCGATAATTGTATAGTGGAAAAAGACGCGGATGTAGATTATTTCTTGACTTGTCATAGTTGTTATCGTAGAATATATGATAGTGAACCAATTTTCTTTGACGATGATAATATTCCGTATTGTGAATGTTGTCATAAGATCATGGAAGAAGAATTTATCAATGAAGAAGAGGAGATTTAACAATGGCACAAAGACGAGGCGATGCGGCAAAAGCCGCGGCTATTAACACCATCTTAAATACATTCGAGGGCTCTTTCCTTCTCGATAAGAAAATTTATATCAATGTGCAGGATGGTCCTAATGGCGAGGTCGTCCAGCTTTCTATTGCTCTTACAATGCCCAAGACCCCAGTTAATGCATCTGCAGTTCCCGTTGCCGCACCTGCGGGAGATAGTAATGCTGCTGCTTGGGAAAGCGCTCCAGCGACCCCGACTGAATTGAGCCAGGAAGATAAAGCGAAGGTTGCTGATCTTTGCGCTCGTTTGGGTATCTAAGGTAAAAATTTTTGGGCGGGGTAATTAAAATAATTACCCCTCTCTTTCATTATTTATTACCAATACTTTTTATTTGATATATAATAAAAAATATTATATAATATATATAGAAAGTGAGAGGAAAAATAATTCTTCTCTCTATGCGCTAGTAACTCAGTCGGTAGAGTTTTCGCCTTTTAAGCGAAGGGTCGCGAGTTCGAGTCTCGCCTGGCGCACCAGTCGCAAGACTTGTCTATTCGTAGAGTAGTACGGTAGATCGAATAATATATTTATGTGGCACGCGCTTGCCAGTTAGCGTGAACGGTTCCGGCTACTACATCTAGCGGAGGCGCGCAAGAGTACCGTGATAATACTAAGTGAAGCCAGTGAGGAAAAGATACAAGGCGAGGAAGAAAGGCGCGGCAACGCAGACCAACTAATAGTGTCTAGGCGTTAGGTAGTTGACTTCCCGAAGGGCACAGATTATAATGTCACTTAGTATTATTGTATGCAGGATTAGTGTTAGCGGCTAGCACGACAGGCTTCCACCCTGTAAGGGCCGGTTCGAACCCGGTATCTTGCTCCATAATGCCAATCAACAATAGCGCAATCCTTTTATGACCTAGGCATAAAGGTGAGGCATAGCGCTGATAGCGAAAGTTGACTAAGCTATCTTTACAGACTTTTTTTACGGGAATGAAGAAAGTCTGCTCGCTGTTTGTATAGCTCCGGCATTAAAAATAGAGCGCCCCTCGAAAAGGCTGTTTCGAGGGTTAATATATCAGGGGAACCTTAATCTCAGAGGGACTGAGGCGTGACTCCAAATCTCGTGGTAATGCGTTCGACTCGTACCCTTGGTGCCAGCTTCAAACCTTATTTGAAAAATCATAATTATTATGATATAATAATTATAGAAAGTTAAGGAAAGGAAGTAAATGATATGTTCTTTGAGAAACCTACTCAAGTTAAGTTCTGGGATCCAGATGGCGGCGAGCATTGGATCGGTGGCATTGGCTATCGAGACGAAATCATCTGCGGCTGTTGCGGAAGTGTCTTTGAAGTTAGTGAACTTCTGGAAGATAATCCCAATGGCATTGTCCAGCTTCCTTGGATAGACATTAGCGAAGAAATCCGTGGTGACGAATGAAGTTCTACATTTCCTACTTCTATGGCGTGAGGTTTATGAAGCCTAATACAGTAGCTCTTTCTACCGCAATGTGGGACCCCAAGTGGTTTCATCAGTCAAAGGGACAAGACTTTTGTTTCTTTGATTCCAGAGGAGTCCTCAATGGTTTGCGGGCCGAGCCTTTCATTCCTAAAGACCATCAAGAGGGAGAAGGTTACTGCGGGAATTGCGACCATGACAACTCTAAATGTCGCTTTATGCAGCATTACAGAGAGCAGTTAAATGCTCTTGATTTTAGCGATATGATGCGGCGTTTTGAGAGTATCGCGCAGCGGGTTGTGACTAACGGAGAAGAGCCTGAGATTGTACTTCTTGTCCATGAAGCTCCAACTAATCCTTGCTCTGAAAGATGGGCGTTGTTTGATTGGTTCAGAGAACACGGAATTGAGGTAAGCGAGTATCCGATTCCGGTTAAGAAATCGAAGAAGAAATTTGATTTCTAATAAAAATTATTATATAATATATATAGAAAGTTAAGGAGGTTGTTTATGAAGCAGTTTATGGTTGCTTTTGTCAGTATGTTCGACAATGAAATGATGATGCAGAAAGTAGAGGCTGAAGATTCTGCTGCTGCACTCAAGAAGTATCTGATTGAGCAGAGAGGCTATGACTTCTCTAACAACCCCAATCCTACTGTAGTCGAGATGCAGACTATCGCTTTCGATGGCGATGAAATTGTTGGCGTCTGCGAAATCTAAGCATATTGCCCTGTAGTCCAGTTGGTTAGAACGACGGACTGTTAATCCGTGTGTCGTGAGTTCGAGTCTCACCGGGGCAGCCAAAGTCGATGTTTGAAGGAGTTCCTCGCGACTTTAACCCTAAACCTTCAGCGTATGCCAAACATACTTTCATGCGTTGGGGAAGATGAAGAGAAAGCGCAGGGATGCGTCTGTGGTTAACAACGCAAGATTTGCGGGCGTGGTGGAATCGGTAGACACCTGGGACTTTGATGTATTCTATCCACGTTAAAATGGATACTACTATTTAATAGTAGAGAGTGCTTAAGAGGAAACTCTTAAAGTAGAAGCTGGCTAAAACGGCGAAGGCGAATACAGAACGCCGTGCTAAGTTTCTTTGGGCAGACTCATTTAAGTGGAATACACTATTTTTCATATATAATGAAAGGTGATAGACTTAAATGAGAAAATATGATAAAGAGTGGCTTCAAGAATTATGTTCTTCGAGCTATTCTTATGCGGAAGTTTTAACTAAAGCTGGTCGTAAGATCGGCGGAGGCGCGCAACAAACCTTAAAAAAGAAGATTGCTGAGTATGGAATTGATATTTCACACTTCACAGGACAGAGATGGTATGATGCTCCGGGGAAAGAGTGTAATTTGAAGGGGCAAGATAGAGAAAAATATTCTCTGAATGAAGTTTTTGTGAAAGACAGTTTAGTTACTCAAAAGGTTCTTAGAGGTTATGTTGAAAGACACAATGTCTTAGAATATAAGTGTCAACGATGCGGATGTGATGGTCATTGGCAAGATGGAATAATTGCCTTAGAAATTGACCATATAGATGGAGATAATACCAATAATGAAAAAACTAATCTTCGCTATTTATGTCCAAATTGTCATGCTTTAACAGAAACTTACCGAGGAAGAAATAAAGCCCTAAAGAATAAATGTGTAGAGAGTATACACCAGCTACCTAAGTCTGAATAAGATATGGTAAAGACGTACTCCAGACTACAACGACTATTAAGTCGGCTATGGTGACATAGAGTAGTAAGAAAATCCCATGGAGCTTGCTCCGTACGAGTTCGAGTCTCGTCGCCCGCACCATTGAGGCGTTAACATGGATTTTGATTGGTAAACTACCACCGGCATCCAATGCGCGGCAATGCCAAGCAGCGAAGATATGTGGCTTAGTGGACAACGCCTGTCTAAATACAAAGAAGCAAAGTAACCAATCATTTGAATATAAATTATTTGAAAATCTATAATTATTATGATATAATAATTATAGAAAGTTGAGAAAGACACAGCACAGCAATTTCTTTTAATGGATAATTCTTTTTCTCTCCACGAAAATGATAACTGGTTTGAGTCCAGTGCAAAAATCTGTGTCTTGCCGTGATACTCCGGCTTGGAGTAACGGTTAGCCCATCTGACTCTAAATCAGAAAGACTCGGTTCGATTCCGAGAGCCGGTGCCAGACATTTTTCGAGCGTTGTCGTTAACTAGAACTCGACCTCAGTGGTAAATGTACGAGGTATTGATAAGTGATGGTACTCTCCACTCTTCACTTTTCCCTATATACTCTATGGGGCACGGGACTGCATGGAGTGGTCGTCTCCCTTGCAAGGAGAAAAACAGACGAGTTCGATTCTCGTGTGCTCCACCAAAGAAGTTTTCAATTGGTTCTTCTCGGTTAATATATAATAATTCATTTGGAAAGGGTTATTACTGATTAGATTAGTTAAAAACCAATTTAGGTTTGGTTTGAATTACCATTTTCTTTTCCTCTTATACAACAAAATGAAAACGGAATGGTGCGTGACGCCGCGCTCCCTAAATAGTTTCGCAAGAAGAAGTGCGATTTATGCTCGGTTCGACAAGTGGTCTAAGTCGTCGGTCTTTCACGCCGGAGTCACGGGTTCAAATCCCGTACCGAGTAGGAGTACAAATCTTGGAACCTGCACGCGGTGTACTCTGCTATTACTGATACCAAGAAATATGAAAAGGAGTCATTCAGGTATGGCATACATTTATTAGATTATCAATGACATAAATAATAAAATTTATGTCGGTAAAACTGAATTTTCTATCGAAAAACGCTTTAAAGAGCATTGTGCTGATGCTTTCAAAGAACGTAACGAAAAGCGTCCATTATATTCTGCTATGCAGAAATATGGAGTTGAACATTTTCATATTGAGCTAATTGAAGAAACGGATGATCCAGAAGAACGAGAAATTTATTGGATTGAACGACTTGGAAGTTTTAAGCATGGATATAATGCAACTCAAGGTGGCGATGGTCGTAGATACATAGATTATGATTTAGTTCTGCGTGTTTTTCGAGAAGTGCATAAAATAAAAAAGACCGCTGATATTTTAGGGTATGATGAACATACTGTAGGTAGGATAGTGAATCAAGCTAATGAAATTGTTAAAACTCCTGCTGAAGTTGGTAAAGAATATGGTAAACCTATAGCTCAATACTCTAAAAGTAAAGAGTTAATAGCTGTATTCAATAATGTCGCCGAAGCTGGAAGAGCTATCAACAAACCTCGCGCTCATATAAGTGAATGTGCTAATGGTAAAAGGCAGACAGCATATGGCTTTATGTGGAAATTTATCTAAGCAATAGGAATCATACATAGATGAAAAGGAGAAGATATTATGAAGCAGGTTCACGGTACTTTCAATTCTTTTGCAACTCTGGGCGCGACAATGGGTCTGAAGACTTCCAAGACCAAGGAAAAGGAACGCAAGTGTCCGGATTGCGGCGGCGTGATGGAGCACGTTGCTGGCTCCAATGTTTTCGTTTGTTCTTTCAATAAATTGGAAGAGCATGAGCTGAAGGGTAAACCTGTGCAGGTGTTCAGCAAGTGCGGTAAGTTTGTTATCGCTGATTAACATATAGACCTGAGTAAGTCGATAAACTGCTTTTTATATCGCGGTAATTCAGTTGGATAGAATAGCGGGCGAAGTCCCGCCAGTCACTGGTTCAAGTCCAGTCCGCGATGCCATTGCGGTGGTGGAGCAACGGTAGCTCACTAGTTTCATAAGCTAGAGACGACGTTCGAATCGTCCGACCGCACCCACTGGCCTGTCTATGCATTTATGGAAGAACAGAAAAGAGTTTGACAAAACGCTAAGATAGATAAAGCGTGCTAAGCAAACCGCCAGTTTATAATAAAGACGCAAACAGCAATTTTTTTCTTTTGAAAAATATTTTAGCTCATTTGGTAGAGCATTAAACTTTTAATTTAACGTAGTTGGTTCAAATCCAACAAATAATTTTCTTTTGCGTCTTGTAAATAATTTAATAAGGAGGTTTAATATAATGGATATTGATGATTTAATTTTTGCAGATGAAGAACCAAGAGTAAGTGAAAAATAATAAATACTTTCTCTCCTGATGAAAAGCTGCTTGGTTTATAACCAACGGGTCACAAGCCCCTAAAGCTGAGTGCATCGAAGGCGTTTACAGCGATTATATTATTTTAATGCAGATGATAAAATAAAGCGCCTTGTTTATTTGGAGAGGTGGCAGAGCTGGTCGAATGCGGTGCCCTGCTAAGGCATTGACCGCGGTAACGTGATCCGGAGGTTCGAATCCTCTCCTCTCCGCCAATAGGAGTGCCAGAGTGGTCGAATGGGCTAGTCTCCAAAACTAGTTGTAGCTACGCGTCATGGGTTCGAATCCCAATCTCCTATGCCAAGAGTTTTGCACGCCTCTGTCACAGCAACAAGCGCAACCCGCAAAACCTTTGAACAAACATTAAAATCCGGTGTTAAAGGAACCAGAGTACAAAGCAGGGTGACAACCTCCAGAAATGGTACTGGCTTTCAGGTTATTGCTGAGTATTTATTAAAATTTGATTTCGTCTTTCAAAGTTTAATAAATACGGTTTTTATTAAAACTGTCATCGTGGTGAGTTTGTATTGAGAATGTTAATGACATTGTCATAGTTTCAGGATGACGATATGCTGGATTAGCTCAGCGGCAGAGCAACGGTCTTGTAAACCGTAGGTCGAGGTCTCGGAATCCTCATCCAGCTCCATAAGACCCAAACAGCAATTTTCAGTCATAGTTCTTTGTGCATACAAGATGAAAGGGGTCTAGAATGAATAAGAAAATCTACAAACAAGCGATGAAGAAATCAGGAGACGAACTTCAAGCGTATCTCCTTTTCAAACATCGAGGCTCTTCTGTGCGGACTAAGAAGGGCAAAGGTTCCTATTCCCGCAAACAAAAGCATAAAGATAGGGAGTGTTGAGTATGTCTCGTTCTTATCGAAAGCAACCAGTCTGGAAAGACCACAATCGTGGTATGAAAACAATTGCGAATAGAAAAGTGCGGCGGGCGCTTAATCGAGATATTGATTTTGAATTGCCCAATTCTCTCTATAAGAGATACTTTTGTCAGTACGACATTTGTGACTATTGCTCTCTTATTTCTCGTAGCTTTGAGCAATTTTACCGGAACAGAGTTAGAGATTGGAAAGAACGTAGGCACTATTGGTTTTGGAAAGACCAGCCGTATCCTACGAGAAAAGAAGTTTACAAGGATTGGCTTAGTTATCGAGGTAAATAAGCGGCTATCGCCTAATGGGTATGGCAACAGCCTTCTAAGCTGTAAGAATCTGAGTTCAAGTCTCAGTAGCCGTACCAATATGGGGATGAGTTAGTTTCGACGGGGTAATGAGAAGCTAAAATACACGGGTAAGTGACCACCTTACGGCGCAACAAACAATTAAACGACAACAATTATTTCGATTCTTATATGGCAGCTTGAGCTTTGCTCGCTGACCATTTTATCTCTTTTTTCTTTTAAGTTTCTTTATTCTTTCAAAATAAAGTGGTGGAGGCTGTATGACCGATACAGCCCTATGGTTTTATTGGTTTGTCTTAATCAAAGATACCATTCAAAAATCTTAAATAAGACTATCGTGTAAAAATATTTTAGTTATGTAGTTATTTCGGACACGGAGTGCGACTCTCCGTCATCTCCACCAAGAGTTTCTTTCTTCTTTTAAAAGAAAACAATAATAAAAGGCTCTTTCAGCAATTATCGCTTAATAAGCATCTAACTGGTAATTAGACATATAATGAGCCTTGTAAAAATGCGGGGATGGTACTAGTCTAGAAAATTGGAAGCCCAATAATGGATCCGGGAGTTCAAATCTCTTTCTCGTGCCAATATGGTTCGGTAGCTTAGTTGGTTAGAGCGTGTGTTTCATAAGCACAAGGTCGTGAGTTCAAATCTCACTCGAACTACCATTTGGAGATATTTCTTTAATTTAATTACTTTTTTCTTTATAAATACTGAGGAAGGTGATAAAATGAAGATTTATAATCCAACTAACTATTCTTATATCACTGTTGTAGAAATCCCTAAAACAGAAATTTCAAAGTTTGATATGGCATTATGTCAATAGCCTCGTTAGACTTTGAAAAATTATTATGATAGCTGTGCTGTTAAGCCTTCTATTATTTCTAATGGTGGTTTCTTTAATATGAGTGATGGTTCAACTGTTTTTAATTATTCTGATGAAGGTAAAATCATTAGTTCTAATTCTTTTTATAAAGAAGGATTTGGAACCATTAATGGAGAATTAAAATACGGTATAATTGGTCAAGAGAAGTTTGAGGATTTTGTCAGTGCTTATCCAGTCTTGATTAAGGCAGGCGCCGCAGTTCCTGTTACTATTGCTTCCGAGATTAACTACAAAGCTAGAAGAACTGTTCTAGCTTATAATAAAGAAAATATCTTTATTGTAGCTATTGAATCTCCTGGTATGAACTTTTCACAAATGCAATCTTTCTTGCGGACACTCAAGGTTGACTACGCTATTAATCTTGATGGAGGAGGAAGTACCAAGATATTGCATGATGGAAAGTGTATCACAAAGGCACTTACTAATCGTCCTGTTGATAATGTAATGGCTGTTTATTTAAAGCCAAAAATTATTTACAGAGTATAGCTTGGTGCATTTAGCAAGAAAGCTAATGCTGATGTATTCTTGGCTAAGATTAAGGCCCTTCCAGATACAATTAATGCGGGATATAAAAATGCTTATGTCCGCAAAGTTGGTAGTTATTGGAAGGTTCAAGTCGGAGCTTTTTCTGTAAAGATTAACGCCACAAGAGTAGTTAATGACTTGAAAAGTAAAGGTTATAATGCCTTTATTACAACAACTTGATTTTCTATAAATATTTTGATATAATATTTATAGAAAATAAAAAAAGACGCTTACTGCAATCTCAACTATTGTAATAGTCAAAAGGTTAAGACATTTCTCTGTAAAAGAAACAATTTGGGTTCGATTCCCAATTACACAAAAGGCGTCTTGTGATGGTCAGCCCGTAAGACCTTAAATGGCGGGACACTATCGGGGTGTAGCGCAGTTGATAGCGCGCCGCATTTGGGATGCGGAGGTCGCGAGTTTGAGTCTCGCCACTCCGACCATCCCCATTTAATGGGGACTATGTATCACTCCTTTCCTATGTTATATAAAGACCTATACAGCAAATTGTTTTCTTCTTCTTCTATCAAGAATTTAGAATTACTAATAATAGCGATTCAATCGTTGCCAGGCATTGACGTAGTTCTTTAGGACGAAAACAGGCGGGAATTACAGAGCCATTAGTCTAAGTTTTCGTAGGTCTTGAAAAATTATAATATTTTTGTTATAATATATATAGAAAGTTAAGAAAGGAAGTAAGTGTTATGAAGAAAATTGATATGGGTTGCTACTATTCTTCTGATAAGAATTTGGTTCGTACCGTTGCTAGAGCAACAGATGTGGAGACGAAAAAGTCAATGATTGTGTTCGTTAATATTGAATCTGGTGGATGTGTAAGCCAACCTCTTTTACTTTCTGAAGAGAAGTTTGTGGCAACTTACATCAAGTAAGTCAATGCGGGATTAGCTCAGCTGGTAGAGCATCTGACTTACATTCAGAAGGTCACAGGTTCGAGTCCTGTATCCCGTACCATAAGACGCTATCCAGCGATTTTTCTAAAAATCTTAGATATTGTATTTAACAAAAGGATTTGTGAAGAATCTTTATACTGCCGTTGGCTAGTTCTTCTGGGGTAAGAGAGAGTTAATCGACAGAAGAATGAATATAAATTGATTAAAACTCTTTAGCGTCTTGTCTAATTTAGCGGTGTTGCGAAGTGGTTAACGCGCATGGCTTTGACCCATGTATTCGAAGGTTCGAATCCTTCCACCGCTGCCACGTAGGAGGAAATATGTATATTTGTCCAACTTGTAAGAGAGGATTCGAAAGTAAAGACTCTATCAGAAAGCATTTTTTGAATTGCTGGAAGGAGCAACATCCTTACCATCAATCCACTCCTGCTCCGCACACAGAAGATATTATTATCAGAGAAGCTGATGACAATGTACTTAGTTTCTTTGAGAATATGAGGAAATCGAAATGATTGAAAATGTTTTAATCAAGACTCATCTGATTGTTACAGATGTTCATGAGGAATATTCAATCAAGTGGTGTGGGAAAATCATTGACACAAACCCCGTTCTTAAAGATGGTAAACCTGTCTTTATTGTCATTGGACGCGACAGTCGAGTTGAACTTAATACCGTTGATATAAAGCAAATCGAGAATTGCGCGAAACGGTTAACACGACCTAAAGGTCGCGCTGCAGTTACTACTGATCAAGCATTCATCTATATTAAAGAAGTAGATGGAAAAGAAACTTGTATTGGTGTTGTAACTCATAAACATATTAAGAAGTATGCTCCAATGTATGACCAAGTAGGTTATAGATAATGATGTAACATAAATAGTGTGCTTGGCTATTGTCAAGATGTGATGGCAAATCTATCCGTCGTTACCAAAATCTACCATTTACCGATTGAATCCCGCTTGTGGGAATACGCAAGCAGCCCTTAGGTGGGCGACACTCTGATTCGGCAGAGCAAGAGTAGAAAGCTGGGAGGTTGCAGTTTGAATACTGAACCCTTTAAAGAATGGGACTTAGCGCGCGGAAGAGCCCTTTAGCGTGGAACGCACACCAGCAAGGTTGGTAGTTAACCTTTACCAAAACTACTATTTCGGGAATTAGCCCAACTGGAAGAGGCGCGTGAATAATCAAGGTCTAGTAAATAGACCACGACAGCAACCACTATGATTTTCTTGGGGACACGATGTTGTAGGTTCGAATCCTACATTCCCGACCATTTTCTAAAGGAGTGAATTTTATGTCGCAGTATTTACATTTCTTTGCACGTCACGATAAAGAACTTATGCCTATCGCAGATTATTCTCGTAGCACTAAGGTATATAGTGAAGTAAATGCTCCTTATGAGAAAATTCGAGCGATTGATGAAACGGAATTAAGAGCAATAGCAGAGAGATTGCGGGCTGGCAAAATTTTTGCCAAAACGCAGATTGAAGCCGCTAACCGCAGACTGGAACTTATTTCCAACGCAAACAATCCGCTTGAAGAGAAGTTGGATGCTATCGACTTTGGTTTGGAAGTCATTGAAGAGTATGAAGATGACATTCAGATCCTTGATAGATACGCAGTAGAACTTGATTTTATCGCTAATATGGCTTGCGATAACGATATTTTCGTTGGCTTTGAAATCAGCGATCCAACTACGAAAGATATTGTAAATTACTAAACACCTGCGGACGTGGCGGAATGGCAGACGCGCATGGTTTAGGCCCATGTGAGCTAGCTCGTGAGGGTTCAAATCCCTCCGTCCGCACCAGATAAAGACGCATACAGCAATCACACATATTGTGTATTATCGGTTCGAGTCCGATTCCATCCGCCAATAACAGGATAGATAGCTTAATAGGTTAAGCAACAAGAAAATGCGTCTTGTTTTATACCGGTTTCGTATAATGGAAGTACAAAAGACTCTGACTCTTTTGGTGGTAGTTCGATTCTATCAGTCGGTGCCAAGGCAATTTCAGAAGCCTTATAAGAGAAACCTCACTCGTATAAAATAGAGGAGATGGAGGAGTTTACGGTTGCTTCTACCTAACCGTATATTTGGGTCGGTATTCCGTAGAAGGTAGCGGTTCTGACTGTAAATCAGATGCTTAACAGCTCGACTGGTTCGATCCCAGTCCGGCCCACCAAGTCTTATCATACAGACTTAAAATAAATGAGTACTTTAGATAATGCTGAACTAAGTATCCGGGTATCGGGAGAATTAGTCTGGCAGCCGATGAAGCGACGATACTGCGTGATCAGACATAAGGACAACTGAAGTTGTTAGCCACAGGCTGATAGCCGCGTGGTATATACTGAGCTACTTTAATGGTAGAAGAGCCGCCTTATAAGCGGTATTAGCGCCAGATTAGCGCATAATCTCGGTTCGAGTCCGAGGCTCAGTACCATATGCGGGGTTAGGTTAAAGGTAGACCATCAGCGTTAAAAGGCTGAAAAAGCGGTTCGAATCCGCAACCCCGCACCAAGTATTACTAGGAAAGGAAGTTCGTTTGAATGAATATCGTAAATGCAGGCGCTCGTTATCAGGTCTATGGCGAAGACGTAAAGACCTATAGAGAGCTACCTATTGCTACTTATTCTGTTGGTTTCCACTCACAGATGGGTTTTTGGCTCACTAAGCACAATGATCTCGCTATCAACGAAGATACAATTTACGGCAATCATGCTCGTCGCGCCGAAAAGATTTTGAAGTCTTTTGCCGCAAGCGAGAGAAATTTCGGTGTTATTCTCTCCGGTAAGAAGGGTATTGGTAAATCTTTACTTGCTCGCATGATTGCGGAAGAGTCTATCAAAGCTGGTATGCCGATTATTATTGTTGATACTGCCATTCCAGGCATCAGCAATTTCCTTGCCTCCATTTAGCAAGAGGTAACGATTATCTTTGACGAGTTTGAAAAGACTTTCTCCAAGAATGAGGACGGCGACCCGCAGGTTGAGATGCTTAGTCTTTTCGATGGTATGGATAATGGTAAGAAACTGTTTATCATTACCTGTAACGACCCTCGTGAGTTAAATGAATTTCTCGTAAATCGTCCCGGTCGTTTCCACTACCACTTTGAGATTAACTGCCCTACTCCCGATGAAGTTTGCGCTTATATGGTTGATAAGCTCGGCACTGGTTGGGATGAGGACATTAAGAAGGTAGTTAAGCTGTCTCAGATGGCTGACATTACTTTTGATTGTCTGCGGGCGATCGCTTTTGATCTCAAGCAAGGTTATCCTTTGGAAGAGACTCTCATGGATTTGAATATCAACTATGAGCGTGACGTTTCCTTTGACATTACTGTTCGTCTTTCTAACGGTTGGACGAATACCGCTTATTCTAAACGTATTGACCTTTACTCTAAAGGGAAAGAGCAGATTAGCTTCTACGAGAATAAGATGCGTTATTGGATTACCTTCTCCCCTGCTGACATCGTTTCTCACGATGGTGTCCTTGAAATTGATCCCAGTAAGATTTCCATTTCTCTTCCTTGGGATGCTTTCGAGGACGATATGAAGGAAGAGGACGCGCAGATTGCTCGTCGTCAGTGGCTTAAGAACACACAGATTTTGTCCTGCACCTTCACTAAAGTAAATGCACCGCTGCTCAGTAAGTTCAGTGATGTTTAATAAAAGCCCTCGCAAGAGGGCTATATGCCAGCTAGGTCAAATGGTTAAGATGCTGCCTTCATACGGCGAGAGGACTGAGTTCGACTCTTAGAGCTGGCATCATTTCATCGTTGCAGCGATGTTGATCATATATATATGAGAAAACCGAGAGAAGCCTGGTGTCTGCAAATACCTTGCTGAAACCCCTGTCACTTTGACAGGGGTTTCTTTTTGCATATAAGCAAGACTGGACCGCGCTCGGCGCAAACGCAAAGAGGTCTTAGAATTTTTGAGGCCAAATATGGCAAATAGGACTTCAATACTTTTTATATCTATGTGAGAGGAGGGATTTGTGAACAATGGCTGAATTAGAATTTTTCAAGGGTTCCTATGAAAATCTAAAAAACGTACCTATTAAGGAAGGTCAATTATTCTTTACTACCGGCGATAAGAAGCGTATCTTATTAGATATTAATGATGAAACAAGAGCAGAACTTAGTTCGTCTCTTGATGTAATCAAGATTCTTGGCGAAGCTGGAACAAAAGTAGAAGTAAACGGCGTTTCTTATGACTCCATTGAGGACGCTTTAGAGAACGCGCCTGCGGGAAGCACGATTAAATTAGATAGTAATTATAGTGAACCAATTACTCTAACGGCTGGAAAAGAAATCGTTCTTGACTTGAATAACAACGATATTAAGAATGACGAAACTACGCCGATCGCCATCGCCGCAAATGCCGCTTTAACGATTAAAGGTAAAGGTACCATCGAATGCAATAAACACGGAAAAGCGCCATTGGCAAATAACGGCGGAATCCTTATTCTCGATGGTGGCTGTATTATTCGTTCTATTGATGAGGAAGGTAATGGTTATTATACCTTATTTAATCATGGCATGACTACTATTAATGGCGGTATTATTAGTTGTCCTGGTAATTATTCTAGTTTAATTGAAAATGGTTATTATGATTATAATTCTACCGATCCAAGCAAAGGCCATATTGAAGGAATAAATGTAGCTGAGCCTACTTTAGTAATTAATGGTGGCACAATTATCAATGATTATACGACAATTAAAACTGATGATGGGGCCGTCACTATTATAAATGGCGGAAACATTCAAGGTTATGTTCACCATGTTGGTAAGAAATTAACTATCACTGGCGGAGTTTTCTCAACTAGTAATGGTGACGAAAATCTCAAAGTTATCAAACTTAATGATAACTTAAATGTGGCAGATTGTTACATTTCTGGTGGTACTTTTGAAACCTCTGGCAATAGTAATATCACTACTTAGGGCGATCCCAAGATTGAAATTACTGGTGGCAAGTTTAATAAACAAGTACCTGCTAAATTTATCAAGACTGGCTATAAACAGACCTTGGTAGATGGTTATTATACTATAAATAAGGGGGAATAATGCTTGAGTTTTAGTGTTGTCTATGCTGATAAAGATAAGATTCAATCTAGTATAAATAAAGGCATTATTCCTAAAGAAAGTCTTATTTTAACTACTGGAAAAGAACAATCTGAAGCATATTATTATGATGATGTTGGTAAATTAAAATATATTACTAAAAAAACATCTTTTGATTCTTTATTAGAAGCTCATATTTGGGTTGCTAAATACGACTATGAAGGCGAAATTATTTCAGTTTATGAAAATGATAAATGGATTCCTTATATTGTAGGCAAAAATTAGTCTATTACAGCTATTCAATATGGCAAAGATGAAGATTATTCCCTTATTAGTGGGGGAAATGCTTAATATATTAAATAGGAGGATAACATATTTATGGCTAAAACCTTAAATACTCGCATCCAAATTCGTAATGACCTTGCAGCCACTTGGATTGAAAAAAATCCTGTATTATTGAAGGGTGAAATGGGTGTTGAGACTGATACTCGTAAAATTAAAATTGGCGATGGTACTAGTAACTGGTCTGCGCTTGAATATTTTGGTGCTAATATTGCTGATATTGAAAAAGTTATTGCCGATAATCGTGATACTACTTATTCTTTAGAGCCAACTGGTGAGGAGACCGATGCTCAACTTCTCGCCACAATTGAGTCTCCTAAAAATGGTGATACCGCTATTATAAAGCGTGTGATTTCTGGTGACAAGACCAGTTATACTGCTTATGTCTATGATGACACTTGGAAGGCAATGGATGGTAATTATCGTGCTGACAATGTTTATTTTGATGATGATATTACTTATACTGTTGCTATTGGAACTTTGGCTAAACCCTCTGGTTCTGCTAAGTTTGCGGCCAAGGGTAAGAATGTGGAGCAAGTGCTATCTACTTTGATGGCACAGGAGGCTAATCCTTCTAAAACTAATCCCGCTGTGTCTTTCTCTGCCCAAGGCGGTTTTGGAACTTTCGAGATTGGTACAACTAAGAACCTGACCTATACGGCTGCCTTATCTGCGGGTTCTTACACCTATGGCCCTGCTACCGGTATTACCGCTCAAACTTGGGAAGTTGGTTGCACTGGCGTGACTGATAAACTGACTACTGCTACAGGCACATTTGAAAATGTGGTTGCCGAAGCTACTCCCAAGAAGATTACTGCTAAAGTTACTTATAACGAGGGTGCTACTCCTGTAACTAACCTTGGTAATCCTTATCCTGCTGGTAAAATTGCTGCTGGCTCTGTATCTAAAGATAGTGCTAACTTTGTCGGCGTTCGCCATATGTTCTGGGGTCCAATGACCACAAATGCAGATATTGATTCTGCTGCTGTTCGTGCGCTAGCTCATAATCAAGCTACTAAAACTGGTGCTCTTGCCACTTTTGGTGCTGGAGCTGGTGCTGTTAAGGTCGTTGTGGCTGTTCCCTCTGATCGCAAAATTAGTAAGGTGTTAATGCCTTCTGCACTTAATGCTGATGTTACAGCATTATTTGTTAAGCAGTCCACTACTGTTCCTGTTAATGGCGCAAATGGTTATGCCGCTGCTGCTTATAATATTTATGTATATCAGCCCGCTTCTATTGATGCTGGCGAGACTTATGCTATTACCATTGGTTGATTATAAAGGAGGAATAATATAATATGGCTACTATTTTAAATGATGCTGCCTACATGGGTTTCCCTCTGAGTATCAAGCGTGGTAATCCCGCTCCTGTTGATACTACGGCGGTATGGTATGATAAAACTGAACTCGAAACTTATGCTGCTTCCGGTGCTACTGCTTATGTAGGTTAGATTCTAACTCTTGTTGCTGACAACAAGTGCGAAGCTTACATGATTTCTAATGAAGCTGGTACTCTAGTCAAGCTGGCTTCTACTACTGCTTCTGGCGATCTTGCTTCTGATGTCGCTGCTCTGCAAGGTCAAGTTGCCGACCTGATTAGTAAAGTTGGTAAGGCTGCTGAGGGCGAAGTTTCTGCCACTGGTCTGTATGCTCTGATTGATGAAGTTAAAACTTTAGCTGAAGGTAAAGTCGCTTCTGTTGGGGCAACTGATAAATCCGTTATCGTTGGCGGTACTGCTACTAAACCTACTATTGCTGTTGCTATTTCTGCTGATGAAGGTAATGCTCTGTCTCTGGCAGCTGATGGCTTGAAGGTTACTATTCCCAAAGTTACTGTTCCCGAGTACAGCCTGAAACAGCTGGATGCAGCTACTGCTGGCATGTCTACTTCTTATCAGTTAACTAAGGATGGCGTTGGCATTGGTGCGGTCATTGATATTCCTAAAGACATGATGGTTAAGTCTGGTTCTGTTCAGACTTATGAGACTGGTTCTCTACCCGCCGGTGTGCCTGAGGCTGGTACATATATCGTGCTGGTACTGAATGATGCCGCCGAAACTAAGCTGTATATTAATGTCGGCAATTTGATTGAGTATGTTACCTCTGGCTCTGCTAAGGGTGATATGGTGTTTATCAATATCGACCCGCAGACCCACAAGGTAACTGCCACCATTACTGATGGCACTGTGACCGAAGCCAAGCTCCATGCTGATGTTAAGGCTAAGCTGACTAAGGCCGTGTCTGCCGTTCAGGAAGTCAAGTCTGGCACTGCCAATGGCACTATCGCCGTTGATGGCGCTGATGTGGCTGTTACTGGTCTGGCTGATGCCGCTTATGCTACTGTTGCTTCTCTGAATGAGACTGCTCAGGACAAGGTCAATACTGCTAAAACTGAACTGCTGGGTGCCGAGGCTGATGACAGCACCAAAGAAACTATCCGTGGTGCTCGTAAATTGGCCGAATCTTCTGCTTCTTCTGCTCTTGCTGATGCCAAGACTTATGTTGGTGAGGAGATTGGTAAGTTAGACGTTGAGGATGCAGCTGTTGCTAAACAGTTTGTGTCTGCGGTCAGCGAAACCGATGGTAAGATTACAGTTGAACGTCGTGCTCTGTTAGCTGAAGATGTACCTGAGCTAGGCATTAGTAAGATTAGTGGTCTACAAGCCGCAATTGACGCTAAACAAGATACTGTAACCTTTGATGGCGAGTACAGTGCTACTAATAAGGCAGCTACCGTTAGTACTGTAAATTCTGCTGTTGCCGCTGTTGTGAGTAATGGCAAGGATGTGGCTGCTGACGATACCATTAAGGGCGCTAAGCTATATGCTGACGGCAAATCCTCTGATGCACTGGCTCAAGCTAAGGCTTATGCCGATGGATTGGTCACTGGTGATTCTGGTATTATCAAACGCGTTGAGACTCTGGAAGGCAAGGTAGATGTTGCTAAAGTCAGCGATGCTATTGCTACTGCCAAAACTGAAGCTATTGCAGCTGCCGCTAAAGACGCTACTACTAAAGCTGACACCGCCAAGGATGAAGCTATTAAAGCCGCTGCTGCCGATGCCTCCGCTAAGGATACCGCCCTTAAGACTGCAATTCTTGGTGAGGAAGGTTATACCCAAACCGTTAAGAGTGCTTATGATCTGGCTGCTTCCAAGGCCACTATGACCGAGGTTGAAGCTAAGAATTATGCCACTAAGACTGAAGCTCAAGGTTATGCCGATGCTAAGGATGCCGCCATTGCCGCTGCTAAAAAAGCTGGTACTGACGCCATGGCTAAAATTGGCACTATTCCTGAAGGTGCTACTGCTACTACCGCAATTGGTTATGTGGACGAAAAGATTGCCGCAATTCCCGCTCAGGTCGATTATAGTGTGACCGTTGATACCTCTTCTCCCACTAGTGTTGCCAAGCGTTATGTGTTCAGTCAAAAGGGCAGTGAGATCGTTACCATCGACATTCCCAAGGATATGGTCGTTGAAAGTGGTGAAGTCGTTGAGAATCCCGCTGGCCATGCTGCTGGCACTTATCTTGTTCTAACTCTGGCCAATGCTACCAGCGATAAGGTATATATCAATGTTGGTGATCTAATTGAATATGTAACTGGTGCTAAAGCAGCCGATGGTATTATTACTACTGCTGTTGATGCCAATCATGTACTGACTGCTACTATTGGTGATGGTACTATCACCAAGGCGAAGTTAACTACTGCTGTTCAAACCTCTCTTAATAAGGCTGATACCGCACTTCAGGTCGCTGATCTTGAGCCTTATGCCAAGACTGCTGATGTTGCTGAAAGTTATGTAGCTAAAGAGACTGGTAAGCGCTTGATGACTACTGCTGAGGGCACCAAATTAGCTGGTATTGCTGAAAATGCTCAAGTTAATGTTATTGAGAAAATCAATGTAGCTGGAACTGAGCTTGATGTCCTTGAAAATAAGACTGTTAATATTCCTCTGGCCACGACTGCTCGTGCTGGTTTAATTAAGAGTTCTGCTGCTGAAAATGCGGTTGCTGTTAATGCTGAAACGGGTATTGCCACTGTTAATAGTTTGAATGTTGATAAGCTCGTTTAGACTGCTGAAGAAGAATTAATTCTTGATTGCGGTCATGCTTAATAAATAATTTAAAGGAATGGAGTATTCCATTCCTTTTTTTTATTAAACAATAGTATATGGGCAAATCTAAATAATTGACAAAAGGGAAAAAATAAAATATAATAGAGATAGATTTGAAAGTGATAATCTATCATTTATATATTTTTACTCTTTTGGAAATGATTATTGAGAAAATATAAATTCTATGGCTATACCTATGAGTAAAAATAGGTATAGCCATTTTTTTATTTTCATAGAAAGGAGACTTAATTAAATGGCAAATCCTACTCTGAATACACGAATTAAAATAAAGAATGATATATCAACAAATTGGGCTAAAGCCACAGGTTTTATTCCTTTAAAAGGTGAAATTATTTATTATAATGATATTCATAAGTTTAAGGTTGGAGATGGCTCAACCGCAGTTACTGCGCTTTCTTTTATTGATTCTAACATTTATTCTAATCCACCATTAACCGCATCCAATGGTTGTTTTACTTGGACTATTTCAACAGGATTTAAACCAAATGCTGTTAATATTTTTACAAACACTGGGGAACAAGTTCTTTGCGATGTTAACTTAACATCTGCGGGAGCTACAATTAAAATGTATAGAACAGATGTAACAAATCTTACAAGTGGCAATTATTATGCTTATGTGAGGTAAATAATTATGGAAGTATATAGTTTTAATAATAAAGTTTTACAATGTAATGGTAAATGTATCTCGCCAAAGGCAAGTGGTGAAACATGGGTGCTGAATGAGGACATTCCAATTGCACAGGATGAACATACATGGAATGTTAATTTCACTTCTAATGGTATTACATATACAAAGCTAACTTGGCATTTCAGCCAAAAGCAAATTTTAAAGTATGATTCGACAGTTGTTTATAAGGAAGTTCCAGTGGCTTCTTGGCTCGACCAAGCCTATCGCACTATCACTTTTGACACTGCACCCACTGGCGATTTGCTCACATGGTTACAAAATAATGGAGTAAAACAATAATGAAATTAAAAGTAAATTTTAAAACTAATTCTGATATAGCAACTTTTTCTCTCATGACAACTAATTTACAAGACCATATTGTTGGTATGCTATTTAATAAAAATAACCCGATAGATGAATTAGAAACAAAAGCTAATCAAACCATTTCTATTGCTTCAAATAAAATTCTAAAAATTAATGCTCCAAATGCCAACGTAAATGAAAATCTTTCACCAGGTTTAAGCCTATATTCTATTAAATATCATGTTGATAAAGATGCTATAATGGAGGTAGAGTATTATGAGCCAAACTAATGCTGTTGAAATTAAAGAGGTTAGTAAAAAGATAGTGCGCGGAAATAACAAAATGTTATATTTAGATGGCAAATACATCGTTATGTGAGGTGAATTAAATGGCTGGTCATAAAGTTACTTGGGAATTACCAACTGGTTATTATAAATGGATAGTTAATGAGAATAATTGGTTGATTAATGATCTTCCTGAAACATTGTTTATGAATTTTAATTTTATTTCTAACAATGAATCTTTTACATCGCTTTCAATTAGCGGAAGTTTTTTTCGATATAATAGTTAGGACATTAATAACCCAACATTAACAAATAATGCTTATTTAATTATTTATTTAGAACAAGATACTGTAGCATCTGGATTCTATCCCATATTAGACAGTGGAAGCGATTATAGTTTTTTAGATTGGACCAATTGGTTAGAGCCAATATCTACACCTCCAGAACCACAACAAAAAATAGCTACGACCGCAAGTAAAATACTAACTCTTAACGGTACAATACTAACAATTAAATAATAAGAGAAGAAGGAGATAAAATAAATGGCAACAAAAGAAGAACAGATTGTTGAATGTATGGAAGCTATGCAGAATGGAATGATTCAAACAGCTAATCAAGATATTTGGCAATCTAAACTCATCTGGTGGATTTGTAAATCTATTTATTTGTTGTTAAACGATAAAATAAAACGAAAGGGATGAGATAAATGAAAAACTATACATCATATATCAATGATTATGATATTCCCAAAAAGAAAGATGTAGATGTTAAACAAGACAAAGTGCTTGTTGATGGAATTCTCAAAGGTGATGGGACAGGAACTATCTCTGCTGCTGAAACACAAGAAGTTGAACTTGTAACTCTTACTAAAGCCAATGTTGGACTTAGTAATGTAGATAACACCAGCGATGCCAACAAGCCCATTAGCACGGCCACACAAACGGCCCTAAATGGCAAACAGGCTACTATTACTGGCGGCGCATCTACCATCGCCACCAGCGATTTGACGGCCAACCGGACATTGATTTCTGACTCAATCGGCAAGGTCAAAGCGTCTGATGTGACCAGAACAGAACTTGGTTATCTTAGTGGTGTAACAAGCAACATTCAGACCCAGCTTAATGGTAAGTTTAGTACGGTCCCTGTATCGACTTCTGATAATGGTAAATTTTTGCGAGTTGTTAATGGTGCATGGGCAGCAGCTACAGTAGCAAATGCAAATGGGGTGAACTTCTGATGGCAACTGAATATTTAACTACTGATATTGATTTAAAGAAAGTCGCAGATGGTATTCGTAGTCGCACAGGTAAAACTGCCTCTCTTGCGTTTCCTGATGGATATGTAACTGAAATTAATACGCTGACTAATACAAGCGCTGACACTGTAACTGCGGATAAATTATTAAAAGACGTTACTGCGCATGATAAGAGTGGTTAGAAAATTACTGGCACTATACCAAATGCTTCATTTGCTAATTCTGCTACATCTGGAACAACATATGCAGATATTTCAACAAACGCCCCAGTTCTTATTTCTAAAGACTATCTTTATATTAACAAAGGTTATACTGATAATGTTAAAATTAGTCTTGCTAAATTAGTTCCTGATGGAGCTTCTGGCGCAAATGCTATTAAAGCTGGTATGCTACAATCAGTATCAGCCTATGATAATGACGGTAATCTTGTTGCTGGTAATATTGCGACTAAAACCGCGTCTAACCTTACAGCATCTGGTGCTACCGTTTCTGTTCCTGCTGGATATTATGCTTCAGCGGTTAGTAAATCGGTAGCTACAGCTACACAAGCTGTACCGACTGTTAGTATTGATACTTCAACAGGTTTAATTACAGCATCTGCGACTCAAACAGCTGGTTATGTTACGGCTGGAACCAAAAGTGGAACGAAGCAATTAACTACTCAAGCATCTAAAGTAATTACACCTTCTACAAAAACTCAAACTGCGGTCGCAGCTAATGTTTATACTACTGGCACGGTTTCTGTTGCTGCTATGCCAACTGGTGCCATGACAGCTTCGGTAGCTTCTCATACAGTATCTAATCCTCTTGTTAAAACTGAACCAAGCGGTTCAATTACTAATATTGCTCTTGCTTCAGAACCAAGTGGAACTGATGGAACAGATTATTGGACTATTTCGGCAACTGGCAAGGTTGGCGCCAAAGGTAGTTCCAGTGCTACCGGTAGAGGTGTAATAAGCACAGCTGGTTATTTAGCACTTAATGATAGCGCTACATCAACTGCAGATACTAAAGAAATTGGTGCTGCAATTTCTAACACTAAAGACTATTATATTAAAAAAGGTTCAGCTAAACCAGCTACAAGCCTTTCAGGAACAAGCGCAACTATTACAACAGGAACTAATACATTAACATTAACTAAAACAGTTTCTATGACTCCTGTTGTTGCTGCTGGTTATATTTCATCTGGAACCACGGGCAATGTTTCAACAAGTTTGACCGCAAGCGTTACAACTAAAGCCGCGCAGACCTATTATCCATCTACAAGTGCGCAAACTATTGCGGCTAAACAGTATCTTACTGGCGCACAAACTATCGCGGCAACTACTACATCTAACCTTTCAGCGGCAAATATTATTAAAGGTGTAAATATTAAAGTGGGCGATTCCGCAAATGCTGGCCGCGTAGCTAATATAACTGGAACCGCAGACTATGTTAAAAACGTAACTGCAATTCCTACTACTGAAGATACAAACGTTATTTATAATACAAACACTAAAAAGTTTTATGTATGGAAGGATTAATTGCCTATGCCAAAACAGATTACTTTAAAAAATATATTAGCCAATAGTGGAAAAGGTTATTTAAGTGGAACGAATTCCAATTGTTCTAAAACATATATTACTACAAGTTTAGTTGGCGATGGTTCAACTATGTATGCTAAAATAACTCCAACTAAATCTGGTGAAGCAACTATTACAACAAGCAAAAAATACGCGCTTGATAAAACACATAAATATTACATTAGCTTTTGGATTAAATTCGCATCAGCAACTACAGGTTCATTTGATTTTTATTGGCCTATTGCGGAACCGATTGCTTTTCATACACAAAGTATAACTGCGAGTGCAAATCAATGGGTGCGTTGCTCAACAGTATTTAATAGAACAAGCTTTACATCTGGGTCTTATCAATGTCGATTCGATTGGAATAATGAGCCTGGTAATGTTGCGGCTTATCAAAGCTCTTTAATGCTTTTTGACCTAACCGCAACGTTTGGAGCAGGCCAAGAGCCATCAAAAGAAAGAATGGATTAGTATATTACATCATTTGGTGATAGCTTAACTATCACCTATTATACGATAGAGGAGGAAAAAGCTATGGCTTACGAAGAAATCGTTACAAAAAATTCTTCTGGAAATATTGTTAATGGTAATTCTTCAATTGGTTCAAATGGCTATATTGAAGGAACCTGGTTAAAGACTACAGCTGCTTCAAGTAAGGCTGGTAATTTTGCCACAGTTGATAGTTCTGGATGGATTTATTATAGAACTCCTGCGGAAACCAAAAACGATATTGGGGCCAGTTCGGTTCAAATCGTTACTTGGTCTGCTTCTTAAGGAGGTAATTAAATGAGTTTATATTTAGGAAAAAGCAAAATTGGTAATGTTGGTTGCGGCCCCCTTAAGATAGATGGAGGAACTGATACAAGTGATGCTACCGTAACTGCAAGTGATTTAGTTGAAGGTGTAGTTGCTTATGGTAAGGACGGTAAAGTAACAGGAACCATGGTAAATAAAAAATCTGCTTTTGTAAATCTTATAAACCCTTCTTTACAAGTTAGCGGAGATAGATTGAATGTAGAAGGTTAGCCCCAAGAAACTATGGCAGTGTATACAAATACTATCTTGACAACCAGGCCAAAACTACTTAGTTTTGGTAATGCTACAGCTGCTGATGTTGCCGCAGGTAAAACATTTACTTCTGCTGCTGGATTAAAAGTAACTGGAACCGCAAGCTCAAGTGGCGGAACATCAACAACTGCTGTTGATTCAATTAAAAATAACGCACAAATAAAAAAAGAAAATGCGAGCCAAGTAGCATAGCTTTTAAGTCAAATTATTAGTAATAACGCAATGAATTTTAATCAAATAATAAATCTTTTTGGTGGCACCAATATACCAAGCTCTATAGATAAAATAGAAATATTATTTGAAATAACAACTGGCACTAATACGATTCACAATATTATTGCTTCTTGTGATTCAAATAATTTTTACCCTTTTTATTTACCAGTTTATACAAAAGGTATTAATGATACTTCCTCTACCTGGATGTTTTGTTTAGATGGAACAAATAGTGCTTATGATACAACTGATTGGCAACTTATATATGGGGGTATTGTAGATTCCAGCAATTGTTATTCACAAATAGAAAGTTTACTAAAAGATGGTGGGGATTCTATTACCTCGGATAATAGCATTTCTGATATGAAATGTTATATTTATATGAAAGGAGAGTAATCCAAATGGCATTAACACATACAGCTAAAACTGCATCTAATTTCATCATTAATAAAGTTCCATCTGCCGCGGTTTATCAACAAATGGTTACAGCTGGCGTAGTTAAAGACGACCAGCTTTATCTAATTGAAGAAGATGATAGTAGCTCTGGAGGTTCAAACGCACCTGCAGTCGGCACTACTACTGACTATTCTATCTATATAGGTTCTACAGCTCCTGCGGCGAACACTACACCTCTTATCTGGATAGATACTTCTACATCTGGTAAAGGTGTCCTTAAATTCCGAGCTTCAAATACAACAGCCACTTGGACTACGATTTCCGCAACTTGGGGCTAATTTTGACTTATGAATAATAATATGATAAAATTATTTTATAAAGGAGGTAAAAACTATGAGTAAAACTATGACCGCGGTTTAGGTTAATGACCTAAAAAGCAAAATTAAAGCAGAGATGAAACGTCGTAGCGGCTATGGTAGTTTATCAACCTCTAATTCTTTAGGTAATAGCGGTGGACCTACAGCCTCTGCGGTCGATTACTCTGGAACCGCGTATGATTTCTCAACAAAACCAACAGCAAATGGATTTATGAATGCCGAGCATGGTTAGAAAACTATTAATCTGCTTCTCAAAATCAAGGATTATAGCGACCTTAAAGCTGTTAAGAAAGGTGATTTTGTTCCATCTGAATTTAATTATAGTAGTTTAATTACTTATGTTAATACACTATCGCAAGAATCTATGACTGGTTCAAGCTCATCTTGCCGAAGTGCCTGTACTGGTTTATGTTATGGTAGTTGCTCCAGCGGCTGTTCTGGTTGTTCTGGCGATGATAGCAAGGATAGCGAAGGTAATTCCTGCTCTGGATGTTCTGGTGGATGCGGCTCTGGTTGCTCTGGTTGTGATACTTCTTGTTCTACTGGTTGCGGTTCTGGTTGTTCTGCTACCTGTTCTGGCAATTGTAGTGGTGGATGCGAAGGAGCTTGTAAAGGTTGCTCTGGTGGCGGTTCTAATAATAAAACTGGTTGTAACTGTTCTGGTTGTTCTGGTTGCACTGGTTGTGGCTCTTGCGGAGGCTCTTGTGGTTCTGCTTGTCAAGGCTGTGATGGTTGTTCAGGGGGATGCTCGGGAGATTGTTCTGGTTGTTCTGGCAAATGCTCTGGGGAATGTTCTGGTGATTGCGACACCAAATGTTCTGGATGTTCCAGTGGATGTTCTGGAGGTTGCTCTGGAAGTTGTTCTAAAACTTGTTCTTCAACTTGCTATGGTTCTTGTTCCGGACAAGTCTACAGCCAAGCTTAATTAAACAATTATAAAGATTAAAAGGAGAAAATAAAAATGGAAACTAAAACTATTATTATTGATGAGGAACTCAATGATAAGATTCGTTATCTCCAATACGAATATGAATCTCGTAAGGATATCATCTCCTACATGATTAACTCTGGTATCGATATTTCCAACGAGAGATTTACTCGTTATCAGAATGAAGCAACTGAATGGTTCATTGAATATAACGAGGCAAAGAAAGAAATGCTGGATAAATATGTTGGCAAAAATTTCAAGGGCTCTTGGAATCTTGATTTTGATTCTGCTACTCTGACTCTTTATTAATTTATGAAGAAACGTGTTGCTGATTCTTATGACGATTTTATTAATCGAGTTTATAATCGTTATAATGAGCCAATGGAACATAGTACAAGAACGGTGACCCTACAGGTCACCGACTCTTGTAATTTGAAATGCAGTTATTGTTATCAGCTAAATAAGGCCCAACATTTCCTTTCTGTTGAAGATGGCAAGAAATTTTTAACAGCTTTACTGGATGGCGATTATGATAAATATGCTGGCTATGATAAGACAACTGCAATCATTATTGAATTCATTGGTGGAGAGCCTTTTCTTGCGATTGATACAATTGCTGAATTAAGTGATTTCTTCGTTCAAGAGCTTATCAAAAGAGACCATAGATGGTTGAAGAACTATATATTTTCTATCTGTTCTAATGGTGTTCTTTATTTTGACCCAAGAGTTCAAGCCTATATTCAGAAACATTTGGGGCATTTATCTTTCTCTGTTTCTATTGACGGTAATAAAGAATTACATGATTCTTGTCGTGTTTTTCCAGATGGAACAGGTAGTTATGATAAAGCAATTGCGGCTGTGCGTCATTATCGTGATTATTATCATCGAGATATTGGTAGTAAAATGACAATTGCGCCAGGTAATATTATTTATGTTGCGGATGCTGTTAAAGATTTAATCAAGAATGGTTATACTGCAATCAACCTCAACTGTGTTTATGAAGAAGGTTGGACCTATGAACACGCAACTATTCTTTATAATCAACTTAAAGAAATTGCGGATTATCTACTTGAAAATAACTTACAAGATAAAATTTATCTTTCAATGTTTGAAGAAAATCTATTTCATCCAAAAGCCAAAGATGATGATGATAACTGGTGTTGGGGTGCGAGAACACCTATTCTGACAACCAGAGGATACAAAGATATTGAAGATGTTAGAGTTGGCGATTTAGTATATACCGAAGGCGGAACCATTCAACCTGTTATTGATATTAAGTCCCATTTCGCAGATAATTGTGTTGAAATTAAAGCATCAGGTGCATTTCCTCTTATCGCAACTGATAATCATAAGCTATATGCTTTGAAAAAGATTTATGACAAGTATCCTATTAAAAGTTTGCGGCAAGGCGATTTGGTTAGACTAAATATGCTACCGAAAGAGCGTGCGGTTGCAGTTAAGGATGACCTGGCATATTTAATCGGCCATTATTTGGCATCTGGTAATTCCAATAAAGAGAATGCCTTTATTATCAATTGTCGCGCTCGTAAAGCTAAAGAACTAATTGAAGTGCTTGAACGTCTTGGAATTATTTTTGATTATTCCAAAAAAGGTAATAAAGCTACTTTAACTCTTTTAAGTGAAACCGCAGACACCAAATATTGGTTCAATAAATGTGCTTGGCGCAGAGTTCCATGTGAAATTTTACAATGGAATGACAAAGCTCTTAAATCTTTTATTAATGGATTCGCGCATGGTTGTGGCATATTGAAATATAATAAGCAAATGATTTATAGCATTCCTAACTATGACCTTGCTATTGACATTCTTCTAATTCTTCGAACTATTGGATATAAACCTGTTTGTAAGAGAACTAAAGAAAGTTATGAGATTTGGCATTTTGTAGTGGATACTGCAAATAAATATCTTAAACGATTCAATGATAGCATTTGGACTAATAACCTAACCTGGCAAAAAGTGGAACCGCAAACAGTTTATAATTTAACTGTAGCAAACGACCATTCTTATTTTGCTGGTAGCTATGTCAGTTCTAATTGTGGCGGTGATGGTTCTATGCTTGCTATTGATTGGCGAGGAGACCTTTATCCTTGTATTAGATATATGGAAAGTTCTCTCAACGGGGAGCAAGAACCTATGATTATTGGTAATGTCAATACAGGCATCATGTCTAATAAAGTTGAATGTGATAGAGCTAATTGTTTACATTGTTTAACAAGAAGTAATCAAAGCACTGATGAATGTATGAATTGTCGAGTTGCTGAAGGCTGTGGTTGGTGTTCTGGCTATCATTATCAACACTTTGGCACGGTCTATAAACGAGCAACCTACATTTGTCCTATGCATCAAGCAAGGTCTCTCGCGAATGTATATTATTGGAATAAAGTATATCGTCTTGCAGGTGAAAATAAACGATTTGTAATGTTCCTTGAAAAAGAAAAGGCTCTTCAAATTATTTCAGAGAATGAATGGAAACTATTAAAATGGTTAGAAAGCCCAAATGAGATATAATAATATTACTGATTTAATTATAAAGGTTAAAGTTTGAAAACTTTAACCTTTTTGCATTTTCTCAAAATATATTGTATTATATATATAATAT
>ERZ1026876.251-NODE-251-length-34489-cov-15.109427_pt1 | contig 34489 bp, 27 predicted proteins | sample MGYA00380168_ERZ1026876 | MGnify/ENA primary metagenome ERZ1026876 (study PRJEB33269, sample SAMEA4719804) | human gut metagenome | biome: human-associated habitat; feature: organic feature; material: feces | place: Cameroon | collected 2013-10 ... | reverse complement strand
AAAGAAAAACAAAGTTTATTAGATATAGAATTCAATAATGGAACAGGAATTTGAACTCATTGCCAAGACCTTTATGGGTCTGGAACCAGTCTTGGCTGAGGAGCTCACCCAGCTGGGTGCCAACAATGTACAAATAGGTCGCCGCATGGTATCTTTCACAGGCGACAAGGAAATGATGTATCGTGCCAACTTCCAGTTGCACACTGCCATCCGTATTCTCAAGCCTATCAAGCACTTCAAGGCTCGTAGCGCAGAGGAGGTTTACGACGAGGTGCAGAAAATCAAATGGGACGACATCCTCGACGTAAAGAAAACATTCTCGGTAGATTCAGTAGTCTATTCAGAGGAGTTCCGCAACTCCCGATTCGTAACCTACAAGGTGAAGGATGCCATCGTGGATTGGTTCCGCGAGAAGATGGGCACACGTCCTAACATCAGCGTTTCCAACCCAGACATCCGTCTCAATATCCACATCGCTGAAGACAAGGCCACACTGAGCCTCGACTCAAGTGGCGAGAGCCTCCACCGCCGCGGATACCGCCAGGAGCAGGTAGAAGCACCGCTCAACGAGGTGCTCGCAGCAGGTATGATTCTGATGACCGGCTGGAAGGGCGAGTGCGATTTCATCGACCCAATGTGCGGTTCCGGCACCATCGCCATCGAGGCTGCCCTGATAGCCCGCAACATCTCTCCAGGCGTATTCCGCAAGGAATTTGCATTCGAGAAGTGGAATGATTTCGACAAGGACCTCTTCGATGCCATCTACAACGACGACTCACAGGAGCGCGAGTTCGAGCACCACATCTACGGCTACGACGTGGATATGAAGGCCGTGAACACTGCCAACCTCAACGTGCGTGCAGCTGGTCTCACCAAGGACATCACCATCCAGCAGCAGGACTTCAAGGACTTCCAGCAGCCTGCCGAGAAGAGCATCATCGTGATGAATCCTCCATACGGAGAGCGCATCTCTACCCCTAACCTCCTCAACACCTATAAGATGATAGGCGAGCGATTCAAGAAGGCATTTGCCGGCAACGAGGCTTGGGTGCTGAGCTACCGCGAGGAATGTTTTGAGCAGATAGGATTGAAGCCTTCTATCAAGATTCCGGTATTCAACGGCAGTCTGGAGTGCGAATTCAGAAAGTATGTAATGTTCGACGGCAAGATGAAGGACTTCCGCTCTGAGGGCGGCGTAGTGAAGACTGATGCCGAGAAGAAAGAGATGGCTCAGAAGCACAGATTCAAGAAGGAACGCGAATTCAAGAAGCGCATCACTGAGGAGACTGAGAACGAGGAAGACGACATCCGCTCATTCAAGTTCCATACCCACCGACTCGAGGACTTCGAGAAGCGCCGTGAGGAAATTCGCCGTGGAGGCAGACCTCGCATCAGCGACAGCCGCAGAGGCGATGATGACGACGACAAGCGCGGAGGCCGTGGATTCAAGGGCGACCGTAAGGGTGGCAAGGACTTCGGAGGAAAGCGTGGCGGATTCAAGGGCGACCGTAAGGGCGGCAGAGATTTCAAGCGCGGAGGAAAGCGTGACTTCTCCAACTACGATGAGGATTAAGAAAGGACTTGTTAAGACCTCATACAGCGAAACACTGTATCATGTATCAATCATCTGATTATCAGCAGGTTATTAGACACAGAACAGTGTTACGCTGCATGACGAGTAAGTACTAAAAATATCTTTTTAAAGAAAAGTATGATTCTAAAGAATTCAATTTATAAATTAACTTTCGCCGCTATGATTTCAATGATGGCTATGAATGCCGGCGAGGCTTCGGCACAGGGCAAGGCTTCAAAGACTCATACAGAAACATTCCCAGTAGTGGCTGCCCAGAAGGGAGACAAGGCCTTCACACTGGAAGACCTGAACTTCGGAGGCAACAACTACCGCAACATGGTAGCGAAAAACCGCTGGTGCACCTGGTGGGGCGATGAACTCGTAAGACAGGACATCGACGCCTGCTATCTCGTCAACAAGGCGACGGGCAAGGAAACCAAGCTCTTCAGCATCGACCAGATCAACCAGTGGATAGCACCTACCAAGGATATCAAGGTAAGAGCTCTCTACAATGCACAGTTCCCATTCGCAGGCAAAAGCATCGTAATGGTGAGCAACGGCAGCAAGCTGTTCACCATCGACTTCAAGAAGCACAAGCTCATCAGCGAAATGGAATATGCTGAAGGCGAAAGCCTGCTGGAAGCCAATGCCCAGCAGAATGCATTCGCCTATCTCAAGGGCAGCAACCTGTACGTGCGCACCTTCGACGTGGCCAACTACAATGCCATGACCAAGGACAAGAAATCGCACGATTTCCAGATTTCTACCGACGGAAGCCGCGAAATCGTATATGGACAGAGCGTTCACCGCGATGAATTCGGCATCTCAAAGGGCACATTCTGGAGCCCGAACGGAGAGAAGTTGGCATTCTACCGCATGGATCAGAGCATGGTGACCGACTATCCGCAGGTGGACATCCCGGAAATCGGATTCGACCATCCGGAGACCCAGAGCTGCATCGCCACTCCGGCACCAGACAAATATCCGATGGCAGGAGAGACCTCACACAACGTGACCGTAGGCGTATTCGACTGCCTCACCGGAAAGACCATCTATCTGAAAGCCGGCGACCCTACAGACCGCTACTTCACCAATATAGCATGGAGCCCGGACGGAAAGACCATCTATATGTTTGAGTTGAACCGCGACCAGAACGACTGCCGCCTGACTGCCTACAGCGCAGAGACGGGTGAGAAGACAGGCGAACTGTACCGCGAGACCGACGAGAAATACGTAGAGCCATGCCACCCTATCCAGTTCCTGCCTTGGGACAGCAGCAGCTTCATCATGCAGAGCCGCAAGAATGGCTACAACCACCTCTACCTCTGCACCCTGGGCAAGCACGGCAGCCGCATGGCAAGCAACACAGAGTCGCTCGAAATCAAGCAGTTGACAAGCGGCAAGTGGGAAGTGATGGACGTGCTCGGTTTCAATGCCAAGAACAAGAGCATCATCATTGCCAGCAACGAATGCTCACCTATCCAGCGCAACATCTTCAGCGTGGATACCAAGACCGGCAAGCGAAAGATGATAGACGACTGCGGCAAGGGATGGCACAACGCTACGCTGAGCCAGAACGGAGAGTACATCTACGACAACTACTCCACTCCTACCCTGCCTCGCAAGATAGCTATCGTAAATACTGCCAACGGCAAGCGCACGGCTTACTTCACAGCCGAAAACCCTTGGAAGGGATACAACGTGCCGGAGTACAGTTGCGGTTCCATCAAGGCCAACGACGGCGAGACAGACCTCTACTACCGCATGGTGAAGCCAGTGAACTTCGACCCTAATAAGAAGTATCCTACCATAATATATGTATATGGCGGTCCTCACGCCCACAATGTGGATGCCCGCTGGAACTACTCCAGCCGCGGATGGGAGACCTACATGGCAGAGAAGGGATACCTGCTCTTCATCCTCGACAACAGAGGCAGCGAGAACCGTGGCAAGGCTTTCGAGCAGGCTACATTCCGCCAGTTGGGACAGGTGGAGATGCAAGACCAGATGCAGGGCGTGGAATATCTAAAGACCCTGCCATACGTGGATGCCGACAGAATCGGAGTACACGGATGGAGCTTCGGTGGATTCATGACCATCTCGCTGATGACCCACTATCCAGAGGTATTCAAGGTAGGCGTGGCAGGTGGTCCGGTCATCGACTGGCACTGGTACGAGGTAATGTATGGCGAGCGCTATATGGACACTCCTCAGACCAATCCAGAGGGCTACAAGAAGACCTCTCTGCTCTATCAGGCCAAGAATCTGAAAGGCAAGTTGCAGATCATCCAGGGTCTCAACGACGTAACAGTGGTGCCTCAGCATTGTCTCACCTTCCTGAAGGCCTGCATCGCAGCCGGCACTCAGCCAGACTTCTTCGTCTATCCAGGTGAGCCTCACAACATGCGCGGACACCAGAGCACTCACCTGCATGAGCGCATCAGCAACTATTTCTTCGATTATCTCAAGTAAATACTTAGGAGTAAGCACCCCCAAGAAAGAGGAGTTTACTCCTACATCAATAACAAACAATAACTTACAGCAAATGAAAATTTTATTGTTAGGAGGCGGTGGCCGCGAGCACGCCTTAGCATGGAAAATCGCTCAGAGCGAGAAGTGTGAGAAACTCTTCATCGCTCCTGGTAATGCCGGTACACAGAATGTCGGCGAGAACGTAGATATCAAGGCAGACGACTTTGAGGCGCTCAAGAACTTCACAGTCGAGAATGGCGTTGATATGGTGGTAGTTGGTCCGGAAGACCCATTGGTAAAGGGTGTTTACGACGACTTCAAGAACGATCCTCGCACCCACAACATCCCAGTGATCGGTCCATCCAAGGCTGGTGCCGTACTGGAAGGCAGCAAGGACTTCGCCAAGCAGTTTATGAAGCGCCACAACATCCCGACAGCACAATACGAAACCTTCGACGGCGAGCACGTAGAGGAAGGCTTGAAATTCCTGGAGACCCTGAAGGCTCCTTACGTACTGAAGGCCGACGGTCTGTGCGCAGGCAAGGGCGTACTCATCCTCCCTACCCTCGAAGAGGCCAAGAAGGAGTTCAAGGAGATGCTCGGAGGTATGTTCGGCAATGCTTCTGCCCGCGTGGTAATCGAGGAATTCCTGAGCGGTATCGAGTGCTCAGTATTCGTACTTACAGATGGCAAGAACTACAAGATTCTGCCAGAAGCTAAGGACTACAAGCGCATCGGCGAGCACGACACAGGTCTGAACACAGGCGGTATGGGCAGCGTAACCCCAGTGCCATTCGCTACCAAGGAGTGGATGCAGAAGGTGGAAGACCGCATCATCCGTCCTACCGTAGAGGGTCTGGCTGAGGAGAACATCGACTATAAGGGCTTCATCTTCTTCGGCCTGATCAATGTAGAGGGCGAGCCTATGGTCATCGAGTACAACTGCCGTATGGGCGACCCTGAGACCGAGAGCGTAATGCTCCGACTGAAGAGCGACATCGTGGACCTCTTTGAGGGAGTAGCAGCAGGCGACCTCGACCAGAGAGCCATCGAGTTTGACGAGCGTGCAGCAGTCTGCGTGATGCTCGTGAGCGGCGGCTATCCTGAGGCTTACAAGAAGGGTTATCCTATCGAAGGCATCGACCAGGTAGAAGGCTCTGTGGTATTCCATTCCGGTACAGCCATGAAAGACGGTCAGGTGGTAACCAACGGCGGTCGAGTAATCTGCGTAAGCAGCTATGGCAAGGACAAGGAGGAAGCTTTGAAGAAGAGCTTCGCAGAGGCTCAGAAGATTCAGTTCACCGACAAGTACTTCCGCTCTGATATCGGTCAGGACCTTTAAGATAATGTTGAATGTTATATTTTAATGTTGAATGTTGAATGTTGAATGTTGACTTGGCAGGAGTTGTCCTCGCTTCTGATTGTAAGCGGAATTGCCTGTTTACATAAGGGCGTATGCCCAATTCAACATTCAACATTCAACATTCAACATTTTTAAAAAGATGTTAAGAAAGAAAAGATTACAAAATAAGATAGCGGCAAGCCGCTTCTCATTACCTGTCACTGCAACCCTTGCCGCTCTGGTTTGGGTTGCAGTAGGCATTATAATGGATAACATCTGGGCGCAGTTCGCCTTTACCATCATCTCTACCCTGCTCATGGTAGAGATGAACAATCGCAATTCACTCATGCGCACCTATAGCCGCATGGTATCTTGCAGTTTCCTAATGCTCATCACCATGGCCAGTCTGCCCAACCCATCGCTGAAAGCCAGCATTGTAACCATGTGCTTCATCGCCTTCACGCTAATCATCTGGAACAGTTATCAGGACCGGAAGGCAGCGGGATGGGCTTTCTACGCCTATTTCTGTATCGGTCTGGCTTCACTGGTGTTCATACAGGTCATCTACTATCTGCCGATACTCTGGCTCTGCATGATATTCTTCACCAACTGTTTCAGTGCCCGCACATTCTTAGCTTCGCTGATAGGAGTAATAGCTCCCTACTGGTTTGTATCCGGCTATTTCGCCTATACAGACAATCTTCAGGCACTTTCCGACCACTTTACGGCTATCATCGATTATCAGGAACTATTCGATTACTCCCAGATCACCCTTCATCAGATCTTAAATTACGGTTTTATCGTCATTCTGGGTCTTCTTGGAACCATTCATTTTATCCATTCAAGCTATGCCGACAAGATACGCACACGCATGATCTACGATTCATTCATCACGCTGAGCATTGTGACTTGGGTATTCATGATTCTTCAGCCCCAGCACGAGAATGAACTTTGCGGCATCATGATAGCCAACACAGCCCCTCTCATCGCCCATTTCATCACCTTTACGAAAGGAAAGATTACCAATATCGCTTTCATCGCCATTATCTTGATCACGATGTTTATCACGTTGTTCAACATCTTCGTGCCGCCTGTAGCCTTGCTGCAATAAAGCAGAAAAGGATGAGCAAAAGATAAAAGAGCGATGTCAATTTCAGTAATGTCAGTTTTTAAAAAGTAAATAAAGTGCATTTGATTATAGAATTATTAGTAGAATGGGGATATTGGGGAATGCTCTTGGCAGCATTTCTGGCAGGCAGTTTCTTTCCCTTCAGCAGCGAGGCGGTAATGGCAGGCCTACAGGCAGCCGGTCTCGAACCCGTGCCACTCATCATCTACGGAAGCATTGGAAACGTACTCGGCTCTATGTTCAACTATGGATTCGGAAGGATGGGAAAGATGGAATGGATAGAAAAATACCTCCACGTGAAGAAAGAAAGTCTCGACAAAGCTGAGCGATTCATGGCTGGCCGCGGAGCATGGATGGGGTTCTTCGCCTTTCTGCCTCTGCTGGGAAGCGCCATCACAATCGTACTCGGACTCACAAGAGCCAACCTCCCCATCTCTATCTTCAGCATAACAATCGGAAAGGTACTGAGATATGTGCTGCTCGTATATGGATTGAGCTTTATCTTTTGAAGAAGAAGTTTCTGAGTAGAAGACAAATGATTCTATTCAAGAAATAAAGCAAAAAGAGAATTATAAGACAAGAACCAAAAGTCCAATCGGAAAGGAAGGACAGAAGTCTGATTGAGAATAAAAAGACGAAAGTTCAATCGAAAAGAAAGGACGAAAGTCCAATCGAGAGGAGAAGGACAAAAGTCCAATCGAGAGGAGAAGGACGGAAGTCTAATCGAGAGGAGAAGGACAAAAGTCCAATCAATAAAGACTCAACAACATTCAAAATTTAACAATAAGAGAAGATAAAATGAAATGAAAAGAATCCTACACCTTATTATATTAAGCAGCTGCATGATAACTGGATGCATCTGCATGCTGGCAAGCTGCAAGAATGGCAATAGCTACAACAACGGCAAGAAGGACTTAGATCCAAACAAGCCTACCGTAACTGTAACTATTGAACCATTCAGATATTTCGTGGAACAAATAGCCGGCGACGATGTGAATGTCAACGTAATGGTGCCTGCAGGAAGCAGTCCAGAGACTTACGAGCCTACCCCACAACAAATGGTTGACCTCTCGCAGAGCGTATTCTATTTCAAAGTAGGACAGATAGGTTTTGAAAAAACATGGATGAAGAAACTCCAACAGAATGCGCCTGATATGAAAGTGATAGACACATCCGCAGGTATCAGAATGCTCAAAACGCAGAGCGGAAATATAGATCCACACACCTGGATGAGCATCAAAAGTGCTGATATCATCACTTCCAACATCGCCAAAGCCCTGATGGAAAAATATCCTGAAAAGGCTGAGGAATACAAGAAAAGATTGAGGGATTTCAGAAAGAACAAATTGGATAAACTGCAGAACGAGATAGATAAATACCAGTCCTCCATCAAGGGAGAGAAACAGAAAAGTTTCGTTATCTACCATCCTACCCTAACCTACTTCGCCAAAGAAAACGGACTGCAGCAATATGCGATAGAAGAAGAAGGAAGGGAACCAAGCATTACGCAGTTGAAAGAACTCATACAGCGTGCAAAGAGCGAAGACATCAACCTCATCTTCGTACAAAAAGAGTTCTCAAACCGAAATATCCAGGTATTCATCGATGCTACCCATTCGAAAGCCATGGAAATCAATCCTCTAAGCTACGACTGGGAGGGACAGATGCTCCTGATCACAAAAGAAATAGCCCAATCGGGAAAGAAATAAGTGCTATTGATAAAAAGGAAAATATGTCAAAACCAATCATTCAAATCGAACATGTATCTGCTGAATACGACGGAAAACAGGTGCTCAAGGATATCAATCTGACCGTCTATCAGGACGATTATCTTGGCATCATCGGTCCCAATGGCGGTGGCAAGACCACACTTATGCGCCTCATCTTGGGACTGAAGAAGCCAACTGAGGGAAGTATTCATTTCTGCAGCGAGGGAAAAGAAATATCAATGGGATATCTCCCACAATACAACGATTTAGACAAGCAATTTCCTATCTCTGTATATGAGGTAGTTCTCTCTGGGCTGAGCAAGAGCAAGAGCCTCTTTGCCAGATATACCAAGCAACACCACCAGCAAGTGGCAGAAACTTTGGAACGAATGCAGATATCCGACTTAAAAGATAGGCACATCGGAGCTTTGAGCGGCGGACAACTCCAGCGCGTACTCCTGGCACGTGCCATCGTTTCCAAGCCAGATGTCGTCATTCTCGACGAGCCGAACACCTACATCGACCGCAGATTTCAAAAGCAGATGTACGAAATGCTGGAACAGATCAACAAGGAATGCGCCATCATCATCGTAAGTCACGACATAGCCGAGGTTCTCAATAATGTAAAGCACGTGGCCTGCGTAAACCACAATCTGCACTATCATGACACTACAGATATGCCAAAAGAAAAACTGGAGGAACATTTTCTGAAGGTTTAGAAAAAAAGAAGAAGAACCGCTAATAATAGAAATAAAAGTTAGCAAAATTTAGGAGCAAAGGCTGATAAAGGACAGAAAATGTATAATATAATCTAAAAAAAGCAACTCGCCAACAATTATATCTTTTCTTTTTATTACCTTTGCAAAGTTATATAGAAAAAGTTATATACAAAGAAAAAAGTTATATAGAAATATAAAACATTAAAGTTTATAAACCATAATGAAACAGTACAGATTAGTGGACAATATCTTTGGATGGGTCGCATTTGTCATTGCGGCCTTCGTGTATTGTTCCACAATTGAACCGACAGCCAGTTTCTGGGACTGTCCTGAGTTTATCACTACTGCTTACAAGCAAGAAATCGGTCACCCTCCTGGGGCACCATTCTTCATGCTTTTAGGCAATTTCTTCACACATTTCGCCAGCGATGCCACACAGGTTGCCAAGATGGTGAACACGATGAGCGCACTCCTGAGTGCCGTTTGTATCCTGTTCCTCTTCTGGACTATCACACATCTGGCACGCAAACTCATCATCAGCGATTGGAAAGAGATGACCACCAGCAAACTGATTGCCATCGAAGCTTCAGGTATGGTGGGCGCACTCATCTACACCTTCAGCGATACCTTCTGGTTTTCAGCAGTAGAGGGTGAGGTCTATGCGTTCTCATCTGCATTCACAGCTGTAGTATTTTGGCTGATACTGAAGTGGGAAGACCATGCCGACGAACCTCACAGCGATCGCTGGCTTGTACTCATCGCCTATATGACAGGTCTGAGTATCGGTGTGCACCTGCTCAACCTGCTCTGTATCCCGGCCATCGTACTCGTATATTATTATAAAAAGGTGCCACACGCCAATCTCAAAGGCTCGCTGCTCGCACTGATTCTCTCTTTTGCTGTAGTTGTAGCAGTACTCTATGGCGTAGTACCAGGTATCATCACTGTAGGCGGCTGGTTTGAGTTGTTCTTTGTCAACGTACTCGGTTGCCCATTCAATACAGGAGAAATCGTTTATATCATCTGCCTCGTAGCTGCCGTTATCTGGGGCATCTACGAAACATACAATGCAACAGACAAGAATGTAAAGCGACAGAATATCGCCTTCATTCTGGGCTTCGGCATGCTCGGTATTCCATTCTACGGATACGGATGGAGCGCCGTAATCTGTGGTGTGATAGTAATGGCTATCCTCTGGTTTATTCTGGGATACAAGCGCAAGCAAGAAGTAGCAACAGGCGTTGACGAGACAACGGGCATCACTAAGAAAAAGATGCAACTCTTGCCGCTCGTTTCTGCACGCATCAAGAATACCGCTCTGCTCTGCATGCTGATGCTGATGATCGGCTATTCCAGCTATGCACTCATCGTAATCCGTTCATCTGCCAACCCTCCTATGGATCAGAACTCTCCTGAGGATATCTTTACCTTAGGTAGCTACCTGAGCCGCGACCAGTATGGCGACCGTCCGCTGTTCTACGGACAGGCATACACATCGCAGGTGGCTCTCACGGTGGACGGCAACATGTGCAAACCAGAGATGAAGGAAGGCGCACCGGTATATCAGCGCAAGGAAAAAGCAACTGCAGACGAGAAGGACTCATACTTCATCGTAAGCCATAAGAATAAATACCAGTACGCTCAGAATATGTTCTTCCCTCGTATGTATGACGCAGCACATGCACAGGCTTACGAGGACTGGATGGGTGGCGTAGATGGCACAGAAGTGCCTTACGACAGATGCGGAGAAAACATCATGGTGAAGGTACCTTCACAGGTGGACAACATCCGCTTCTTCCTCTCCTACCAGTGCAACTTTATGTACTGGCGTTACTTCATGTGGAACTTTGCTGGTCGCCAGAACGACATCCAAGGCAACGGAGAACCTGAGCACGGAAACTGGATAACCGGTTTCTCATTCATCGACGACTCGCTCTATGGTGATCAGAGTAAACTTCCGGATGACCTGAAGAACAACAAGGGGCACAACGTATTCTACTGTATGCCTCTGATACTCGGTCTCATCGGTCTCTTCTGGCAAGCATGGTACACACGCAAGCGCAAGGTAATCAAGAACGGAAAGGAAGTAGAGGAAACCCTTCCTATCGGTATCCAGCAGTTCTGGGTAGTGTTCTTCCTGTTCTTCATGACGGGTCTTGCCATCGTCATCTACCTGAATCAGAACACAATGCAGCCACGTGAGCGCGACTACGCATACGCAGGCTCATTCTACGCATACGCCATCTGGTGTGGTTTGGGTGTACTCGCCATCATCGACCTCTTGAAAGAGAAGGCAAAGTTGAGCGGCACCGCTATCGCTGCCATCGTAGCCGTCATCACTCTGCTCGTGCCAATACAAATGGCTTCCCAGACATGGGATGACCACGACCGCAGCAACCGCTATACTTGCCGTGATTTCGGACAGAACTATCTGATGTCACTCCAGGAGAAGGGAAATCCTATCATCTTCACTAACGGAGATAACGATACCTTCCCACTCTGGTACAATCAGGAAGTAGAAGGTGTAGGAACAGACGCTCGCGTATGCAACCTGAGCTACTTGCAGACCGACTGGTACATCGACCAGATGAAGCGCCCTGCCTACGACTCTCCATCAGTGCCAATCACATGGCCAAGACTTGATTTCTGTTCAGGAACCAATGAGTACGTAACTGTAGAACCAGAAGCAAAGCAGCAGATTCTCGAATTCTATAAGCAGGATCCAGAAGCAGCCAAGAAACAGTTTGGCGATGAACCGTTCGAACTGAAGAATGTGCTGAAATACTGGGTAAGAAGCAAGAATCCAGACCTGCACATCATTCCTACAGACACCCTCTACGTGACTATCGACAAGGAGGCTGTAAAGAAGAGTGGCATGATGATGGCTTCTGATACAATACCAGACAAGATGGTTATCTCACTCGCAGGAAAGACCGCACTCTACAAGGGCGACCTGATGATGCTGGAAATGATAGCTCAATGCAACTGGGTACGCCCTATCTACGTAGCACTGACTGTAGGTGAGGACAACTACATGAATCTGGGTGACAACTTCGTACAGGAGGGTCTCGTAAACCGTATCACTCCTTTCACCACCAACAAACCAGGTGCTAAGAATTTCGATACCGAGAAGGCTTATCATAACATCATGACCCGATTCAAGTTCGGTAACCTGAAACAGAAGGGACTCTACATCGACGAGACAACCATGCGTATGTGTTATACACACCGTCGTCTGCTCGCCCAGACTGCCCTCCAGTTACTTTCAGAGCATAAGAACAAGAAGGCTATCGACATTCTGAAGAAAGCTGATGTTGAGATTCCAGATTATAATGTGCCTATCGATTACATGAGCGGTGGTCTTGATATGGCTCGTGGATGGGTTCTCGCAGGTCAGAAGCAGAAGGCAGCTGAATACGTAGGCAAGGTTTGGAAAACAGCCAGCCAGTATCTGAGCTACTATCTGTCGCTCGATGCCAACCGTTTCGCTCAGGCACAGAACGACTGCATCCGTCAGATCATGATTATGCAGAGCACCTGTGAGGTAGCAAGCATGGTAGATCAGAAGACTGCCAAGAAGTATGAAGACCAACTCAACAAGCTCTATACTTTGTATCACGGCAGAGGCGGTCAGATGCCACATGCAGGAAATTAAGAGAAACATTTAGAAGGAGAAGAATTCTAATATAGATAGTTCACAAGGAATTCTCATGATGATTATCAAAAAAGAGTTCTCATGATGAATAACAAAGAAGGATTCTCATATTATTGTATCTCATAAATATAGAATAGAATTATAGGGCAGCCCGAAAACTGCCCTATAATTTTATACAGCCCATTATAGTGGTTCTGTTCCTGAAACACAACAGAGATTTACCATTGTATAAACTCTATAAAAGTAATTAATGGCTTCTATCCTTTTTCTCAAGTGTAAAGAGTCTATATGGGAAAGGCTCCTATCAAGAGGATTTCTTTAGAGCATAGAGCCAATAAGTTTTATCTATTCATTTTAAAATAGGAATCAAATGTTCATAGAACAACCTGCAAAATGGCTCCGCTGGCTTTATCCAAAAGCTATTTGGAGAATGGACAAAAAAGAACATTCCGTTTATCTGACCTTTGACGATGGTCCGATACCAGAATCCACACCCATCATTCTCGAAATTCTGAGAAAATACAACGTGAAAGCAACTTTCTTCATGGTCGGAGAAAACGTACTGCGCCATCACGACTTGTACAACCAAATAGTAGAAGAAGGGCATCAGGTGGGAAATCATACATTCAATCACATCGGAGCCTTCAAGCACCGTGTCATCTCCTATGTGCTGAATACCAACAAAGCAAACGAATTGATTCACGCCCACTTGTTCAGACCTCCACATGGATGGATGAGACCAAGCGAATACTGGTGGCTGCACCGCACCTACAAGGTAATCATGTGGGATCTGGTGACGCGAGACTATTCTAAATGGCTCACAGCTGAAGATGTGGTAAACAACGTGAAAAGGTATGCCAGAAACGGCAGCATTATTACCTTCCACGACTCTCTGAAAAGTATAGAAAAACTGAAGACTGCCTTGCCTCAATCCATCGAATGGCTAAGAGATCAAGGCTATGAATTTAAGACTTTTGAATAAGAAACAATGAAAAGAATCAATAGTTACAAGGCCGTAGCTTCTTTTGTTAGGGCTTTCTTCGAGGCATACGCGCGCGGTATCATCGACGCAACCGTAGGTGGAGATGACTTCAAGAAAAAGAATGATCCGAAAGAAATCAAACAGCTGATGCTCGACCACTATGGAGAGGTTAATCAATATTTCTTCGATGTTATGTTCTCTACACTTGTTCGTCTCAACTATAAGACAGCAGAGGAAGCTAACGAACGTATGAAGAAAAATTTCGAAGGAATGAAGGCAGCCGATCCCACCTTTAAGCCAAGCATGCTCGACTACCTCCGTATCGCCTGCAAGAGTCCACAACTATACAAAGCAATGGAGAGTGAATATAAGCGCAATTTTACTTGGCTCTTACAAGGTAAATTCACCACTATCGAAGAGCATGTGCGCGACTACACCCATGGCATTCTCATCAGCCTCGCTGACGAACCTATGGCCATCCATCTGCTGGTACGCATCATCGTAAAGGCATACGCTGCAGGATTGAAATGCGGCAGCAAGGAAGGCGAACAACATCAACTCCACATGCCTACCCTGCATGGAATGCTTCTCAACAATGTGAACATTCTGCTCAATGAAACTCCGCTCACAAGCAGTACGGAAGACCCAGTAGCACTCTTCAAGGAAGCCTGCAAGAATGAAGAGGAGAACATCAACGTTCTCTTCAATACTTTGAACGATACAATGAAAGAACTGGCTTCTGAATAAAAAACTTATTTCACAACAGCTGATATGCATGTGCACATCAGCTGAAAGACAATCGCCCAACAGCTATTGTGCATGCGCACATCAACCGTTGGGTGATTAACTATATAATATATCTTGAGAATTCTTTTTCATAATCACTTTAATTTTAAATTACTATTATTTAGTTGTTCAACATGTTCGAGTACTTGATTATACATCATCTCACTGATTCCTATTTTTTTTGCGTCATCTAATGATAAATCCAATAGATATTTACCAGATTGGTAACGTATGAGGTTATTCAACATCATACTTTTATCGGTTTGAATCTTATAGATTGCCAAACTGTCCAAAACTACATAATGACTTTCTGTTGGTTCACTCTTCATTGTTTCGTCACCACAAATTGTATCAGTGCACGAGCAAATAAAAGAAATAGCACACACTGTTAAAATAAACATGTTCTTGCTCATATTACATAAATTTTTTATTCCAATTAAATAAGTTTGCATTAAACTGTCCTTCTACCGAATAAACCTTAGACATGCCCTCAATATGTTCATTTGACAATTTAAAATGCCCTACGCATTTCTGATTCTTTGGATTATAAGAAGTAAACACCAAGGTTCCAGATAAGGAATAGTTGCCATAACCTTCCTCTCCTGGTTCTTTATAATCCAAAAGCATCATAACACCATACGGTGATTGTATAGTCCCTTGACTTCGATGTTCTGCCATATAAGGTCTTAATTCATCCCCATAAAACATCCATTCTCGATCTAACTTGGAATCATAACTTATGTTATAGATTTTGTTCACTAAAGGAAAGGCTTCATTCTTATCAAAAGCAATTCCTCCATAAATGTAGAAACAGACTTTTGGGTCTTGACTGCTTACTAACCTAAACTGTAAGTATGCAATAGAATCACGCTCTATTTGGATCCGTTTTTTATTGTTGAATGGCATTATTAAGCCTTCAAACATGTCTTTGTAAAGTGTTGTGACATCTTTACATGAAGTGCCGTTAATCGTAGCACCGCACAAAAAGTTTTCCGAATCCCAGTTGATTTTCTTACAACTTACAAATAACATTTGGAATAGGATAAATGCAAAAATTATTTTTCTCATAATAAGTTTATTTTAAAGTCACCGTAAAAGGCAACAATTGTATTACTTTCTTTTGAGGATTCTTTAATGCGATAGTATAAGTATATGTTTGTCCAACTTCCAAGTTGCTTACCACATAATCCAACTCTTCTTCAGGCAAGATGTCTTTGAGCATAATCTCCCCACCATCAACGATAATATTGTACTGATTAGAAAATGGGCTATAAACATCAGCCTCCATGGCTGTCCAATTAGCTCGTTGATACTCAGTTGGCAAACTAGTATCACGAGTCAAATATAACTTTCCTCTCTTATAAGAATAGGAGGAACCGTTTTCCTTATAGAGATTTTTGTTGACATCCACTTTTATATGATTGTTAGTTGGCAAGAACACATCATTCCCAGTGACTTTTACTGACTGCACCACACTTTCATTTCCATTACCATCACTGACTTTGAGAAATACAACAGCATCTTTATTATCCAATGGAATAAATATAGATGCACAGTTTATAACATTCCATTCTAATGATTTGCCTGGAAACTTTACGCCCCATTGAAATTGAACTATCTTATTGACAGCCTCTAATTGATTTTGGAATTCACCATCAATGCACGAAGCATCTATCTTAAATCCACCAGGTTCATGCTTTGAAGTTAGAACATAACGTGGAAGCCCTACCATTACAGTTTTACTATAACTTACCCCATCAGACTGAGCCAATAATTGAATAACTCCATTTCTCTTCACCGTCAAAATACCTTGCTGATCAATTGTGGTGATGGATGGATCAGAGCTACTCCAAGTGACCGTACTTTCCGCATTTGCCAAAGAAAATATAGCTCCTGTATATCCAGAGGACGGACCATCTATTGAAATACCTAAATGCTTTTCTATCCAATTTTGCGCATCAATCGCAAAATTAGAATGCTGCTGGTTAGAAGGATTTTCTTCAAAATAATAATTTAGCCCAAAAGGAGTCGATTCCACACTTGGCTTTGCAGTAAAGATAGATGAGGAAAGATATACAGCACGCCTTGCCGCATTAATGCTGTTTACTCCTAGTAATAACATCGCTACTAAAATAATAATCTTTTTCATTTTATAGGTATTTATGTCGTTAATAAGTTTTGAATGTGCTGCAAATTTACAAAAAACAAAGTATATATGCAAGATAAAAAGTTTAACGTTAAACTTTTTATTTTATTGACAAACAAGAAGTTACATATTAATCTCAGCTACAAAGTTTACTTTTGGCTCATAAGTTTAACACAACGATTTGGTTGCCATAAAAAATACGATTTAGTAGATATGTGTAGGAAATTTAACACATAATATAACTTCAAACCAAATGTTTTGATTATCTTTGCAGTGAAATTAGCAAATATGAACAGATGCATATGAAAGTTCAATTAGTTCGTTTTATGAATTATTTTATGTTGGCACTTTTTCTGCTAACATTAGTTGGTTGTAACAAGCATTCTGATTTGGAATTTAAATTGGATACGGCTGAGCAACTTATGCAGAACAAGCCTGACTCTGCTTTGTACTTATTAAGTAATATTCCAGCGAGCAAAATAAAAGGGAAAAGATGCAAGGCTCGTTATGCTCTTTTGAAATCTATAGCATTGGACAAAAACTACATTGACACGACTTCCTTCGAAGTAATTCAACCCGCTATAGATTATTACTTAAATTATGGAAATGCTGACGAAAAATTACGCACATTATATTATCAAGGTCGCATTTTTCAAAACCAAGGTGCAGATGATGATGCTATGACATGTTTTATGAAAGCTAGTGATCTAGGAGAGGTTATTACAGACACTCTAGTCCTAGCTAACACACTTGTTTCTGAGGCGATGCTCTATGATAAGCAATACAAATTGGATGATTTTATACGTTGCCATTTGAGAGCAGCCGAATTATATAAGACCATTGGGAACATTCTGTATGAGGTTAAAAGCTACACAAATGCGATGGATGCCTACACTTTGAAAAGTGATAGAAAAACAGCAGATAGTTTAATGCAAATTTGTTTTCCTCTAGTAAAAAAGAATAAGGATAGCGAGTCGTTTTTATTCAATTCTATACTTTTATATACCCTACGATTTGGAACAAAAGAAGAAATTAGAGACTTCTTAAGCAAGCATCAACACAATGATTTATCCTCTGACGACTTGATGGATTTTGCAAAAGGCTACACGAAACTTGGTGAATACGCTCAAGCCTTACATTGTCTTCAGAATGTTGAGTTAGAAGCCGACGTACAAGACTCACTCAAATACATTACGATAGAACTCGATATTTTTAAGCAGAAAGGTGATTTCAAAAATGCTTTGAGAGCACTGGAAGACTATACGGCAATGCATGAAGAATATATGTCTAATTTGCTTTCTCGTGATTTGCTTTTTGCAGACCAAAAGCATCAACTTGAAATGAAAAGATTAAAAGACATTCAAAATCGAGATAGAATTATATGGGGTAGCCTATGTGGTTTATTTGGAATGCTATTGTTTGTAGGATGGCTATATTACCGAGATCATATTAACAAGACTATGCGCCTGATGGCAGAAAAAGAAAATCAAAACTTAAAACTTGCCCAAGAAAATTTATGTAAAGAGAAGGAAAAGGCCGAGTTAGAGCGTGATAAGAAAACTTTGGAGACTGCCAATTTGAAACTAGAAATCGCTCAACTGGAAAATGAGCGTGACAACTTGATGGAGTATCAAAGAGAGCAGTCTGAATTGTCTAAGCCTATTCATGATGTCATAAATGTCCGACTTGACATGTTGAATAGTTTACTAGCTAAAGAGATAGCCAATAATGACATCTATGCCAAACCTTACGTTAAGTGGATTGAGTCTATCCATCATGACAAGAAAGAGTTTATGGACTCTACTAGGCTTGCCTTTAAAGCATCTCATCCTAAGTTTATCTCATATCTGGAGCAACGTGGAATCACTACTGATGAAATCAACTATCTTTGTCTATATGCTATTGGTTTGCGTGGCAAAGAGGTTGGAGAATATATCCAAGTAAAACGCCATTATAACATAAGCAGTGAAATACGTAAGAAACTCGGCATTGATGAACATGAGACCAACATTGGACTTTACATTCGGAGATTACTGAAAGACTTATAATATACAAATGAAAGAATAAACGGCTTAAACTCCCTCCATAGGGAATTCAAGCCGTTCATTTTTTTATAAAGCAAATTTACTGCATATCGTAAACTACCTGCATTAATTTCTTACCAAGTTCATCAGCCTGCTCCATCGTAGAAGCCTCGCTATATACGCGGATAATAGGTTCTGTATTACTCTTACGCAAGTGAACCCACTTATCAGGGAAATCAAGCTTTACGCCATCAATATCTGTTACGGTAACATCCTGCTCCTTACCATATAATTCCTTAACCTTGACAAGTATAGCATCAACATCAGTAGAAGGAGTCAAGTCGATACGATTCTTTGCTATAAAATAGTTAGGGAAGGAAGCACGAAGCTCACTAACCTTGCATCCCTTATGAGCCAGACTACTCAGGAAAAGAGCAATACCAACAAGGGCATCACGACCATAGTGACTCTCAGGATAGATAACACCTCCATTGCCTTCACCACCAATTACAGCGTTGACATCCTTCATCTTGGTAGTAACATTCACCTCACCTACTGCAGCAGCTGTATATTTGCCACCATGCTTCTCCGTTACATCGCGAAGCGCACGAGTAGAAGAAAGGTTGCTAACTGTATTGCCAGGAGTATTGCTCAACACATAATCTGCAACGCTTACCAAGGTATACTCCTCACCAAACATCTTGCCATCCTCACAGATGAAAGCCAGGCGGTCAACATCAGGATCCACAACGATACCCATATTGTATCCACCCTTCTTCAATTCATCCATGATACCACCAAGGTTCTTCTCTAATGGTTCCGGATTGTGAGCAAAGTCGCCATTCGCAACCCCATTCAAAAAGGTATATTCTACACCAAGAGCATCCAGCAATTCAGGAAGAATAATACCACCTACAGAGTTGATAGAATCTACACAAACCTTGAAATGAGCATTCTTAATAGCCTCCACATCCACAAGTTTCAGTGCAAGTACAGAATCGATGTGACGCTTGTTGTAAGAATTGTCTTCAGTATATTTTCCAAGATGATCTACATCGGCATATTCAAAATCTTCCTTCTCAGCAATACTCAACACCTCATTACCATTAGCAGCAGTCAAGAACTCACCCTTCTCGTTAAGAAGTTTAAGAGCATTCCACTGACGCGGATTATGTGAAGCGGTGATGATGATACCACCGGCTGCACCACTCATAGTAACAGCAAGTTCGGTAGTAGGAGTAGTAGCCAAACCGATGTTAAGCACATCGTAGCCCATACCCATCAAAGTACCACAAACTACATTCTTTACCATCTCTCCTGAGATACGCGCATCACGTCCTACCACGATTACATTACTCTTAGAAGCACCACTACGACGAATGAAAGTAGCGTAAGCAGAAGTAAATTTCACGATATCGAGGGGATTCAACGTATCGCCTGCTGGTCCGCCAATAGTACCACGGATACCAGAGATTGACTTAATTAATGTCATAAAACACCTTATTTTATATTTTTATCGTATTCTATAGAATATAAAGATGCAGAAAGGCCTTAACGACCCTTCTGCAATGTCATATCATAAAAATAGGCATTCACATTAGCTGATGCCTGAGTAGAACCGTAAGTATGAGGAATCAGAAGACGCACATGAGCAATTTTCTCGCCCTCAGCATTTCCACGACCAATCTTCACCCAACTGAATGGAGTAAGCCACCCGGAAGGAATAGTACTGCTATAACTACCAGTATAAGAACTGTAATTATAAGCCAAGCCAAAGACGCTCTTCTTTGGCTCCACAAGCATGCCTGTAAATGTACCGGAAGTATTCGTTACCTTCAATTTATCAATATAGTATGAATACGCCGGAAGATTATTACTCAAACAAAGAGACTCATCAGATATATTGGCACGCGTATTGACATTATACTCATCAAAACGTACCAAAACTTCCTCTGATTTACCTTGCTGTATATAGTCACCGCAGCCCTGCTCTACTATTTGCATATAGATACCATTACTCTCAAAGAGTACATATTCGTTCTTTTCTGCAGAGGTATCAGTCAAAACAATAGCAGGATTTGTCTTCTTAGCCTCCCAGCGCTCCTTGAACTGCTTCTCGTTTATCACCGTAATTTTTTCATTACGGAGGAAAGCATTGATAGAATCACGCTCTCTATTGCGCTGATCTGCATATGTCTCAGAATCGCTACATGCAGCCATTGAGAATAGGGCCGCAAAGGCTATTACTATAAATAAAAATTTCTTCATTACCTAAATTATATTCATTTTAGTGGCAAAGGTACAAAAAAGATAACAGACTACCGAGAGATAATAGGTGATTTTATTATTATTTATCACTTATTACCATCCAAACGATAGTCTTTATCCAATACTTAACATAATTATCGCTATTATTGCAACAAATGAGCATAGGCCGCTATTGCCTTGCATGCTATCTGTTCTGCCTCTTCCATCGTAGTCATTAACTTTCCGCCTGAGGCATTGAGGTGACCACCACCATTGAAAAACTTGGCAGCAACCTCATTACAAGGGAAATCATCTACAGAACGAAGACTCACCAGCACGCGGTTCTTTACCTCTGTATCTTCGCGCAAAGATATCGAGAATTTAAGACCACGAATGCGCAGCGGTTCATTTACCAATCCCTCCAAATCGCCTTTTATGAAATGATATTGCTCCATCTCCTTGCGAGTAACACAATAATAAGAGGCATGTAGATTTTCAAAAACACGCAGCTTCTTATCCATGATATGCCCGCGGAAACGAATGGAATTGGTAGAATAATTATTGAAAACCTTACGGTATATTTTATCCTTATCGATATTCTTGGTCAGCAGTTCACTGATGATAAGATAGATAACGGGTTCATTAGAATTATAGACAAAACCTCCTGTGTCAGTCATCATGCCACAATAAATGCATGTAGCCCATTGGCTATCCATCTGAGTAAAACCATTAAGTTGCCAAACGATTCTGAATACCAATTCACTCGTACTACTCATATGAGGATGAGAAATAAGTAAATCTACAGACATAAAAGGATCCAGATGATGGTCTATCATCACCTTCTTACCCTGATAAGATGTAAGAACCGGCTCCATCTCATCAAGACGGCTGGCGCCATTGAAATCCAGACAAAAAACCAGATCTGCATTAGTAAAGGCTGCTTTAACTGCTTCCGGTTGCTTATCATAGCGAATAATTTCTTCTGTTCCAGGAAGCCAACTTATGGCATCTGGTATCATATCTGGTACACAGATTGTGGGATTCTTGCCCAAGGACTGCAAATAATAAGACCAACCCAAGGAAGAACCTATCGCATCACCATCAGGTGACTTATGACAGCATATTACTATACGATGAGAAGCCGCTATCATCTCTCGAAGGGTAGCGGCTTCTTGTTCTTTTAATATATTTATCTCCATGAAAGGAATATATTTACTGAAAAAGATTAGGATAAACGAATTTATCTTATCAAAAGTACTTATTAGAAAAGTTTGTTTGGATAAACACCCTCATCTATCAGACTCTGAATCTTCTCGACTACACTCTGGCGATCTGCTGAGTATGTTACACCAAACCACTTACTTGTAGTATCCAACACCTTGACAGTAGAAGTACCTTCATTAATCAGTTTGTTGACCATCAATGGGATAAAGAACTCAGCTTTCTTGTTCTCCATATTCTTAGGATCGCTCAGGAACTCTTTGAAGTAAGCCTCACTGTGCTCAAAATAGTCAGGAGTAAAGCCCCATACGTTCATTGAAACTGGAGTATTATCACCTACAGCTACCCACTGGCCTTCTTCGTCCTTATAAGATACCTTACCATCAATACGCATAATCTCTGTACGCTCTACACAAGTAGTCAGATTCTCATCTGCATCCTTAGAGCAAATACCACGTGCAACTGTACCATTGTCGCTCAAAGTATTGCCTACACGGAAACCTACCATTGCATAGCGATTCTTGCTACCCTCTGGAAGTTCAGAAAGGAACTTGCCGATTACCATAAAGCAATCACGATTATAAAAATCATCACAGTTGATGACACAGAAAGGCTCGTTGATAACATCCTTAGCCATCAATACGGCATGATTGGTACCCCAAGGCTTCTCACGGCCTTCTGGTACAGAAAAGCCTTCTGGAAGTGCATCCAAAGACTGAAAACAGAGTTCTGCTGGAATATGTCCTTCATATTTGGAAAGAATCTTCTCACGGAACTGATCCTCGAAATCCTTGCGGATTACAAAAACAATTTTACCGAAACCTGCCTGGATTGCATCATAAATGCTATAATCCATGATAGTCTCACCATTAGGACCTAGACCATCAAGCTGTTTCAAACCACCGTAGCGGCTACCCATGCCTGCCGCTAAAAGCAATAGTGTTGGCTTCATATTATTTATTTTATTAATAGTTGATAGTTTAATACTGACTGCAAAAGTACTAAAAATTTTGCGAGTGCCACTATATTTTCTCCTTTTTTTTAGATTTAAATCAAATAAAAGTAAAAGTTCTGCCGTTTTATAGCATTCAATGAACGATTTACTGTATTCTGAGAAACATTTTACTGTATTCCGAGAACCATCTTCAACATTCCTAAATTGGATGTATTTTTCGACATTTATAGAAACTTTTGTCGATATCTACAGAAACTTATTCTGGTATTTCTAAAATCCGGCATTCCTAGAAAGGATAGCCCACGGCAAAATGGAAACTATGAGAATCCTTAAACCGCTGAATATTATAAAATCCGTTCTTGCCTGTTTCGTAAGGAAGATGCAATCCAAGTCCCCAATCCAGACGGATCACAAACATTCCCATATCATATCTGACACCAACACCCGTACCCACAGCCATTTGCTTAAAAAAGTTTCGGGCATAAAACTTTCCATTTTCACTATATACTTCTTCATGGATATTCCATACATTACCCATATCCAGAAATATTGCGCCATACAGATCGCCCCAAATTCTTGGTCTATATTCCAGATTGGCAACAAACTTAATGTCACCCGTCTGGTCTATATAAGAGAACTTACTATCCGCAGGAACAAATTTACCTGGACCGATACTTCTCACATTGAAAGCTCGGATGCTATTGGCTCCTCCTACATAGAACTGCTCATAATAAGGAGCTTTCTCCGTATTTCCATAACTCCAAACCACACCAGCATTCAAATGACCGACAAGCGTAGATTTTTCCGTCAGCTTCCAATATTTCACGAAATCAGTCTCCAATTTAAGAAATTGTGCAAAAGGATTTTTAAACATCTGCTTGTCCTTATCATTCCATTTTTTGCCTGCTATCAGATAACCTGTTGCCAAGACATTACCAGCTTCGCTCACCGTAGTTGACCAGGTGATAGGATGACGATAGTTGAGCGGACTATTATATGTATAGGTATAGCTCATCTTTGGTACAAACTGATCACGCATAGATATCTGAAGATACGGATGCTTTGCAAGTACACTATCAAAAGCAGCCGTTCGAGCATTCATATACTCGTAGGAAAGCACGAGAGGACTGAATGAATGATGATGCTGCGAAGAAGTGGACCAGTTATATGTCAATTCGCCAGACACGACATGACGACGGAAATAACTCGCCCTATTAAGCACATTCATAGAAGTCTTGATGGTTGTTGTCGGAGTTCCATAAAATCTTCGTGGAAAATGCCCCGCCTTGAAGCGTCGCTCGTTCTGAGCCATCGTGCGAAAGGCATTCCATGGCGTTATAATTCGTGGAAAAGATAATGAAATATCCGATCCATACTCATAAGAATTAATATGAGTAGATTTTGCACCTTCCTGTTGTATAGTCTGCCATTCATAGGATCCATGCAAGTTGATATCCAGTTTTTCTCCACCTCTGAAGGCATTTCTCTTGGTAAGACCTACCACAAGCTCCGGTCCCACACGTCCTGTGGTTTTTCCTTTAGCATTTGCCTCAATATAGAAATCATAAGGTTTGTCAAAAACCAAGTCGATAGTCGCATCCAAAGTATCACACGAGGATACACCGGAATCATTTATCACCCCTCCGCCATTAGAAGAAAGACGTGGCAAAAACTGAATACTGGTATAGCTAAACAATCCCATTGACTGCAAATGATTTTTAGCAGCCTCCTCATTTTCAACCTTATAGAGGCGATTAGGGAAAAGCTTTAAGTCTTTCAAGACAACACCTGCACGTATCGGCATTTTTCGTCCATTATAATAAAAGCCGAGTTTTCCTCTTACGAAAGAATCTTTCAATTCCTCCATAAAATTTCTTTTAAAATTGAATCTTACATGACCAATGTACCATTTGCGCAAAGCCATAGTATCAATGCTGTCGGCCATAATCAGACGAACTTCAGCCTTACCCGGCATTTCTAAAGTATCAGCCAGATAAGATGCATAACCGTTTTTATAGAAATAATAACCATTATTACGGAACAATCGGGTAATGCGCTGACGTTCCTGTTCGAGCCGAGAGACATTAAATGGCGAACCTGTGCGGATAACAGCCTGGTTTCGGGTAGAATCTATCAGTTGCTGACCTTCCTTCGGAAAGCCAAGATACTTTACAGTATCAAGCGTCCAGAGATGTCCCATATTTACATGATAAGCAACTTTGGCTTTTTTCGGATTGTTGTCAGTAACAACATCGTAAGTAACTTTACCATTAAAATAACCATACTTGCCCAACTGATTTTCTGCAACCTGCGCACGAAGTTGAGGATTTACATTCGACATCAGTTTCGGTTTAGAGCCAAAAGCCTTTGTTATCCATTTTGCAACACCTCCGTCTGACTGCGAAAAGGCATTCCATATCCATAATCTTACGGGGAAAGGCGTACGATAATAACTACTTCCAAAAAGAGCACCATTTGGAGCAGAAGCCAGCACATTCTCCATTTCCAATATTGTAGTATCTGCATAGCCCGATTTTTCGTAATTAGAATATTCAATAGGCTTCAATCCCGTAAAAAGCTGCTGTCCCTCTTTTAATGCACTCGTAGAAGAACATGCCAGCAAAAAAGGTATTGACATTGTCAATGTCAACACATATATAATAATGTATAATTTACTCTTTCTCATAATCATTCATTAATCAAAGAAAACCAAGAGGTATTTTATTACTGCTTCTCTCCTAACGGATCAAAGAACCGAGGCTTTACAGAAATACTATCCTCCATCTTTTTTCTCACAATAGTATCTTGTCTGGCATTTTTTCCAACCAGTTCCTCTTGATTCTCTGTTTTGAAACGGAATATATCCTTAAAGTGTTGTAACTTTCTGCGCCACATAAAACCAACGCCATATTCGCCAATCAGGCCTTCCAACCAATCATATGTATTGTTGTTATAAAAAGCACGGATATACTGCGACGCACCCTCATTAAGTCTGTATTGCAGTTCTACATTATTGAAGAACGAATCATTATTGCCTGCATTCTCCATTTCTGCTCCAGAAGAAACTTTTCCACCTATAGTGAAACTCAAACGATTATTGAAGAAACGTTTGGCAAACTTGAAATTGTAGTCTGTATGCAAAGCACCAGAAGCATTTGTAGAATTATCCACGCTCATACCAAGATCCAGTCCCAATGATCGCATGGCAGAACCTGCAATATTGTTGATTTCCGAGTTCAAGAAACTGCTCAAGGCACTGTTCATAGAGAAATCGCTGGTATTTCCACCAGAAAGATACATACCAGATGCAAGCATCGTTACAGCAATCTTACCTCGTTCCTCAATACTCATTGTATTCAATTCATCCTGCATAGTCATATCATTAGGAGCTGAAATGATAAACTGAATACCAGGTTTACTCAATGTCTGGGTCAACTTCACACCACACACAAAATCCACAGAGCGACCTGTTCCCTGTCCCTCATTAACAGTAGATTTCATATTTTCTGTCGCAGTAATATTAAGAATCGGATTGAAAGGATCACCCGTAAACTCAAGATAGCTGCCATCTTGTATGGTAAAGGTCTTCAATGGAATAATTGGCAACGAGTACTTCATCGCTCCATTATTTAATGTATATTTACCAGTTAACTGAATATTATCAACAGGGTTGTATTTCATCTGCAAGTCACCGCCACCCATCAAATCTATATAGTTCGTCTTTTCTTCATTCAGAGCACACAGAATATGAGCAGATTCATCAATAGACATACTGAGCATCATATCAAATCCTTCAATGGCTGGACGCACAATAGTCTCTTCCTTACCACTCTTAAAATCAGTGAACTTCACCAACTCATCCAACTGAGAGTCGGTTGACAGTTCTGATTCACGTAAGACATAAGTCATATCTGTATTTCCCAACACATCCAATTTTCCACGCATCTGAAGGCTGGTCAAAGGCCCTTTCATTATTGCAAAGAAATTGACATAAGCCTTGCCAAATGCCTCAGAGCGCAAATTTTCCTTAGCATCTATCAAAAGGAAGTTCTGAGCTCTCATACGTAAGTCGAGCATCATTCTGTCCACATTAGAGAAATCCAGATTTCCTTGCAGATTTAGCGGACTCTCATTGTTTGCATACATCATGAAGTTTTCGAAGAGTAACTTGCTATCTACGATACGCACAGGATCATCGTCAAAACGCATAGAAATTCCATATGGTTCACTTACCAGATATGCAGAATCCAGATAAACCTCACCTTCTACATGCGGTTTATTCAGAGCACCCTTTACAGCAAGTTCACCTTCTCCATATCCTTTCAAACCAAGCAACTGGTCTGGAATAAATCCATTGATAAAATGAAGCGGAATCTTATCAAGCCCAACAGTAGCATCAAGATATCCAGCTCCTTCAGACTGATAGGTACCCTTAACAGTTGCCACATCCTCACCCTCATAAGTCAGAATGCCATCTACATAATGAGAACCATCACTCTTAGGCATATAGACAAATTCAGAACCTACATCGCCCATCGGACATTTCTCATAGACAAGGTCATCAATCTTCAGATTAGAAGAAACCGAAAGTTCTTCCTTTGTCTGAATAACGTGGAAGTCGCCATCCATGATGCCGGAAATATCAGGCATATAAGGAATGACACTCAGAACCTTATCCAGATTGAACTTACTCAAACTGACTGTAATATCCTGCAATGCTGCCTCATTTTCATCATTAGAATAGACTCGCACGCCCATACCACCAGAAGCTGTCAACAACAGATTAGCCGATACTCTATGGTCATCAGAGAGCATCAAATAGTTATCTGCATTAGCCTTAAACTTCTTATAGCCAAGAATCGGATGCGTATCCGTAAGTGAGACTTTGATTCCATTGTCCTGCATCAAAGCCGCTAATCCTACATCAAGACCTAATTTATTATTGGCATCATAGAGTTTTGCCTTAATATTCGAACCTTTTTCCTGCAATTCACCATCCACCAATGCACGGAAAACATATTGTGGATTTTTCTTATTATTTTCTATTCTTGCAGAATAGCGGATAGTGTCACCCTCAGTATGCACAAGGGCACGTATCGTATCCAACTGAACACCTTGGACCACCATAGAATCAACATGAAAAAATCCATTCAATCCCATAACAGGAGAGGCATTCAGATCCATCTCTATAGTTTTAAACTGATATCCACAATATTCGATGAAACGGGAAATAAAATTATTTTTTCCAGAAGAAAGATAAATATGCCCTAAAGGAAAATTCTGGCGAAGACGAATCTGGTCTATCCTGCGATTCTTCATCTGATCAAAGATTTCTCGCTGCAATCCATCAATATGTCCAAGCAGTTTTTTATACCCTCCATGAGCATCCATATTAAGATGAAAATCACCACAATCCACAATGGCATGAGTTGTATCCTTACGAGTGAACACATCCAACAGAACATCCACTGGTCGATACACTTTTTCTGCTGTACGCAAAGTAATATCACCCACAGAAGCTTGAAGATTATAATAATCTTTCAAATCAGTATTGACATCCATGTAGCCACACAAAGCAGCCTTCATCGGTTTTTCTACTAATTGCAACAGATAAAGATCAGCCTGTCGTACATCAGCTTTTATTGTAGCCTGCACCTTCTTTGTATTAGTCAGTGCATCCAAGCTTACCAAGCCAGTAAGAAATTGATTTTTACTATCCACATCAGCATGCACCTTTCCGTGTGCAACATGAGCAATCGCCAGTACATTATTTATCTTATATTTTCCATAATGAACTGAAGATACTTGAGCCTTAGCAGCCAAACAGGTGGAAGGCGACAAGAAATCAGTACCCACTCCCTTGGCTTTTATATTACCACTAAAAGAATACAAATCTTGTTTTGGAAGGAAATGCTTCGCCTGAACATTCTTGACCTGAATTTTGGCATCGTAAGACAGACGTCCCAAATCTATTCCACCAGTAGAGTTAGCTTTTGCGATAACAGAAGCATCTACATTCAAACTACCTCTGCCTTCAGTTAAAGCCAACTTTGTAGCATACCGTTGACCATCAACATTTATATTACCCTTAATTCCAATGCCATTAGGAACACGTATTTCTTTCATCAATGAAGGTTCCAACATGGCTGTAATGAAACCTAAGTTGTAGGTATGAGCATTTAAGTTGACATTAGCCTTCAACTTATTCATATCCATCAAACTGCCCAATGTTCCATGGGCGGAGATTTCAAAGGCAGAAGGCAAGACTGCCTTCAACCCATCAAAAGCCAATTGCTGCAAGTTTCCTTTTACCGATCCTTTCAACTTAAGAGGGTAATAAGGCCACAGCTTTTTCATTTTTTCAGGCATTGCATCGCCTGCAAAAAGCATCAAATCAGATTTACCCAGACTTCCATCAATCAATGCTGTGAGATGTCCTGGATTACTCTCTGCAAAAGCATCCATATCCATATCCACAGTAGCCTTCAACTGTGACACAGGAGTCTTCAGATAAAAATCCGGCAATGCTAATTTGGTAGAATCCATCACGAATCTACCATTCATTTGCGATATAGTTAAGCCGCTCTTTTCCTTAAATTGCGCCTCACGAATTTTGACATCTATTTTGGAATCACAATAATAAAAAGAATCCGCCTTCAAATTCATCCCAGATAAAGCCAGATGATTGAAGTCTATCCCAGAAACGGGCTTTTCGAAATTATTGTCATAAGAGACCCATCCGTTTTCCCAATCCAACTTCTTAACCTGATATAATCCTTTGAAAAGGTCAAGATACGTTTCTTGAGCCAACGCTTTTCCAAAATAAGCACTTACCTGAAGAGTATCCCCAGGCATATGCAACGTAAGATTAGTGTTTTTTAATTTCAGTTTTTGTACATTGATTTTCCAAAAGTTTTCACTTGGGGCTGTATCTGCAGGTACAGTATCGCTTAGTTCAACAGCCAATTTAGCATCAGAGAGCAATGCATTCTCTACGAAAACATGCTCATTGGCTAAATCAATACCATGTGCCTGAACACTGAGTTTTCCGACATTACCTTTGATACGCGCCTCATGAATAAAATTGGCTGTATTCACTTTCATTCCATCGAAATCCAACTGGTCAACCATCACTTGGCTATGGAAAATAGGCATCAGTTGAACATCAACTATCATTTTTCTAATGTCAGCAATAGTATCTTTTTTTCCACGCAATGAAAGATTAGTACTATTTTTAAGAGAGTCTATAGGTTGCAAAACCTGCACACCTTCCACGCCAAGCCGTAAAGGAAATACCAGCTTTACGTGATCCACAGTAACATCCATGCCCGTAGATTCAGAAGCATACGCTGCCACATGCCTTACTGCCCAATTCTGAACGGGTGGCAAATAAAGCATAACAGCAAGTATCATGATGAGGAGTATTGGAGAAAAGAGAATGAAAACACTCCATTTGATATACTTCTTCATAGGCATAAAGGTTTAGATGACAAAGACACTTCTAAATTGGTGCTATCGCTCGCCATAGATTATCATCCGGCAACGGAGCTTCAATTGATATCAACTCCTTAGAAACAGGATGTAGGAATTCAACATGATGAGATAAAAGACAAATACTTCCATCAGGATTGCTACGCGGGGAACCATATTTCAAATCTCCCTTGATAGGACATCCCATTTTAGCAAGTTGACATCTTATCTGATGATGACGGCCGGTCATAAGGTTCACTTCCAGTAATGTATAATTGTCTGTACGACCAATTACTTTGTATTTTAGAATTGCTTTCTTGGAATTTTTCACCTCATGATCATAAGCATAACTTTTATTCTGCTTTTCATTTCTCACTATCCAATGAGTCAAAGTCGCCTCTGGCTCCTTAGGCGTATTCTTTGTTATTGCCCAATAAGTCTTATGCACATCTCCATCACGGAACATATTGTTCAAACGCGAAAGAGCTTTAGACGTTTTGGCAAAAACTACAAGCCCAGCAACAGGGCGATCAAGGCGATGTACCACCCCCAGGAAGACATTTCCAGGTTTGTGGTACTTGTCCTTAATATATTTTTTCACAGTCTCCGAGAGAGGCTCATCACCGGTTTTATCACCTTGAACGATTTCACCACTTCTCTTGGAGACTATTATAATATGGTTGTCTTCGTAAACTACCTGCATTATTTTTTAAATAAAGGATAGATTACATATTCATACCACCATCGATCTGGATAACCTGACCACTTACATAGCTAGACATATCAGAAGCGAGGAAAAGGCAAACATTAGCGATATCCTCAGTCTGACCACCGCGACGCAAAGGAATCTTGTTCATCCAATCCTTACGGATATCCTCTGGCAACTGTGCAGTCATAGCAGTCTCAATGAAACCAGGAGCAACGGCATTAGCACGTACGCCCTTAGGACCCAACTCCTGCGCAATAGACTTAGCAAGCGCAATCATACCAGCTTTAGAAGCAGCATAGTTACACTGACCAGCATTACCATGTACACCTACAACAGAAGCCATATTGATGATAGAACCACCACGCTGACGGAGCATAATAGGCGAACAAGCATGAATGAAATTGAAAGCAGACTTCAAGTTAACATTCAAAACTGCATCCCACTGAGCCTCACTCATACGAAGCATCAAACCATCCTTTGTAATACCAGCGTTATTTACGAGGACATCAATAGAACCAAAGTCTGCATGAATCTGCTTAACAGTCTTCTGTGTCTCCTCAAAATCAGCAGCATTACCTGCATAAGCACGGCAAGTTACTCCAAGAGCTTCAATTTCTTTACGGGTAGCCTCCAAACCAGCTGCCATTTCGTCATTGAGTACAAGATCTGTAAAGGCGATATTAGCACCCTCAGAAGCAAATTTCATAGCGACAGCTTTACCAATGCCGCGTGCAGCACCTGTTACAAGGGCTGTCTTACCTGTTAATAATCCCATTTTGTAAATATTTTAATTGAATTAGTACTTCTTTATCTATTTAGATAAGATTAGATAATAAAAAGATTTTCGAAATAATTAAAGTTTCAGACCGGATTTTCCTAAAGCACCATATACAACTTTGGCAACCAAAGGTCTACTAGACTCAACATTCAATCCATGTCCCAATCTGCCATAAATAAATGGAACTTCCAATCCTTTGATACAGTAATGCGTAATATCCGCCACTAAATCAACATTATCTATGTCGAATTCTCCTTCTTCCTTACCTTCGGCATAAACTCGTCTGAGAAGTTCAATTTCATCTTCATCAAAGTTTTTCCTTGCCTTTTCCACCATCCATATATTACGGAAGAATTCTGCTCTCAAGTTTCCATTACGCACGACAGTTTCCTTAATCATACTTAAATGCGTATAAATCAACTCGATAATCTTATCCTGTGGTCGGATTTTACTTGTAGCAACCTCATCCAATTTATCAGAAAGGCGCTCCAATTCAGACTCTATCACAGCATAATACACATCTTCCTTTCTACTGAAATATGTATAAAGAGTGCGACGTCCTTTACCAGAAGCCACAGCAATATCATTCATGGTAGTATTAGCAATACCATTCTTGGCAAAAAGCTGTCTAGCGACATCTACCAATTTCTGTCTTGTTTTGGATATTGACATGATCAGATACCTCCATATTGATTTTAGTTGCACAATAATTTATCAATGTGCAAAAGTAGTAGTTTTATTCGACATATACAAAAAATAAGTGTTAAATCTTTGCACAGGGGTAAAATTATTAGGCAATGAAGAAAAACAATAGTGACAAAAACAAAAAAATGGTAAGAAGAAAACTTCTCACCATCATTTAGTTGCGGCGGCAGGACTCGAACATGCGACCTCCAGGTTATGAGCCTGGCGAGCTACCAACTGCTCCACACCGCGATATAACATTCATTTCTGAATTGCGAGTGCAAAGGTACTATTTTTTTTTTATCTGACCAAATAAAAATATCAAAATACCAATATTTTAACTGCTTTTAACTTTATTCTCAAATATATTAGTATAAAAACGGAAAAATCATATAAGATAAGTGATAAAATGACAGAAAAAGATATATAATGAAAACGAACAAAAAAATCCGATCTGCCAGAAGCAAATCGGATCATATCAAAAAACTAATTACTTTTTCAAAAGTTTCATGACTTTCTCAAAATAGCGTTGCGTTCTCTTCACATTATAATGATTACCACCATTCCAAGCGCGAATTGCACGTTCTATACTATTAAGAGGATTGTAAGCTGACTGCAAAAGCAAAAACATTTCCTTAGACTTTGAAATACTAAATCTATCAGATAGTTTATAGCGCTTCTTGCTATTCTTTTTTTTAAGAATATTATTGCATTCAGCAACGCAGATAGGAGTAATTTGCATAACTCCTACAGAGGAACCACTTTTTGCATATCGGTTACCTCCACTCTCAACCTGAATTATCGCCTCCATCACTGGATTCCAATCAAATTCACTAGAGGATTCATTTTCAATTGAATTTGTTTCAGCCGACGCTGAAACTACTTTTAATGTCAGCACAAAAATGCTAACTAATACCATTGTTATTCTCTTCATAATAATTATTTTATGGAACCTGAAAAGCTGAACTACAACATCAGTGATTTCGCGATGACAACTTATGAGAAAAAGAACGGTTGTCAGTCTCAGTTCCGTTAGATACCTTAACGGATCGTAATCTCAAAATATTGAAAAACAATCCTTATTCTTATCGTTTGCAAAGATACAAAAAAAAACTCACATATACAAGTAATATGCTGATAATCAGCACTATTTTAAAATTATAAAACACTTTTAAACACATGAGATTGACACATATCAATTAATTAAGCAAAGTTTTTTAATCCAGTTGCAGGTATAAGGAAAAAAGAAAACAATGAAATAAAATAAAAATTCGTATATAAAAGAAAGGTATCAAAGAATAGAAGAAAAAAGAAAAGAGAGCAAGGAAGCTGTGTTATCTTAAAGACACAAACTCTAAAAGGCAAAAAGAAAACAAAGAAAAACCGTGATTATTTTGGGGTGAAATTATCAACAATAAAAAATCTGCGAAATCCCAGACCGACAGGTCAAAATCTGCGAAATAAAGAAATGACAGAAAAAAGAAGAAATGACAGGAAAAAGAAGAAAATCTGAGAAAATCCGTGTAAATCCATGAGAAAAATAATCAATGAAAAAAATCTGTGTAAATCTGTGAAATCTGTGGGCAAAAAATAATCAATGAGAAAAAATCTGCGTCATCTGCGAAATCTGCGTGACAAAAAAACGATAGGAGCTCATTTCGGGCGCAAGCCATTGGCCAGCGGCCAAATATCCGCGGAAATCCGTGAGTAATCCGATAAGCAAGATTGCCTTCAGATTAATCCGTGAAATCCGATGAAGAAAAACGATGAAGAAGAACCCCCGATGAAGAATAACCCCAGCGGAGAAGAAAAAGATCCGCGGGAAGAAAAAACAAAAGCCTCAGAAATCTTTCGAAATCTGAGGCTCTTCATTGAAAGGAGGCGGCGA
>ERZ1026876.248-NODE-248-length-34724-cov-19.996106_pt1 | contig 34724 bp, 34 predicted proteins | sample MGYA00380168_ERZ1026876 | MGnify/ENA primary metagenome ERZ1026876 (study PRJEB33269, sample SAMEA4719804) | human gut metagenome | biome: human-associated habitat; feature: organic feature; material: feces | place: Cameroon | collected 2013-10 ... | reverse complement strand
TCTACACAGAGTAGATCGTCGGCAGCGTCAGATGTGTATAAGAGACAGTCTTTAACCTATCCACCTTAGTGATACATAGGTAATCTTCTTTAATATCTTATACTGATTATTTAAACATATTTAGACTTTGCCACTTATGTTTATCATCATTGTATTTCATATCTATAGGACTGCTACAACCTTTGCAACTTATCTCTGTAGGCTTAGTGTCACCAACCACTTTAAATACTCCACGAAATCCACAACAATCACATTCATAAGATGCATTGGTAAGTTCAGTGTACATAAATTCTTTTCCACAAGAACATTTGCCTTTTTCTTCATATTTAGCCATCTTAAAGAATGATTTGTCGCACTCTGTACATCTGTAAAAACATAGATAAGCCCTATTTCTATCAATTTCCTTATAAGGAGTGTGGTTTGTAGGTTTGTTCCCATACTCAGCACCAAACAGTCTCTTTACACGACTTCTGTTAATAGGTGCTGTTGGATATTCTGCTGGCGGTATAATAACTCTACCATTATCAATAATCACATCAACCGCTGGCTCCTTATCATGCTTAACTAACTTATTTACTGCATCATGCTTAAATAACTTATCTACTACATCATGCTTAACTGACTTATCTACTACATTATCCTCTTTAGTTTCTTTCTTTGGTTCATCCACCATACTACTATTTAGTAAAGATGATACTGTGTCTCTAAATACTTTTGTTGCTGTTGTGTCATCTACCATAGTTGTGAATGTTGATTCATCGCTTCCTACAGTTATTGTTATTTTTTTCATTGATGTTACCCCCATTAAATAAAAAATTTTGTTTGTATCTATATTTTATAATTTTTACTCTGTTCTGTCTATAACTTTTTGAAGTAAGCTAGTTATTGTCATTGGACCAACTCCACCTGGTACTGGAGTGTACGCATACGATTTATCTTTTATCTGCTGAGATATATCTCCAAACCACTCATCACCAACTCTGTTAGTTCCAACATCTATTAATACTTTATTTGACCAATCTATTCCTTGGAAATCCCAGTTATTTATAAATTCAGGTTTACCTATTGCACAAACAACAATGTCTGCATTGGCTACATAGTCCCAAATGTCATTTAAAGGTGTTTTACTATGACATACTGTTACTGTTGCATTTGCTGTCATCATTAAGTGTGCAAGTGGTCTACCAACTATATTTGACCTACCAATTATAACAACCTTCTTACCTTCCAGTGGAATATTGTAGTGCTCTAAGATTTTCATAATTCCCATCGGTGTACACGGTGTTGTTTGCTTGTGAGATTTTGGGTCAGTATAGAATTTACCCTCAGCCCACTCAGTCATACTATCAACGTCAGCACCTCTTCTTATTAGATTTATTAATTCCTTTTGTTGTTCTGATGTAAGTCCTGGAACCGGAACTTGAACAATAATCCCATCATAAATTTCATTAGCAGTTTTTACAGCTAATTTCAACTCATTAAAATAGTCATCTGTACCCTCTTCAATCTTATTAAGGGTTGCTATAATGCCATTATTCTCTGCCGCTTTTAATTTATTTCTAACGTATTGATTTGAATCAGGTCTATCGCCACCTTGGATTATAGCTAGTGATGGTCTGCAATTGTTTGTCTTGTAATAATTCTCTGCAAATTCCTTAATATCAGTTCTTACTGCTTTCGCTACTGTTTTTCCACACAATACTTTTGTCATTTTATTATCCCTCCAAAATTAAAACTCGCCATAATATTATGGCGAGTTTATTTATATCATAAATCCATAAACTTTATCAATACTACCATCAGTTCCTCTTACAGATTTAATTGTATTAGGAGCCACGAATTGATAAGCTAATGGATGATTTTGCTCATTTAATGCTCTTATGACTTCATTGCTTACAATATATACATTGTAAGGTTCTATATCTATACCAAAATTAATCTCACCATACACCTTCTTGTAAACCTTAAATGGACCTATCTTTCCATGCACCTCTTGATTCATAGGTACTCTAGCAACTTTGCCGCTTGGCTTAAATGTTGTAGTTTCATTATCCTCATTTATTACATTTACATCATGTTGCGTTAAGTTAATTACTTTCATTTCTATCATTTTTCTACCTCTCTATTCATCAACCTTTCTCTCTATTTTGTATGGAGCCATAAATGCACCATAACATGCTTTACACAATATATCATCTCTAACCATGAATTCATCATTGTCGCTTTTAGAATATCTATTGCCACACATATCACACTTAAATTTACTTTTGTTTCTTCTTCCATTTAACGCAATTAGGATAAGAGATGTTGTTAATGATACGACAACACTAGCTCCAAATCCTAATAACAAAGTTGTTATTTTCATTTACATCTACCCCTTTTATTTTATTTATCCTATAATTATCTCATTACATAATTATAGGGAGTTGATTAAGTTGAATAAAAAAAATTATTACAAAGCAATAATTGATAAGATTGCTTCTGATACGACATCCAATCCAGTTCCTAGTATTAAGGGCTATGAGAACAGAATTAGAAAGATTACCGAATGTGGTAATAATAAGACCTTAATGACAATCTCTTACGTTGATAAAAAAGGAAATAGAACTAAGAGATTGGTAGAGCCATATAAATTAACTGATACTGATTTTTGGGGTTATGATATAGCCAAAAATGAAATCAGAAGATTTAAAACTCAAAACATTAAGGGTGTTAAAAAATCCGTCAAGACATTTGAGCCTAGATGGGATATTGAAATGAATAATTAATTATTCATTTCTTTTCTTTGTTTAAAGAAGTCATTAACAACAATTGCTGCTGATGATGCTATTCTCATCCCTCTTTCCTCAGTAATGACTTTGTCCTCAATTAATTTTTGAGTTGCTACTCCTAGTGCAACTATTAGTCTCCCTATTGTAAAAGTTTCTGGAGACATAGTTTTCATAATTTCTGACATTAACATAACTGTTAAATCTTTATCGCTTGTCCTTTCAACTACCTTTTTTAATTCTTTTAATTTTTCGTTCATTTTAAAATCCTCCTAAAAAATAAAATTAAAGAGGAATAGCAGAATGGATTCGAACCACCAACCTTCTTACTTTCGTAAGATGCACTCCCAATTGTGCTACTACTATTCTCTCTTTAATATCTTATACCATACTTTCATATCTTTTTAAAAAAATTATTTTCACTTATAATTAATTTATATTATTTTAGAGGAGGTAATAGTATGAGTAAAATATCATACAAACAAGAAATAGAGAAGATGGCTAGCATTGGAAGTGCTGCAAAAAGTGCTGGAAAGTTTATGAATAGAACTGCTACGGGAGCATTGCTAGGAGCTGGTATAGGCGGAATGAAGGGTGTTAATGCAAATGCTAATGATCCAAGTGCTAATCAAGATACAAAAGAGGCAAACATAATGGGTGGTCTTGCTAGTGGAGCATTGCTTGGTGGTCTTACTGGTGGTGTTGGTATTGGAGCGGCTAAAAAAATGGGTAAGGGTATAATTAACAAGGTAACTCCTGGCTTTATGAAGAAATCAGAGATGGAAGTTCCTACGGAAGAGGAGAAGGGAATTAATAATGATGAAGCTAGAGAAGAAGTTCAGGAGAGTCCTAATGAAAAAGAAAAATCTAGAATGAGAAGTAGTATTGATAATTACAAGAAAGAGATAGAGAAATACTCTATGCCCAAAATAGCAAAATACATGAACGATGTAAAATGCGAAAAGTGTGGTTTTGATGTAACCCCAAATAGCGATGATGGGCGTTGCCCTCAATGTGGTGCTCTTGGTGGGGTTGCCCCTAAAACATCACCTTCATATACAAGAAGTGCACCTTTATTGACAAGAGACCAATTAATGGGTAGACTAACTGATGAGATGTATAGTGCAAGACAAAACTTCTACAATATGTATTAGGAAAATAATAGAGAGGGCAACCCTCTCTATTATTTTTTTACTCTCTTTTTCTTAGTTATTTTACCTGTATCTGTTTCAATTTGATCTACCATCTTTTTAGTGATATCATCATCGCTATCATTGCCATTGTTACCTTCCATAATTTTTTTAGTTATAGATACTATTGCATCTTGCTTTTTATTGTCTATATCCATTTCTGCTTTAATAAGCATATCTTTGAGTTCCTTCTTCATCAAATCTATTGATGCCTTGCTCACATTTCTTAAATCTTGTTGATATATTTTGCCCTCTTGCGCTAAATTCCTAAAACCTTCTATTGTCGCTGCGTGCATTTCTTTTGCTTCCTTATCACAAAATTCCACTTTTTCTTTATATGTATTAAATGCTTTATCTGCCCTCTTTACATCTGCTTTTAAGTTTTCTATTTGTTTTTTGATTTCCTCACTTTCTTCTTTATTATATTCCATCATATTGTGACATTGTTTTGTCATTATTAATGCTGTTGTTATTGATCCTAAACCTGCTCCTATTGCTGCTGTTGTTGCTACCATTATTCCTTTTTTTATGTTCATTTTAATTACCTCTTTCTTTATTTTACTTTAATGTCTTATACTAAAAATTAGACAAAAAATTGAGTGGCCAAAGCCACTATGTAATATTTATAAGTTCCTCTATTCTCTTAATCATAAACTTGCTAAATTGTAAAATCTCTATGTACGATATTCCGTTTTTCCTTTCTACCTTTCTTACTTTATGCCAATCCTTTCCATAATGCATTAACACTTCATTTTCATATTCTGTCGCTACCTTTATTTTTATTAATCTTCCTTCTTTTACTGTCAACATTGTTATTGCTATCATTTCAAGTCCTCACCTTTCATGCTTTTCTTTACTTTAATATCTTATACTGAAAAAACACTAAAAATTAAAAGGGCGCTAAGCCCTCTTATTAATAGTGTTTTGTAATTCCAATTGTTTTTGGTTTTGATAATTTAATCTTGTCCTTTTTCACCAAAGTTGTAGTTACTACTCCTATTATCCCTATTATTGCTATTGTTCCTATTACTGCTACTGTTTTGTTGTTATTATTCATCGTAAATCACTCCTTCCTTTAATATCTTATACTAAAAAGATTGAGGGTACACCCCTCAATCTTTTTAGTTATTGTCTTGTTCCTCTGCTTGTTCCTCTGCTTTTTCTTCTGCTTTTTCCTCTGCTTTTTCCTCAACTTCTTCATCTTGTTGCGTCTCTTCTTGTTGTGTTTCCTCCTTATTGCCTTCTTCTTTAAAGTCAACTTCAATTATTTCATTATCTTCTTCTTTTTCATTTACCACTTCATTTACTGCTTCCATTGTTGCATTCTTACTTAAAAAGTAAACTAATCCTGTTGCTAATCCTGTTGCTAATGCTGAACCTGCTACTACTAATGTTTTCTTTCCTAAAATTTTCTTTAAACTCATTTTTAATTACCTCTTTCTTTCTTTTATTTTCTAATTAATTATGTATTTTCTCCTCTAATCTCTTATACTAGAAAATCACTTATTTTTAAAATAGAAAATAAGTAAGTCATAATGTATAATTATCTTAGAAATATTAATAGGAGGTAACTATGGATAAAATAGCATATAAACAACAAATAGAAAAACAGGCTTCAATAGGTACTGCAATAGGAAATGTTGCATCTAAGGTGGTGCCAACTATAGCAAAGGGAGCAAAATCATTTGCCTCAATGAGCACACCTACAAGAGCACTTATTGGTGCTGGTACTGGTGCAGCACTTAAGGGAGTTACTTATAAGCCGAATAGTGCCGATGAGGGTATAAAGGGAAGATTGGGAGCTATGGCTAGCGGAGCTATTACTGGTGGTTTAGCTGGTGGATTTGCTAGCAAGTCTAGAATAAGTAATCTTGGCTCAAAAATAGGTGATGCTGGTGAGAAAGCATTTAATAATGCCGCTATAGGGGCAAGTGCTGAAAAAGCAAACAATGCTCTTGGAAATATCGGCATTAAAATGAATGATGTTGGAAATAAAATTAAAAATTATTTTGCAAATTAGGAGGATAATAAATGAACGTATATTTTGACACAGAATTTACTGGATTGCACAAAGGAACTACTCTAATATCTATAGGATTAATTGCTTCCAATGGGAAGAAATTTTATGCAGAGATAATTAATTATGATCGTTCTCAAGTTGATGATTGGATTGAGGAAAATGTAATAAACAATTTATGGGCTGTATCTAAAACGGTAGATGAGTGCTTAAAGCATGAATACTATCATTTAGGTGCAAAGAAGGAAATAGCTAAAAAGCTAAAGGATTGGTTTTTAGAGTTTGATTCTGTTCAGCTTGTTAGTGATGTTGCTCATTTCGATATGGTTTTACTGATAGACTTATTTGGAGGAGCATTTGATTTACCTAAGAATATTAATCCGTCATGCCACGATATAAATCAAGATATTGCAAAGTTTCTTGGAATTACAGAGAGAGAAGCCTTTGATGTCAGCAGAGAATGTTTCCTTGGAATATGTTTAGGTAGTGAAAAACATAATGCATTATATGATGCTGAGATAATAAAAGAGATTTATGAATTTATAAATAATTAAGGAGGAAAGAGATGGTTTTGAAGAAAATAGAAGCTATCTTTAAGAATGACTCCATTGCTAGGGATGTTGCATATATGATAGCAACATCCCATGAATATAAGGAGCCAAATGAAGATAGTGCAATTAGGCTAGTTAGTAACTATAAGTGGGAAAAGAGGACTATGAAGATTGCTAATCTGCAAGGAATAGATAAACCTGTAATTAAGGAAAAAGTTCTTGAGTTAGCAAAATCTATAAATCCCAAGAAACTTAAACCATTAATGGTTGTTGATAAGTTTCAGGGAATAACACCTCAGAGCAAAGGAAAGAAAATACTACTTGATGGACATCATAGAAAGGAAGCCTGTGATTTTCTAGGTATAGAAGAAGTGCCAGTTTATTATGGTAAATATACAGGCAAGGCAGAAAAGACTGTTGATGAACTTATTCTTGAAAAGAAAGCATCAATAAATCCGTTAGCATTGGCTGGGGCGGCAGGAATAGCTGTTGGTGCTGGCAAAGTTGGGAATGAATTCAAAAAAGGAAATCTTACTGGTAGAGAAACTGTTTATCACAATACAAATAGAAAAAATGTAAAATCTATAAAGAAAAATGGTATATTGGCATCAAAAGCTTCAGATGCAGATAATCTTACACATAAAGGATTGGGTGATATTTTAAGTGAAGATGAAATGGCTGGATTAACATATGTGGCTAGGAAAAAGATGCCTGCTTTAGGTATAGGCTTAACATCAGCAATGTATGATTCATCAGATAAAAATAGTAGAAATTATAAGGATTTACTAGGTGCTATATCTGATAGAAAAACATTAAAAGCTAATATCCCTGCTTGGAAAATGGGTATAGTTGACAATCCTGAATTACAAGGGGCTAAGAGTAGGAGAGAGTTTCAACCTCACTTAAGATATAGATTCAAGAGAAGTGGTCCTCAAGGAAGTATATCTTCAACTCTATACAGTCCCATTAGTACAATAGGCTCTCAATTATCTAGCGGTATAATGTACAATAGTCTTGGGAGAAAGGGTACTCATACAATAAGAGGTAATGTCGACTCTAAATACATTAAAGGCTCTAAGGACTATAAACCAGTAACTAAGGAAGAAGTTAAGGAGTATATTGTCAATAATCCTAATAGATTTAAAAATGGTTTGGTAGATGTAGGTATAGGATTGGGTACCATGACTGGTGGCGCCATAGCATTAGCAAAAGGTATTAGAAAAAAGGCCAGCGAAGACATTGAAAAGGAAGCAGGTGTTCCATCCTCAGTATTAAAAGGAGCACTAGGAGCTACTATGATAGCTGGAAGTGGTAATGCTCTTCTTGGTAAAAAAACACTTTATCATGGAACTTCAAAAGAAAACTGGGATAGAATTAAAGAAGAAGGCATGAGAGCTGACAAGGGAGGTTCTGGAGCATCTAAATCTGTTGGCAACAGTGCATATCAAAAGAATAGTGAAAATAAAGTTCACTTAACAGGGGTTAAACCTGTTGCTAATGTCTATTCCTCTTCAAATACGCCTGAGATAAAAAAGAAAAGAGATGAGCTTGTGGAGTTTAAGGATAAGGCATTCAATATAACTGTTAATCAGGGAGCTCCTGGCAAAAGTACTGTTGATTATAAATTGAAGAAGGGCCATCAAAAGATATATCAGGAACTTGCCAAGTATAAAGAAGATGAACTTAAGAGAATGAATATGGCCCAAAGAACATTTAAAAATGTTTTTATAAATCCAAGTATTGATACTGATGGAAAAACTGTTAAAGTTAAGTTAGATTATAATAAGTGGAAAAACAACATGGAACAAGACAGAGAAGGTGCTATGTTCAAAAAGCAAATTAATAAATATTTAAAGGGTAATAATAATCCAGTTGTTAAGCAAATAGCTGCAAGAGGAAATATCGATGTTTTACCAGAAGAGATAGTGGGTTCTAATGCTGGTATATCAGCTAAAGCAAAGCATACATTGTCTCAATTACCTGGCTACATTAAAGAAAATCCTTTAAGATTTGGTGCTGGTCTAGCTAGTGCTGGAGCAGGAACAGCAATGCTTGCAAATGCATTAAGGGGGAGATAAGTATGAAGATAACCAAAGAGGTTTCTATAGAGCGATTAAAGAAACTTGGGAATAAGAGACAGATAGAAAAACAAGCAAAGTTAAATGATGATATTGAATTCAACAAAGTTCAACAAAGAGTCCTTGATAATCCGTCAAATAGTATGATTATAGGTCATTCTGTTGGTAGCGGTAAGACGTTATCTGGGATAGCAAAGTTTGAAAAATTAAGAGAAGCTGGCAAAGCAAACAAGGCACTTGTTGTAACTCCTGCTGGACTTAGACATAACTTTGGTAATGATGGTATCGCTAAGTTTACTGATAGTTCATATAATATCGTTGGTAATTCATCAGAGCTAGCAAAGAAAACTGGTTTTGCCCCTAATCCCGATTCTGACTACAATATCATATCTTATGAGATGTTTAGAAAGAATCCTCAAGATATAATGAAGGCAACAGGAGCAGACACTATTATTGCTGATGAAATCCACAAGGTTCGTAATGCAGGAACATCTACTCTTAAGAGTTTTCAGGATTCTAGGGATTTATATAAAAACTTTATAGGTCTTACTGGCTCTGTTGTAAATAATAAGATAAACGATGTGTATAATTTAGTTGACCTTGCTTCTCGTGGTGAACATAAACTAGGAAAAAACCAAAAGGAGTTTGATGAATCATTCCTAAGAAGAAGTGATGCGCCTATGTATGCTGATGTAAAGCCTGAAAGAAGACCAGTTGTTGGATTCAACAATAGAAAGCTACTTCAGAATGAACTTAAGAAATACATTGATTACGCTGATGACGATGAAGTAAGAGATATAGCGAAGATACCGTATAAAGACGTAACGGTTAAAAAAGTTCCTCTTTCTAGAAAACAAGCAAAGCTATATAAACAAATAATTTCTGATAATCCTGAAATGGAAAAGCTTATTCAGCAAAAAAGATTAGAGACGCTAAAAGATGATGAAGTTTCTAAGGCATTTAATGCAATGATTGAGTCTAGAAAATTGATGAATAGTATTGGTTCAGTTATTCCAGGTGTTAGTTTGGCTGATAGTGCTAAGAAAACTCCAAAAACTAAAAAATTATTAGATGATATGGAGAAGCACTTAAATAGCACTTCTGATGGTCAGGCAATACTTCTATCGAATATGATTAATGGTGGTATAGATGTCTTAGAAGCTGGATTAAAAGATAGAGGTATAGAATATGGTAAATTTATCGGGAAGGGCAATGAGGGCGTTACAGAAGAGTCTAGACAACAAGATGTTAATGACTATAAGGATAGAAAGAAAAGAGTAATGCTTATTAGTGGTGCTGGAGCAGAAGGTATATCTCTTGGAGATACTACTTGGGAAGGAGTTCTTGATGGTCATTATAACCCAGAAAGAATGAATCAAATGGAAGCCAGAGGTGTTAGAGCATTTGGTCTTTCTCACAGACCAGAAGAGGATAGGAGAGTATCTGTAAATAGATACATATCTACTATGCCTAAAACTATGGGTGTATTTAAATCACCATACCAAACTCCTGATGAAGTTATATATGGCATAGCCAATAATAAGGCTAAGCAAAATCAACTACTTTATGACCTACTTAAGGAAAATAATAATGCCCCTCGAAATGGTAAATTCCAATCATTTAAAAATAAAATATTTGGCAAAAAATAAGGCGGTTAATTAGCTTACCGCCTTTATCAATATTTACAAACGTATTTTTAAACACTATAATCAATATTAGAACTGGAGGGATTTAAAAATGAGAATTGATTTTGAAACACTAGATCCGAAGTACAGAAAAACTATAGAGAATATAGAGTCTAAACCTCACATAAAATACATTAGGTACTTATTATCAAAAATGTATTCTCCTATAGTTATTAAAAAAGAACTTCAAAGACTTGGGTTATCAGCTCCTCATGAGAAACCATTAACAATTTATTATCTTGCTGTCATGGATCCAATAATAAAACATTTCGGATTATCGTCACTATATGCTGATTACAAAAATAGATTGGTTAGAGGTAATTCAAAGAGAGGAGAGTATTCTAAAAATATACTTAACTACAGATTATCTTTAGGTGATGATTTAGACGGACAGGTTAAATTCTGTAAAATGATTAGTTTTCTTGAGATAGATGAAATGTGGTGCTACGAAATAGTTAGATATCACGGTTCAGCAATCAATCTACCTGTTGATGACTACGGTAATAGAATACTTAAAACTACAACATCAACAAGGGGAAGTAAGTCAGTAGAAAAGATATTAACATTTGAAAAAAGATATCTTATAGACAGATTTTTACTTGAAAATGTTCCATTTGAAAGAATATCTAAATATTGCAGGGAAAACTTTAAATTAAATGTTTATGATGCAGATATAAAATTATACAGAACGATGTTCTTTAATATTCAAACTCAAACAATAGAGGATAAAATAAGGTCCTTAGAGATTGAAAAAAACTCACTTAATACTCTACTAACTGATTTAGAAGAAGGAGTTGGTGAGTTTGCTGACTTAAGTATTGGTGAAAAGATAACACTTACTGACCAAACAAATAAAAGAATAGAGGAACTTAAGGATAATATAAAAGGACTTAATGCATTATACACTGATGTTGCTGTAAGAGTGGCAGAGGCTAATGAAATAAGTTTCGAGGATATGTTTGCTGATGTTGTTGGTAGAGCATACAAGAGATTTACTCAACTAGATAGAGAAAAAGATAGAGATGTTGTAGATCCATTATTTAAAACTGCAAGAATGATGAGCTTTGCACATGATAAAGTTGAATCAATCAAAGCTATGTCCGGTAAAGGAAATGGTGGTGGAGATAAACACTCTCAAAGTGTGCTTCTTCAACTTTATAGTCAAAGAATTGATGAAATTGTTGATGAACAAAAGCAAAGAGTGGCTGGCGTTACAGGAGATTCCGATTATGGAAATGTAAGCTTTGATGACATTGAGGGAATTGGCGAATTAGGATTAGCTTATGACCAAGATGAAGATGAAAATTAATAAAAATGACGAGAATTAATTCTCGTCATTTTGTTTTACCGGAATAAGTATCAAATCAACATAATCAGGATGTTCAACTGTAGTTAGTGCAATGCTAACCTCTTCAAGTGATGACCAGCTCATTGTCATCAGAAAATTAAGCCCCATGCCTGCATACAAGTTACTAAGAACCTCTAATGTTTTCTCTTCAATTGAATCAAATTCTGTAAGAATCTTTCTCTTATACTGATATGTTTTAAGTATAACTTTTTCCGTCTTTATATTATTAATCTTCTGAGTATAATCTTCAATCTTAGAAGTGTACCCATCTCTTTCTTCCTCTGTTAGTGTTGCTGCTTTAGGTATATTTTTTGAGAACTGAGTAAATTCCCTTATAAGGTCTTTATTTTCTTGAGAAATTTCCTCAACCTCTGTACCTTTTTGCTTGCACTTGTCTTTTTTATAGAACCTCTCTAGCAGAACTACACCTTTTTTGTATTCAAATAAAGATTCACCCATAACACCTATGAAGTCTCCATTAGCTCTTCTGTTTACAATAAGAAGGTCTGCACCTCTAAATATATTGAATGCTTCTTGTATCCTTTCTGCAACTTGAGATACTGGAGATTTTCTTTTATCAAATTCAAGGATATTAATTCTATTTTCCATACTATCACCTCTTTATAATGATAACATTACTTATATTTCCTATCAATAAGTTGTTACAATAGAAATGATAATATATAATAAACTTATTGGAGGTGAGAACATGAACAAAGATTTCTATATTCAAAGTATAGAAAAAACCGCAGGTGCCAAAGAGACAATCATTAAATCTATAGCTGATAATAAAAATTATCTAGCTATGCTTGGTGCTGGTACTGGTGCATTAGGAGGGGCTTATCTGCTTAGCGATAAAGATGATAGGAAGAAGATAAAAGATGGATATAAAAATCTAAAAGCAAAGCAAAAAGAATTTAATAAAAATCATAAATTAGCGAAAGGTTTATTAAGAAGTGGTGGTGCATTAGCAGGAACTGCAATGGCATTAAAAAGTGGTAAACCACTCGCTCAAGCTGTTGGTGATGGTGGTATTGCCGGAACAGCAATAGGTGATTTAGTTGGTTCAACAGTATTACCTGTAAAAGACCTTTATTCTAAGCACAAAGAGGAGTTTGGAACATCTCCGGATGCAAAATCTATAGCTAAGGTGTTAGGTGCTAACGCATTGCCATCAGCGGCACTGTGGGGTTCTTTATATGGCTTACAAAAGGGAGCTTTAAAAAACAATATAGCAAACAGTATGAGTGCAGGTGTAAATAAGTCCATTAGTGGAGCAAAGGAATTAGCTCAAACATTTAATAAATATAATGGTAATCCAGAATTAATAGCTAGTGTTGGTAAAAATGTTGTTGAGAAACAAATCAATGATAATTTTGCAAAGATATTAGAAGGTGGGATGGCAGTACCTATGGCTATGATGACACCTAATATAATAAGAAAGTCTATAAACTCTATTCCTGGAGCATTGGTTACTCCAGAATCAATCGTGCAAAAGAAAAAGGAGATAGAGGATAAATCAAAATAAATAACAAGGAGTAATACTGTATGGCTGATAATGAGCAAGTTAAAAAAGTACTTCCATCTATCTTTGCAGAAGCTGTGTATAAATTAGATGGAAGTCCATTTAGATTAACAAATAGACACTATCTTAAACCGATATACAATGGACAAATAGAAGAAGGTATAATAATGTCCGGTAGACAGGTTGAGAAATCAACGACAAATTCCACTCACATGGCAAACCATACCCTATTACTACCCAACTTTAAAGGCTTATATTTTGCTCCATTAACATCTCAAGTAAAAGAATTTTCAAATGAAAGACTTGGTAAACTTTATGAGTATAGCCAAGAGGATGTAATAAAGAAAGAGTTTAAGGATAAGCATGATTCAGAAGCAGTATTTATGAAAACAATAAAGAAAACAAATTCTACTGTTTACTTAAAACACTGTTATGGATTGGGGGATAATATAAGAGGTATTACCGTTAATGGTATTTGGGGCGATGAGATTCAAGATATTCATATTGATGCCCTTCCAGTTATAAAAGAATGTCAAGCCCATGCCCTTGATGCTGGAGCTAAAATGAGAGTTACTTGGTATACTGGAACTCCAAAGACATTCTCAAATACAATTCAACAGAAATGGGACCAATCATCTCAAAACGAATGGATTATTAAGTGCCCTCACTGTGGGCAATACCAAGTACTTGGTATTAAGAACTTATCTCCGACTGCATTTTTATGTAGAAAGTGTAGGATGGATTTAGGTAAAGAGTGTATTATTAATGGTTTCTGGAAACCGCTTCAACCAGATAAAAAACTTAAAGGTTTTAGAATTTCTCAACTTATGGTTCCTTGGATAACTGCTCCTGATATATGGGCTAAATATACAACATACTCGTTAGATAAGTTCCATAATGAGGTTTTAGGGAGAAGTTATGAAAATGCAAGTAAACCATTTACGCCTTTAATGCTTGGTCAAATAAGTGCAAACCATCTTACTCTTTACAATAGAGCGGATGGTCAATTTGCAAACAGACCAGTTTATATGGGAGTTGACTGGGGAACTGGTGAAAAATCATTTACTGTAGTTAAAATCTATTCAAGAAATGATGAAGGTAAATTCCAAATGATTTACATTAAAAGATATGCTGTTGGTGAAGAATTGGAAGTTGATTATCAAATGAGGGATATTTGTTATCTAATGGACTCATTTAAAATATGTAAGGCTGTAGTTGACTGGGGGTTTGGATACGATAGATATAAAAAGTTACAACAAATATTCGGTCATGATAGGGTAACTGCTTGCTACTATTCTTTTAATCAAAGGGCTAAGAAGAGTTATGACCAAGAGCAGCAAAGATGGATTGTTAACCGTACTCAAGTAATACAAGAGTATGTTAATGATATAGCTAATATGAGAATAATCTGGCCAGGTGCCAGTAAGGCAGAGTTTCCATGGTTATATGACCATCATTTAGCTGAACAGGCTGAGTATAGAAAAACTCAAAGTGGTCGTTCAGAGGACCTTATGTACACTCACCCAGAGGGTAGTCCGGACGATGGTGTTCATGCTGGTGTTTACGCTAGATTAGCAGAAGAAATTTATTTAGAAACAGGTCAAGGCTCTATTACATTCTCTTCAGTAAATGAATATGAGAGATATAATAGTGCTTGGTAAAAAAATCGGAGGTGAAAATTAATGGCAACATTATTAGATGCGTTATCAGATGGAAGTTATGATTTACAAAATAAAAGGGACTTATCTGGTGACTTTTCAAAAAAATTATTAGACTATAGAAACTTAGTTGTTTCAGAATTTTTAAAGTTCAACATTGATTTAAGTAAGGCTATATCAAAGATAGCTAAAAGGGAAAACTTAAATGATGACCAAATCCAAAGAATAGTTGAAGAGGTAAACAATCAAATATACCTTGTTAAATACGACCAACTTAAAGGTAGACCAGATAGAGAGGTTGAGTTTGATTTAGCTTCACAAGATAAGGTTAAGAAATTCATGAGAGGTGAAGATGTTAGTAGTAACTCTGAACCTAAAGAAGAATCTGTTGAGGATAAGATTTCTCCAAAGACTGCTTTTGAAAGAGATAAAATTGAGAGCATGGAGAAAGTCGCTAGTGTTGAGAGTTATGATTTATTTAACGGAATGCTTTCTCATAACTTTGGGGATTTATCAGTTGATACAAGAATGACTCGTGATGAGTTTATGATGACAAAGATAGCTAATCATATCAATGAAAAGCAAGATGAACTTAATAAGATAGCTAAGCTATTAAAGAATACGGCTGGCGAATTAGGTGATACTTTTGTTAATCTTGCAAGATTAGGATCTGATGCAAGTGAAGTATTATCAACAATAATAAAATCTGCTGGGTTAAATGAAAAAGAAGTAGAGTTGATTAAAGAAGCAACTGCTGACAGAATAAACTTATTAGTTGAAAGAAGATACTTACCAGAAAACTTTACTGTTGATTTAACTAATGTGAACCTTGAAAAGAAAGCAAGTGAAAGATTTGCATTAGGAAAGTATAGCTTAAACAAAACTGCTAGCGTTGTGTGCGATACAAAGATACCTCATATATGCCTATCAACAAATAAAGTGATAAATTCTATTGATGATATAGTTAAGCTTGCTAGTGATATGAAATCATACGCTAATGACTTAAGAACTAAGAATGATGAATATATCGCTATTAGAGAAAAATGTGCAGAACAAGGCATTAGTTCTGATGCTATAGAAAATGCAGGTTTTTTCGCTTAGAGCCAGGTTCCACTGAGAAAGTAGCAAGTGCTGGACTAGATAGCGCCATAAGTAAACTTACTGGATTAGTTAATAAGGCAAAGAATAATAGCTTTGTTCAAAATGTTACAGGTGCAGCACAAAGAAATGCTATGGAGGGATTGAATAATGTAAATTCTGCAATGAATAATTTTGCAAATACAAATAGCACTTTTAAAACATTGCAGAATAACATTTCAACAATAAACAATAAGATTAAGAATGTGGATGGACATTTACCTGGCAATATTATTAATAAGGTTAATGAAGCTAAAAATAATGTCGATTACTTAACTACTAAAAATAAAACTCTTCTTGAAAAAGGTCAGCAACAAAGTTTTATAAAGAATATGTTTGATAAGGGAGTTAAAAATGCTCAACAAGAAGTTGCTCAAGCACAAAAGAAATTGAGCAATCTTACAAATGAACAGGCAAGATTAAGAAGTAATGTCTTAGAAAATCTAAATATTGATTTAGATAAAAATATAGCTAATATGAACCAATTCAAGAAAAGTAATAAGGAATTCCAAAACTTAACTAAGAATATATCTGACGCTCAAGCCGCATACGATAAAGCTGTAAGAAGCACAAAAAGAGCTAGAACTGCTGTTATTGGTACTGCTGGAGTAGGAGCAGGTATGTATGGTCTTAATAAAGCAAGTCAAAACAATGATAAAAACAAGCAATTACAGTATATTTACTAAATACTTGGGTTGAATAATAATTTTTGATAGAATATAATAAATTTAGGATTTTAAAAATTAGGAGGAACAAAGAATGAAACTAACAGGTGAACAATATATTGAATTAAAAGAATCTTTAGCTGAAGAGGCTATTGCAAATATGGAAAAAGAAGCTAGTGAAAGAGAAGCTCAAAGCAATGAAATCTTAAGCGATGAAAAGATTGCTGAAATCATTGAAGCTAGAAAAACTATGATTAAAGAGGCTAGTGAAAAAGAAGCATCAGAAGATGAAAATGAAGAAATGGCTAAGAAAGCATATGCAGTTTATGAATACGCTATTAGAAAAATAGCTGCTTCTGAAAAAATGTACGCTGATGGTGTTGCTGGGCAACAAGCTTGCATTGAAGTTTTAGCTGAAGCTGGAATGTTTGATGAAAATGGTTTTAATAAAGAAGCTGCTGAAGAGAGTGAAGAAACAATAAACTTCGCAAACAAGGTTGCAGAATCTTATGATGATTCAATTTCTAAAGTAGCTGCTGCTGAAGAATGTTATGCAGAAGCTGTTAATGAAGCTAATGCTGCATTAGAAGTTCTTGCTGCATGCGGATATGAATTAGTGCAAGAGTAACCCTTGAAGAAAGGCATTCCCTTATCAGGGAGTGCCTTTACTTATGCATAATAAAGATAAGGAGGAAAAATTATGGAAGAAAAAAGAGCCTTTGTTAACGCTGTGTTCGGTGCTATGGAAGCTGTTGATGGTGCTAAAAAAGTAGGAAAAGCATATAGTAATACCGAAAACAAGTACGATGATTTAATGGGCACGAAATTAGTTAAAGCACCAAAAACTATGGGTAGTCAAAACGCTTTAGTTTCTGGCAAGCCTGCTATGGCTAAAAAGATTGCTTCTGAAGAACTTGATTTTTTATACAAGGAGGCAGGAGCTAAAGATTTTATGAAAGGGGTAGCTCCAAAAGTAAAAGAAGCTATACCTAAAATTAAAGGTGCCGTAGATTCTTTTGATGCAAAGAATACAGAGCATTTAGTTAATGCGGCTAAAGCATTTAAAAATAAACAAGTTATGAATGGACTTCAACATGCAGCAAGTGCCGCACCTGGAACTCTTTTAGGTGCTGGAATGATAGCTGGTTCTGGAATAGGTACTGCTAAACTGTTAAAGAAACTTGATGGAAGAGATAACCCTCAAAACAATATTGAATATAACACTATAGGTGGCGCAATATCTGCTGGTATGGCACTTAATGCCCTTGGTAGTGGAAGAATGCTTGCTCCTGCAAGTAAGGCATTAAGTATGTTAGCAAATCATGCCGTTAAGGTACCTGCTAATGTAGCCAAGAATACTCCTGCTGGAAAGGCAATTAATATTGTTGGTCAAGGTGTTAAGGCTAGTGCCACTCAAGCAAATAAAATCAGCAAGGATATTAGTTTTATAGGAAGTAATGTTGATGCTTTAATGAATAAGGGTGTTTCTTTTGAACAAGCTAAGAAACAAATTATTGATAGGCAAATACAAAACATTAAAAATCAAAATTGGCAATTAGGAAAAACTAATCCAGATCAATTACAAAAACTTATCAATACTAGAATGGGAGAATTAAGCCATGCATTCGACGCTGTTCAAGGATTGATGAAAAAGGCCTCTTCTCAGCTAGATGATTTATGTAAAGTGGCTGGTACAAAAACAGATTACTTACAAGGAGTTATTAAGAATAAGTTTTTTAAGTCAGGCCTAGAGTCGTTACCTTACTATGCTGGCACTGCGGTGATAGGTCGAATGGTTGATAAGAAGGTCGAAAGAAAATTAAAGGATGCAGAGTTATATAAGGCTCACAAAGAATATCTTAAAAGTAAGGAAAATCAACCACAAAACCCACAAGAGAAAATAGCTAGTACAGGCACAGTTTTCTTAAAAAACCCAGGTGCTGATAAAATTCTTAGACAGTCTTTAGAAAGTGCAGTTGAGGGTGTTGGAAGAATGGCTGTACCTTTAGCCGCTTCAGCAGTTATAGGTAGAGATATTACAAATTCTCTAAAGAAGATGGATAGATCTTCAGTTGCAAACGGAACTACTCCTGATGAAGCTTCTATTCAATTATCTAGAAGGGATAGAAAACAAATCCAAAGAGACTTAAAAGATACTCAAGCAAAAGTCGCTGAGGAGTTACCCCAGAATAGCGGTGATGTCGTTGAAGAAATAACAAGAGAAGTGGAAAGAGAAATCGTCGGAGCAAAAGAGAAGCTTGATGGTGAAAAAGTCCATATTGGTAATGGAGTAAAGAAACAATTCAGAATGAATCCAGGTCATGGAATGCATGGAATGACAGAATAGTTATTTACTGTGCTATAATATTAATATAAAATTAAAATATAACAATTTTGGAGGTGCTTTAAAATGTCAATAATGAATAAAATAAAAAATCATCCAGGGTTTATGCCTTTTGGATGTTCTAATGTTAAATCTGACACATCAGATACTCAATCTGTTAGAGAAAAGAAAATCTCTAAGCAAGAGATTGCGTCTGATAAATCCAAAGCTAGCAAGTAGAAGAGGAGGTGTAGAGGGTGGATAAACTCACCCTCTTTATATATGAACAATAATATTTTTTATCACAAAAATTACTTAGGTAATGAGGCTATGTACCCAATACCAGACCCTATAGCGCCAGCTAAGAAACCACAGATAGACTACCCTCAACAAGGTAACGGCTTTAAGATAGGTGTTACTCCAGGAGCAGTCGTAGGTGCATTAGTTGGTGGAGCTATAGCAAAAAACCAAGTTCAAAAAGCTGAACAACAAAGAATTATCAATGAAAGAAATTTATTAAACAAAGAACTTCCTGCAATAGATGGGAATTACTATAAGCAAGTGGAAAATGTAGCAAAAAATCTAAATGTTATATTTACACCTGTAAGTGCTATTTATGTAGTCAAGAATGGGAAAAAGGACTTTACCTTAGATACTGTAGAAACTACTGAGATGAACGATGATATGAAATCTGCTTGGCAAAATAAAGACGAGCATTATTTTAAAAGTTTAATGATGAGTAAGATGTATACTGAAATGCAAATAGCAGAGCAAGGTTTTGCTAAGGAATTTGCAAGAAAGCAATTAGGAATAAAAGATATGATAACAAAGGATGCTTCTGATACATCGTTTATAGATGAAATGAGTGAGTTAGAAACACTTGCTTATGCAAAAAAATCAGCAAGCTTCTTTACAGGCAGTGAAGTTAAGGAAAAATTAGCTAGCGCTGTTGTCGATGATATGGAGAGTGAAGCTGAAAAGTCTTATATAAATTTATCACTAGATAGACCTTTTAGTAAGTATGCTGGAGTTATATCAAACATATCTGGATGCTTAGGTCTTGGAACTAAAGAGGAAGATATAAAATCAATTAAATCTAAACTTGAAAACCCATCATACACTATGAGAAATATAAAAGTAGGGTTCTTTCCTGATAGAGTAATATTCTCTCTAGGTAATCAGCTAGTAAGTACATTACCTTTAACGGCAATGAATGAAGAGGGCTATGCTCACTTTGAAAATCAAGACGCTAAATATTTTAAGAACTTCTTTGCAGAAAATGTTAAGGAGAGCATTAGTAAAAAATCTAATGTTAGTATATTATCTTCTATAGAGAAGTCAGCTAGCGAGGATTTACCTTTAGATAATGACCCAGCTAGTTGCTTAAAAACTTCTGAAGCCCATCCAGTAGCAATATATTTAATTCTATCTCAAAGATTTGGAATGGAATGGCTACAATACGATATAGCTGTTATAGAAGACATAGTTAAATCAGAATTTGGATTAGACGAATTACCAGAAACAAATGCTGGAAAAATATCTGCTATCCTTATGGCTAATCAATCGGAGAATGTGTATATAAATGCATATGCTTTTGAGAAAGCAGTTCTTAGTATTTGCTCTAAGCCAGTAGATTTTACACAATCTCAAATGGAGGATATAAATATTCAAGATATCGTCTTTGCAATAGATGTACTTGATAGAGTTACACCTCATGATGATATTTATGATAATTTCTCTAAAGAAACATTAAACTATATGGCTAACGTATTAGCAAACAAGGAATTCTATGTGTACAATCCAACAAACATAATAGGTTCTGATTTAGAGCCAGCATTTAATGAAACATTAAATGAATTACTTGCAAGAACAGTTAAAAATAAGATGACTGTAAACTCTAATAGCAGAGAATTAGATGAAGAGATATTTACTAAATGCGAATATATTGCTGATAACTCATTAGGCTTACTTAAATCAATAAGGAGAATGATGAATGAAAAGGCTGAGGTTTCACAAATAAATAAAGGTGATTTGGTGGACACTATAATTGCTAAGAAGGGTATTAGAGAGGATTTAAGTACAATAATCAAAAGGCAAGTAATATTAAACTTGGCGCTTGATGATGTCCTTTCGACTTATGAAGATATGTTAATGACTCAACTTGAGCAGTATGGTGTATCAAGACCATCAGAGGAAGGTGTAATTAATGAGTAAAGGATTTTTGAACGAGAAAGATAAGAGAAAGCTACTAGAGAAAGAGAAGGTTGCCGCAGTTGAAGAAGCTACTGAAAAAATAGCTTCTTTTAGTGCTCATATGCAAAATCCATATCCTTCTCCATTTTTAAATTTATCAGATATGCAATTGCCGCAATCAACGATAGAAGTTTTTAAATGGTGTAAGTACTATTATACTTTTGACCCACTTATAAGTGGAGCTGTTAATGCACTTGCGACTTTCCCCGTTACTGAGGTTCAGCTTGAAGATGAGGAGCATAAGAACAAGGATAAATCAGATCAAGTAAAATTGTATGAGAAAGTCCTATTTAAGAACCTAAATATATATAAATTACTTATAGAGATAGGTATTGACTACTTCTTATACGGAAACTGTTTCGTAATGGGTGAGTTAAGTAAATCTGAAAAGGGAGATCAGGAGTGGGTTAATATGACAAGACTTGACCCATCAAAGATGATGATAGACTACAATCCTGCTACTGGGGTAAAAAAATATAGATGGCAAGTACCTCAAAAAATAAAGGAGATAGTTCTTAAAAAGCAACCCGTTGATGAATACAATAAAATCCCTGAAATTATAAAGCAGGCTGTTATTAAAAATAAATCTATAGTTCTTAATTCTGAAAATGTATATCATTTTAGTAGAGCAACCGATTCTATGGGTGATAACAGTGTTTGGGGAGTTCCAATAGTGGCTAATGTATTAAAGCTATTAATGTATAGAAATGTTCTTAGGCAGGCACAAGAAGCTATTGCTAGAGAGCATATAGTTCCTATGAGAATATATTATCTTGATAGAACTCAGGGAGTTAATGTTCATGCTGATTTTAATAAGGCAGCCGATGATTTAGCTGTTGAAATCAGAAAATCAGTTAGAGACCCTAACCATAAGGTTGTATCTCCAATTCCAGTTGGAGTAATCAATGTTGGCGGTGAGGGTAGAGGGTTACTATTAACGCCAGAAATAGAACAAATTCAAACAGAAATACTTGCTGGTATGAATGTTCCTAGAGAATTTATCTTTGGTGGAGTAAGCTATTCCGGTTCATCAATATCGCTTAGAATACTTGAAAATCAGTTTATAACATACAGACTTCTTCTAAAAGACTTTATCCAAAACTTTATTATTAGAAAAATGGCTAAAGCTAGAGGTGAATGGTTAAGTGAGGCAGATGATGACCAACTATTAACTGTTAAATTAGCTGATTTAAAAATGCAAGATGATGTTCAACAAAAGCAATTAATAATCCAACTTAATGGTGCTGGTAAATGCTCTAATGATTATATGTGGAAATCATTAGGTATTGATGCAGATAAAATGAAAGAGGCTATTGAAAAAGAAGCTTTAGATGCAATTGAACTTGAAGCTAAGGCTGAACAAGCAAGACTTAAAGCCCAACTTGAAAACATGGAATTACAAGCACAAGTTCAAATGAAGCAGGCTCAAGTTCAAATGCAAATCCAAATGCAACAACAGCAAATGCAAATGCAAATGCAGATGCAACAACAACAGCAAATGCAAGCAATGGGAATGGACCAACAACAACAGCAAGAGGAATCTAGAAAAGGTGATGGCAAAAATAATAAAGCCCAAAATAAGGGTGAAGATAAAGGCCAAGAACAAATGGACGAAGACCAAGCAATACAACAAGAAATAGATAGAATAGCATTACAATTAATAAAATTATCTCCTGAGCAACAACAGGCTTATTTGGATAAAATACCGGCTGAAGTAAGAAGTCAAGTTGAGATGGCTATGCAAAACTTACAATCAGCTCAAGGTGGAGCAAAGCAGGAAGAATCTGCTCAAACGCAACAGGCTCAAAATCAAATCGATATGAGACCTATGCCAGAGCAAAGACCTCCAAGAAGAGATAGTTTAAAATAAAAAATATTAAGAGGGCCGAAGCCCTCTTTTTTATATGTATTTGTCCATTATTCTATTGTATTTATCCATTATTTTATTGTATTCTGCTAATAATCTACTTTCTTTATATCTAAGCTCTCTATATTTTTCTCTGTCATAATTTTCATTCTTATCACATTCTTCATTTATTTTATCCCAAATAATATCTAACTCCTTGTCTATCTCCTCTATTCTCTTTAAGTCCTTTGCGCTTATTTTTGTTTTAGTTTGTTTCATTGTCATTACCTCTTTCTTATCTTACTTTAATGTCTTATACTAAAAATGTACCATGTTTTCAAATAGAAAAAACTGATAGGATGTGATAAAATGAAAATCGAAAAGGGAGTTAAGGTTTTTACCCTTCCTGGTGAGGAGCATTTACTTCAAGAGTATATGAATGATGAGTTTATAGATATAGTAAACAAGATAATAACTCCTTGCCCGAAAGAGGGAATTATCTTATATCTAATAGAATACGAAAAAACAAATGGATAGGAGTGAAACAAAATGGTTGATAAATCGGTTCAATTAGCAAATCGAATAGTTGAGTATATTAAAAATAGTATGCCAATTACTACAGATAATGGGCTAGAATTAACTATTAACAATATTAAGGTTGATATCCCTGAGTCAAATTACGATATTGATAATCAGCTTAATATGAAGTATTCAGGTAATGGAAATACCGAAGGGTATATTGGTGGTAGCATAAAGGTTACTAATAGAGCTGGTAGCAAAGTATATGGTCCTGCTCACTACAAACGCCTAGTAACATTCCCTGTAGCTACAGAGAGAGGAACATACGTCGTTAACGGTGTTGAAAAGAATATTATCTCACAAATGAGAATGAAGTCTGGTTGCTATACAAATAACACAGATAAGGGAACTGTGAAGACTCAACTTAGATTTGATAGAAATAAAAAGTCTGGGGAATATATGCCAGCAATAACATTGGTGCTTGATCCAGTAAGTAATATGTTTAGTGTTGGGATTAAATCTTATAATAAGGAAGTTAAATTCAATATAGTTAACTTTATGGTATTACTAGGATTTAATGATATGGAGATTAAGAAGTCTCTAGGAGATAATTATCTTGCAGATTCTATATTTGCTACTTGCAGCAAAAAGAGAAATGATAAGACTATAGACCAATTATATAGATTATTTTTCCCAAAGACATCAGTAGGTAGTAATTTAAATGAAGCTCAAAAAAGAGATGAGATATTATCTTTCTTTGCTAAGAACGCTTCATTTGGAGATGGATCAGTTATATCTACAAATCTTGGTATGAATGCAAATAATACTTACCTTAATAAGGAAGTTATATCTAAAGCAGTTAAGAAGACTGTCTCAGTTGCTGGTGGACTTATAGAAGAAGATGTTAAAGATGAAATTAAATTTAAAGATATTTATAGTGATTCAGACTTAATCTTTGAAGCAATAGCTACTGGACTAGATAACTTCTTCCAATCAGTAAAAGGTAAAATGGAGAACTTTGAACCTGGTGCTCACGGTGCTGTTCTTATGACAGGTATGCAAGATATGATTTCTGCACCTCTTACAAGTAGAAAAGATGGTCTTATGCAGAGTGAACTTTGTGTATCTTCTGAAGAAATAAACCCATTATTTATGGAAGCTAAACAAAGAGAAATAAGCCAAGGTGGACCAAACGGAACAAGTAAAAACTCTATGAGAAATGAAACTGATGCGAGAAATCTTACTCCTACTGGAATGAACAAGATTGACCCAGTTGAAACACCTGAAAGTGGTAAGATAGGATTTACTCAACACTTAACTGTTGGTGCTGTTATAGAAAATAATACTATTAAGTCAGAATTCTTAAGAGTGTTAAATGGAGAAGCTGTTGTTGGAGAAACTAATAAAATTAGATTGGCTCCTGCTGAAGAAGAAAATATGATAATAGCATTCAATGATTCTAGATACTTAAAGGAAGATGGTAATAAACTTGTATTTACCCAAGATGTAGTTCCTGCTAGATATATGGGTAAGAGGGATATGTACCCTGTAAATAAGATTCAATATATTGACGCTAAGCCACAAGGCGTACTAGGGACATCTGCAAACATGATACCATTCGTATCTCATAATGATGGTGCTAGAACTCTGATGGGTGCTGCCATGCAGAAGCAAGCTGTTAACTTAGTTAATAGGGAGGCTCCTATGGTAACTACTTTAGCTGATAAATCTACAGGTTTAACTTTTGACCAAAAAATAGGTGAGCAAAATGGTAAGCCAGTTAAATCTACTGTTAATGGTATTGTTCATAAAATAACTAAGTCTCATATAATTGTTTTAGGAGAAGATGGTCAAGAATATAAGCATTCTTATTATAACTACTATCCCTTAAATCAATCTTATATTAACAATGAGTTAAGAGTTAAGGTTGGAGATAAAGTTAATGAAGGGCAATTGTTAGCAGAAGGTTGGCAAACACAAGGAGGAAAACTTGCGCTAGGTGTAAATGCTAGAATAGGATATTTACCATTCAAGGGATACAACTACGAAGACGGTGTTGTTATTAGTGAAAGCTTTGCTCAAAAAATGACTTCTGATGAATATAATGAAGTTGAAATATTAATACCTAAAGAAGCTAAGGGTGGAAGAGGAAGTAAGGTAAAATCAGCACTTCTTAAAGAAACTACAAATGCATCAGTATCATTACTAGATGAAGATGGAATTATAAAAATAGGGGAAACAATAAAAGCTGGTTCTGTACTAGTTGGATATTTAAAAGAGATAACAAAATCTACAGATGACCTTCTTGATTTAATAGCATTAGGTAGTGGAAAAATTTCTTATAAATATAGTGAAAAGCAAGTTCCTGCTGGTTCATATGTATCTGGTAAGATAGAAAGAATTACTGTAATAGATAATCCGGATGCAGTTAATAAGCAAAAAATCGTATTTAGTGTTGTTAAGAAAAAACCTTTAAAACTTGGAGATAAGATAGCTGGTAGACATGGTAATAAAGGTATAATTACAAAAATACTTGCAGATAAATTAATGCCTGTAGGTGAAGATAATAAAAGATTAGATTTAATGATGTCACCACTTGCAGTTCCATCAAGAAAGAACCCTGGACAATTATTTGAAGTTGCAGCTGGTCTTATAGCTGAAAAGACAGGCAAACCATTCGTTGTTGATAACTTCAATCACAATGAAAAAGAAAGAGTTTTAGAGCAACTTAAAGCTATCGGATTTGAAGATGGTAAAATGAAAGTTACCTTAAAAGAAGAAGATGAGAACGGAAATATCGTTGATGTTCCAGTAGAAAATAAAGTTACTGTTGGTAATATGTATATCATGAAATTAAAGCACAAAGTTGATGATAAGATTCAAGCAAGAAGTAACTACGAAACTCCTGTAAGTCAAAAGACTCATATGCCTACAAAAGTAGTTGGTACTGCTCAAGGTGAAAAGTCAAACCCTCAAAGACTTGGGGAAATGGAAATGAGAGCACTACAAGCTCATGGAGCAACATGGAACTTATTAGAAAGTGCAACCATCAAATCTGACGGTGCTGGCGATGGAAGAGGTAAAGCAGCTATATACAAAGCTATTGCTACAGGTAATTTAGATGCTGCAGAACTATCTAAATCAGCTACCCCAGAAACTGTTAAGGTATTTGCAGATACTTTAAAAGTATTAGGTCTTGATGTTAAGCCAATGTATAACGGTGTAGAGGTTGGAATTGATAAACCATTCAATTCATTAGGGCTTGCTCCTATGAACCAAAATGAGTTCTTAAAGACTATAGGTAAGGATAAAGAGGTTTATGTTAACCAAGCAATCCAAGCTAGACAGTTCTATGGAGATAAGAACTCTAAAACTGATAAGAAAGATAAAGTCGCTCCTGAAGCTAAAGGTGGATTATTAGATACTAATATCTTCGGAGAAGGTACAGAGGAAGATAGAGATAAGTGGGGGTATATTAAATTACCTATGCCAGTTCCAAATCCTCTATTTATGGAAAGTGCTTCAAACAACATTTACGAAGTATTAACTGGATTAAAGAAGAGTGAACTTAAGGAATTAACTGGTGTTGGTACAAAAGTTGCTGTTACTGATGATATGAAAGTTAAAGGTAAAGATACTAGCCCTAAGGCAATCATAACAGATGTTAGCTCTATGGACTCTATGCTTTCTAGAATTGATAATGAAGAACTTGTTCAAATGTATAAGCAACAATTCAAGCAAAATATGATTGATTGTGGATTTAAGCCTGGTGACGTAGTTAGCGTTGCTGTCTTAGATAAACTAAAAGAACAAGGGATAAACGTCCCATATAAAACAGGTGGAGATGCACTTGAATATCTATTAAAGAAGATTGACCCTGATAAGGAATTAGATGAGGCTAGAAAAGAATTAGATAATGCTAAAGGTAAAGATATTGATAAGGCATACAAGAAAGTTAGAGCCTTAGAAATGATTAAGAAAAACAACCTAAAACCAGAAGATTTAATGGTTAAATATGTTCCTGTAGCACCATCTTACTTAAGACCTATTATTCCTCAGGAAGAGAGAAGAGATGTCTTAGTTAATGATATGAATAAGTTATACGGTCAAATATTAACTGCTAAGGGTGTAGCTGAAAAAGAAGCGACTCTTAATAATGATGGTATGATTGACCCTGTAGGATTAGCTCCTGTTGATTTAGCTCAAAGAAGTAAAAACCTTTATGATTCACTAAAGAAACTTCATGGTAACTTAGAAGCTAAAGATGGAGATAAGAAACTTACATCAACTAAAGATACATTAAGTCAAAAGACTGGTATCATTAGAAAAGAAATGCTTGCTAAAAGAGTAGACTTCTCTGGTAGATCTGTTATCACAGTTAACCCTAATTTAGGATTAAACGAAATCGGACTTCCAATGGATATGGCTAGACAACTATATAGACCATTTATAGTTAAAGGCTTAATAGACAGAGGTATCTGTGCTAACGATGCAGAAGCAGAGAAGAGAATAGATAATCCAGATGCAGAAGTTAAGCAAGTAATGCAAGAGATTGCTAATGATAGACCTGTATTTGTTAATAGACAACCATCACTTCACAAATTTAGTATTCAAGCTATGAAGCCAGTTATTAAAGAATACGAAGATGGCGGTGTTGTTAGAAGTATTCAATTAAACCCTCTTGTTGTTACTGGATTTAATGCCGACTTCGATGGAGATACAATGGCTGTTCATGTTCCTGTAACTGAAAAAGCTAAGGAAGAGGCTAAAAAAGTAGCTATGCCATACCAAAACTTTATAAACCCAAGTGATGGTAAAATGGTAATTGAAATAAGACACGAAATGGCTCTTGGTATTTATCAGTTAACTAATAATTGGGAGAATCTAGTTGGCTCAACTAAGACATACACTAGCTTTAAACAGTTAGAAAAAGATTATGTTTTAGGTAAAATAACTGCACATCAAAGAGTAAAGGTGCCTTTTAGTCCACAAGAAATGACAGCAGGGCAAGCAATGTTTAACTGGTTAATTCCAGAGAAGGTTAAACATTATAGAAATACTAGAAAAGTATGGACTAAGAATGAAGTCTCTAAAATGCTTGGAAATTTATATAAAGAAATAGAAGGCTCTGACTTTAAGATAATGTCTAAATTAGAATTCTCTAAATTGTTTGACCAAATTAAAGAATTAGGGTTTAAAGCATCTACTAGAACAGGTGTATCTCTTGGTACTTCTGATTTCAAATTTAATGATGACATTATGAAGTCTATTAATAAAATCATTCAAAGAGGAGAAAATGAAGGAGCTACAATCGAGGCTTGGAAGAAGGTTGAGGATGATATTGAATCATCACTTAAGAAAGGATTATTACCTAGTGATAATGCACTTCAAGTAATGATGAACTCTGGAGCAAGAGCTTCTGCGCAACAAATCAGAAAGATGTTTGCAACTATCGGTATAGGTATGGATGTTAGTAAAAATATTCTGGATCCAATTAAACACTCTCACTTCGATGGATTAAGTCCTCAAGATTACTATACTTTAGGTAGGGACTCTCGTAAGGGTATTTACGATAGAGCCGTTTCTACTGCTGAACCTGGAGCATTAACAAGAGATGTTTGGGCTGCTGTACAAGACATATCTATAACTGAAAAAGACTGTAAGACTAGAGAGTTTATAAACCTTAAGAAGGGCGACAAAACTATAGTAGGTAGATATGCAGGTAAGGATATTTTATCTAAAAAGGGTCAAGTTATCTGTAAGAGAAATCAAATGATAACACATGAAATATTTGATAAATTATATAGAGATGACACTGTAGCATATGTTCCTGTAAGATCAACTCTTAGATGTAAAACACCTAATGGTAAGTGTCAAATGTGTTACGGTGCTATGGCAGGAACTCTTCAACCTGCTAAGATAGGAACTGCAGTAGGGGTTATTGCTTCTCAAGCATTAGGGGAACCAGTTACTCAGATGACAATGAATACCTTCCATACTGGTGGTGCTAACTCAGCAGCTACACTAGGTCTTCCAAGAATAGAAAACTTACTAGACCTTAGTAAGAATCCTTCTAATAAGGCTGTACTGGCTCAACAAAGCGGAACTGTAACTGATATAGTTGAAACTCCAACAGATGTAACAGTATTTATTGGTAAGAAAAAGCACGTTATAAACAAAACTCTAGGAAGTATGAATGTTAACTTAAAAGTTAAGCAAGGAGATATAGTATCAAAAGGTGATTTCTTAACTTACGGTGATAACTCTGATATAGTGTCTGCAATGAGTGATGATAATAAAACTACAATGGTATTATCTAATGCTGACCCTAAAGATTTATTTAAGTTAAAAACTGAATCTCAAGGTCAAGATAAAGCACTTAAATACACTAGGGATTACTTATCTGATTCTATGCAATACGCTATTCAGAAATCAGATGCTTATATGGATAGAAGACATTCAGAAATGATAGTTTCTAAATTAACTGGAACTGGTAAAGTTATTGATGCTGGAGATTCTCCTTACTTAAAAGGTCAAAAAGCAGATATAAACTTATTTGAAAGATGGAATAAGGAAAACTGTACTGGTACTAAGGTTAAGGAAATATCACCAGCGAACAGTCAAGAATTAGTTGGAAGAACAGTAGCTATGGAAATAGGTGGTGCTGGAAAAGTACTTCTTAGAAAAGGTCAAGTAATAACACCTGAATACTTACCTATACTTTCTAAGTATCCTGCAAACATAAAAGTTATGATGAAGCCAGTTAAGTATGAAGTTATTCTTCAAGGTAAAGGAAGTGCAAGTACTAGTGGTGAATGGTTCTCTAACTTAGCTGGAACTAGAGGTGTGGGAGACCCACTTTCATCTGGAGCTATGATGGGTTCTGTTGATAATATGCAAGACCCAAGATCAAGATTAATGGCTGGTAAAATGATTAATACTGGTGAGGCAGTTGAATTAAAAGATGAGTTCAAAGATAAACTTCCTAACAAAATGTCTAATTTCTTCAGCTCAAAGATGGATGACTGGACAAAAACATATAAAAAATAAATGCTTAAATAGCTGACAATGTATTGTCAGCTATTTTTTTGTGTGATATATTATTATTATCAAATTAGTAAAGAGGGGATAACAAACATGGCTAACAGAGTTAAGAATGTCGCTAGAAAGATGACAGCTAAAGAAGAAGTGATTGCTGAGAGTATTCAAGCTATCAGAAAGAGAATAATTCAAATTCAATTAGAAAGCGAATTTGCAAATAAGTTCATAGCTGAAAATCCTGCAATAGGAACTGAAGAAGCTAAGAATCAATTACTTCAAAGCATTGATATGATGAAAAAAGAAGAAGTAGCTTTAATAGCTAAATTAAACTTCTACAAGGAAAAAAGAACTGAATTATCAGCTAAGAAAGCAATGAAGGGATATGATAAATTCCCAAGAACTATTAGCATGGATAATATGGTTGAAGTTAAAGAATAATGTTAATATTGATTTCTACCGAGGTTAGATTATTTTGAGGGCCCTAATAATCCACATCTTCCGGCCAGAGGGTGCGTAAATATCTTGGTTTAAATAAAAAGTGACCGCCTTTCGGCGGTCATTATTTATTTCTCCATCTTTCCTTGAACATCTCTCATCATTCTGTCGTATTGTCTTGCTCTTGTTGTGTCTAATGCACACTTTAGATGATGTAAAGTCCTTGCATTTTCCTCACAAGCAAACTCAGAGTTTTGGAAATGCTCTAGTTGGTCAATACACATTAATATTAAATCTTCTACAAAGATACCATTAACACCACATTCTTTTACTGGTCCTTTTTGAATATGTATGCTCGCTATAATCTCGTTATCTTCCTTACCAATAACGTTGTATTTTGTTGGTGAATTAAATGCAACAGTACCCCTTTGAATTACAGTATTCATTGTTTCCATCTTTTTCATTATCATTTTTATCCCTCCTAAACTATATTGTCTATTGTATCACAAGATATGCATATTTTGTCAAACTCTGCTTTAAATTTTTTACCACAATTACACTCGTAAAACCAAACCCCTTTTTTTATTTTTATTAGTTTATGCTCCCCACTTTTACATTGTGGGCATTGAATAATAGCCTCTCTAGTCATGATACATCCCCCTCCTAGTTTAATGGTACCGACATTAATGTCGGTACCATATTTTGTTAAAATGGCATATCATCTTCAAATATTGGTGATTCCATTTCACATGTTAAATCAATTGGTTTAAATTTTTCTAAATCCTCTATATTTCTAGTTCCAGTTTTCTTATAATTAAAACTATTATTAATTCTTCCTTTGTACTTAGCTGTAGCCATTCTACCATCAAGTATTGAAACAACACACTTGTCATTTACACTTCTTACACCTCTACCAATAGCTTGCTTTAGAGTTATTATCATCTCTGGTATTGAATACTTGTAAAATGAATTATCTCTATCTTTTAGCCTTTGTTGAACAGGGTCAGTTGGTTGAGGGAATGGGAACTTATCAATTATAACTGCTCTTAGTGCATCACCAGGAACATCGACACCTGTAAAGAATGATCTTGTTCCTAATAATATTGAATCCCTATCATTCTTAAACGCTTCTATAAGTTTTGTTCTTGGCATATCTCCTTGAACATATATTGTGTACTTATGTCCTAATGCTCTATTTAGTTCATAATAAGTATTCCTCATATTTTTAACTGATGTAAATAAACATAATGCACCACCACCAACAGCTTCTATTATATTTTTCATATTTGGAGCTATTGTATTATCAAACCCAAACTTATTTCCATCAATAGCATCTGGAGGAAGATACCAAAGTTGTTGCTCTGTTAAGTTAAATGGTGAGCCACCCATAAATTCTAGTGTTTTCTTATTACTTAAAGATAAACCTAATTGCTCCTTTATATAATCAAATGAGCCACCTACACTTATTGTTGCTGATGTAAATATTGATACCAACCCTTCTCTTGAGAAGAAGCAACTATTTAACTCTTTTCCAACTTCAACTTTTTTATGACTTAGATAGACAACATCATTAACCTTTTCAAGCCACACAACATTGTTATCATCACGAAGTATAGCATTTAATCCATTTATCATTTCGCTCATTTCTATACATAAATCACCCATCAATGTTAGTATATTTACTATTCTTGATTGCTCTTTATATTCATCATCCTCTTCATTGAATGCAGTTTTAATATATTCTAATAAGTTATTTTGTTTTTTGTTCATCTCATCAATATGACTTATTAGAATACTCAACTCACCACTCAATGATTTAAATGAAGTTGGGAGTTCATCAATACTATGAATTAATTGTGCCGAACTTAGGTCTTTATACTTAGCGTCAATATCATTAAATGCTATCTCGAAATATTTTATTAATGTCTTGAATAATTCCATATCAAGAATTGGTTTTGCTTCCTTTTTAATATTATTTACCTCAGTAGCTTTATTTCTAAGATTTGTAGCATTATTAACTGATAGCTTATATAAATTAAAATCTCTAAATATTCCTGCTGACTCATGCGCTTCATCGAATACAAGGATGTCATAGTTTGGAAGTATCTTTCCTCCAGTTTGCATATCACTAAATAACATATGGTAGTTTGTTATTATTACATCTGATGTGTTTAATCTTATCTTATGCTTATTGTAATAACACTCTTCTGCAAAAGCACATTCCTTAGAACCTACACATTCACCTCTTTGAGTACAAGCTATATTGTTTAATACATCTTGTTGAGGAACAAAGTTAAGCTCTGATAAATCACCTGTTTTTGTTTCATTTGCAAATTCCCAAATATCTTTGTATTTGCTATCAATCATTGATTTCTTCATAGTGTAAAGGCCAATATCATCTACTTTCTTATTGCATAGGAAATTTTGTCTTCCCTTAAGTAGTGTGAATTTAAAATCACATGGCCAATTAGGATATAGTGATTGCATAACTTTAACTGCAAAAGGTACATCCTTTGTATAAAGTTGTTCTTGAAGAGATATTCCTGAAGTAACTAAAACAGCTTTCTTTGAAAATCCTGATTCAGCTATACTATTAAGTACAGGGAATAGGTACGCATATGATTTACCAAACCCACATTCCCCTTCAAGAATTACGTTGCTTGCGGTGCTTAATCCCTCTTGTATTAATTTTGCACCCTCTATCTGCATAGGTCTTTCTTTATAATTTTTATTAAAATCGCTTAACGCTCCACCGTCTTTAAATATATCATCCATTGTTATTTTCATTACATTATCCCCCTAAGCTTATTTTTATCTTTCATTAATTCTTTATCAATTTCCCACAAGAATCCTCCTGCGGTTTTTAATTCTCCAGTAACACACAGTCTTATTGTCTCCCTATGAAGATAATTCTGTCTGCCTGCTTCTGCCATAGACTCATACCATTCTATAGTTTCCTTTGTTTTTGCATCCTTTTTAAATACTGGCATTGAGTTTGTTAATCCTCCGGTAAGTTTTCCTAATTCTGACCTATCTATCCATCCAATATTGCTACATCGGTTATTAAATATGTCGTGGTCCTTGTGATAAGTACACTCATAATTATTTGGATTAGGTATAAATGCTAAAGCTACTAATTGATGAATGTGGAACTCTTTGTATTTCTTATCCCCAACTGGTAGTTTAACCATTAGTTTTTTTCTTCCTGACTTTGCATATTGAGACAATATCTTTTCCTTACCATTCTTATATTTAACCTTAACTCTGCCAAGCGTACTTATATAATAAAGTTTGATGCAAACATCTATCTTTTTCCATCTTTCATTAGGGTCGAAAAATTCATTCCTAACTACATCTATTTGTTCCTTTGTTGTTAAGTTATTAGTAACCCAAATATCCTTTCGACATTGTATCGGTGTCCCGCTATCTAAATTAATGTCATTTTTATTAATAGCTTTCATTGATAGGTATGCCTCAACATCATATTTATTTATAGCCTCAAGTATGCCATTAATAGAATTCAACTTATACCATTGTTTAACCATATCCTTATTCTACCACCTTTTTAAAGTATTTATTTTGATTCATAATATTGATTTAATAACCAACTACTTTAGATAGTGTTTTAATTTTTCATATCTGTCATTTGTAGTACCTTCCATTACAGTAATCTGTATGTTTAAAC
>ERZ1026876.247-NODE-247-length-34799-cov-776.441774_pt1 | contig 34799 bp, 49 predicted proteins | sample MGYA00380168_ERZ1026876 | MGnify/ENA primary metagenome ERZ1026876 (study PRJEB33269, sample SAMEA4719804) | human gut metagenome | biome: human-associated habitat; feature: organic feature; material: feces | place: Cameroon | collected 2013-10 ... | reverse complement strand
GCTAATGCAAACTTAGTTTTGCATATGGACCATAATGTGCCTACACCTGTTCTATCAAGTACTTGCATTATACAAGAAGGGCTTTAAGGTCTGCATCAGATATAGCAGCAATACCATCAAGCTTAGCCTTATCTCCAGCAGACATAAGACCATTAGATGATGATGTAGCTAAACCATATGTAGTGTTGTGGTCGGTCCATGGAACATTAACATACATCTGGTTATTACTTAACTGTACAGCATAGTTTCTATTAGCGGCATTTGTAGAGAAGCCAATCTTTACACCACCAAGTACTGATGCAGTAGCTGTAGGGAGTGTATAGTTATTAGCGCCTGCCGCAATGCCTGCGAGCTTATTCTTCTCAGTTGTTGTATAATCATTAGTAGACAGGCCTTTACCAGACACCTTGTCTACCTTTGTAGCAAGCTGGTTATTTACATACTCTGTCTTTGCATAAGGCTGCAAATCAACCGAACTTCTAAAGTCTCCGAGTTTCTCCCATGTACCACCTACGTACATGTACTCTGAGTAGGAATTATTAGCTACTGCAGAATCTCTAACCAAGTATATCTTGGTTGTGTCAATGTTTGATGTAGGGAGCACTTCAACGACCTTATAAAGGGACAGGTCGATTTTAATATCGCCTGCACCCTTTACGCTTGTGCCGTTAATTGTTTTAAACTACTGAGCATCTATAGAAGATTTAACATGACTTTTAACGGAGCCCCAAAGGGTTGCAACTCCGGCTGTATCAAGAAATTCCATAATTATGCTGATTTATATAAAGCCTTAGCTGTAATAGTGTACGGAGTTGTGTCATCCTTATCCTTTCTAATGTACTTAGAGTCATTAGTAGCAGCCGTAGGCAAATTATTAATAGTTGTTTGTAATTGTGTTATAGTAGCCTGAAGATTATCGATTAACTACTACAATGTGTTTATATCACTCTATGTAGCAAACTTTCCTTTAATCTTAGACCACAGTACTTCAACACCAGTTTTATCAAGTATTTCCATATTAAGTCAAGATTAAGTTAAGTGTGTCAGAACTAATAGGTGTAGCTACAGTACCGTCAGCCAATAAGATCTATTCATTTGTACCACCGGTCTTTACATACTTAGGCGATGTTAAATCACCTGTAAGAGTACCACCAGTCAAAGGAAGATACTTATTAGCGTCAGCCTTAAGGTTAAGAGCGTTCTGTGTAGCTGTAGAGATAGGCTTATTGACATCTGATGTATTGTCAACATTATCAAGACCTATCTAAGTCTTAGTTACATGATGAGGATTCTCGTAGTCTGAAGTATGTCTACTGAGGTTTGATGTAATAGTTGTCTCAGCTTCTTTAGCTCTCTTTATTTCGGCATTTAAAGCCGCTGTAGAGCTCTAACCAGACTGAGTGATACTATTCTTGATCTCGGCGTCTGCAGCCTCTCTAGCAGCCTTCTCTGCGTTCACAGCTGTATTAATAGCATTCTATACACCTGTGATCTTTACGCCTGTAGAAGATACTGACAAGAAGTTCTCTGACAGCGGATCTACCTTAACATAAACCTTGTGTTCGTTTACCTCCAAACCGTTAGCAAACTCTGTCTCCTCAAGGAACTTAGAGTAGTCAAGCTTAGCCAGTTTGTAAGTACCATCAGAAAGAATGTATGAAATACACAATGCCGTAGAACCTACAGGATTACCAGCCTGTATTGTGCCATCGTCATTAAGTGTTGCATTCATATCAAGAACCTCGATGTCCTTAATAGACTAGTCCTTAGCGATGTCGATCGTAACACCCTTAGCTTCTCCGTTAACCTAGAGCTGGTATGATACAGCTGTAGTAGAATCATGAGGAGTTACCTTAGCTATAGTCATACTACCAACTTTAGCTTGAAGAGCCTACTCTTCAGCCTTAGCTCTATCAGACTCAGCCTTAATAGCTTCCTTTCTGTCTGATATCTCAGAGTTGAGATTATCTGTAAGAGTGCCTTCTGCGGCTGTAGCTCTATTCTGCTCTGCTGTAATTCTATCTGAAAGACCATTCTCGGCTGTAGTAGCTCTACTTACCTCTGTAGCAAGACTAGCTGTAATCTTAGATTCCTCAGACTTAGCTCTACTAACCTCTGTGTTTAACAGAGCTTTAATAGCATCGTCTGCATCAGATCTACTCTTAGCCTCCTGCTGTTCTGCAGCTTTTGCTCTATCAATCTCATTGCTGAGGTTATTAGAGATAAGTCTCTCTGCATCTTCTGCTCTAGTCTATTCCTGTTCAATCTTTGCTCTAATAAGGTTATCTTCGCTCTATCTTTCAGCTTTCTCTGTGGCGTCAGCTTCCTGTCTAGCAAGCTTTTCCTCATCATCCGCGTCCTGTCTAGCTAACGTTTCAGCGTTAATGCTGGCTGCAAGAGATTCGTCTCCAGTTACTCTATTGTTAATTTCTTTAACAATATCGTTAGTATTCTTCTCTATAAGGCTTCTATTGTCTCTTTCTGAAGCCTCTGCTCTATTCTTCTCTGCTGTTAAAGCAGCTCTAATATCAGCCTCTTCATACTTAGCTCTACTTACTTCTGCCTTAAGGTCTTCTGAAAGCTGCTTACCCTTGTCTCCAGGATAAGCTGTTCCAGATGTTTCTCCAAGAGCAATAGACTAACCTACCTCTACATACGTAGAACCACTCCACCTATATGTAAGGTTTGTGTCTTTTGCTACATATATCTTACCTTCCTCACCCTACTTAGGGAATGAAAGTAAGCTTCCATATTCTTCAACATCATCTACGTAAGAAGGTAACTATGAAGCAGGAACTTTACCATTATTGCTAAGATTAGCAAAATTGCGTTTGATTTTACCCCAAAGGTACTCAACGCCCTATTGATCTAAATATTGTTTCATATTACTCTATTACTAAGATTTGTGAAAGAATACTCAAAGGAATGCCTTCGTTGTCCTCGACATTATCAAGTCTAGTATTAAGGTTGTATACATTGTCTGTGAGTACATCAACCTTATTCTTAAAGTACTGGTTAATATCGTTCTAGCGACCTGTATTTACATATCTGAGCATTCCGTCGTCGTATATCTGGAGGGCGTCTGCTACGACTCCCTCCGTTGATACACTTACTATTTTACCATTGATCTATAGATCTTCTCTTTTCGTATCCATGATTTATTATAACATTATGGTTGTTATTCTCCACTATATGGGATAACAGTACATACGGCACTTGCGCCGTTAGCATCCGCTTCAGTACATGTAAACACAATGTCTCCAGATGCATATCTGTTTGCGGTACCGGCAAGTACTTCTTTATGGCCTTCTCTAGCTACAATAATAATTCCTTGACCAGAAGGGCCTTCAGCTGACCATTTAGTACTTTCTCGTGTAGTATTTTCAGTTTGTAGTTCAACTTGTTGATAACTATCCTGACCTGTAAGCGGAGTTAAATATCCACTTGTATCAGACCAATAATATTTTTTACCATCCTATGTTAAGTTTACATATATACTAGTTTCATTTTTATCAACATTTTCTAGCTGCCATGTACTAGGGTTTACGCTCATACTATAAGGCCCACTATATTCAGGGTCTGGTACTCCTCCAGAAAGAGACCAAGGTATTGTAGATGTACTAGGATCAAATCCTTCTGGTGCATTAGATTCCCAAAAACCGTACTAAGCATCATACGAAACAGAGCCGTCATTATTGTCGCTAGTTGTAAAGCTATCTGGCTCACTTCCATTTATCGTTATAGTAGGCTAATGTCCCTCTTTACCAACAGCTACTACCCTAAAACTGTAATAAACATCAGGATCATTATATGTTATATTAACTGTAGCAGATGCATCATGTCCTTCATTGCTATAACTTATAGTTACGCTTCCACTATCCGAAGCGGTACCAGTAACAGCTGTTCCAGCCTTAGATATACTCATTGTTCCCGGTATATCTGAAACGTTGCTTGTAGTCACAGAACAAGTACAATTTTCTGTGCTATCAGATACATCTGAACTTACAGGCTTACATGACGCCTTCTTATTAGATGTTGTGCCATCAGCAAACTTTGCAGTATGCAATACATAATCCTAGTATGCATAAGCTTTAAATGTAATACTCTTAGGCTTCTAATCTATAGTAATAGATGTAGGATTTACACTAACATGTACTTCTCCCCATGTTTTAGAGCTGCTACCTGATATTACAGTGTAAACAAGTTCTCCAGGGTCTTCCTATGATAACTTTGTTACAGTTCCAACCCAAGCATTTGTCTCTCCTGTAATTGTTGCATCAGAATCACCTATAGTAATAGTAGGCTTTTCTTGACATGAAGCATTTACTGTATATACCCAGCTCTTTAGTGCAGGCGTATATGTTACATTACATGTAGCGCTTTCACCACTAGCTCCAGACTCTGTGCATATTACTGTAATAGTACCAGTGTTAGATGTACTAGACGCTGTTGCAGAAACGTTTGTTCCATTCTTTGTGAACGATATACCAGAAGGACCTGTAATAGAATAACTGCTACCAGTATGGCTTGTAGAACTACTTGTTACAGCAACTGATGCTTCTCCGTCTCTAACAACTGTTCCACTAGTCTTATTCCAGTCGTACTTAGTGCCAGACTTAGTCATAGATATACTAAAGTTCTTTGTTAATCCATCATCAAGATTCCATGAGTTAGGAGAGATTGAGACGTTATATTTGTCCCACTAAGTATCTTTATTACCGCCAGAAATACTCCAATTAACACTAGCTGGAGCTGTGACTGTAGACGATTCTGCAATAGTAAGCTTTCCTACGTAATATCCACCAGTATGAACTATAGCAGCATTCTAGCCGTTGATTGTAATAGCAGGAGTACCACTTGTATTAGCATCAGAAGCCTTTACGGTATAAGTATATGTGTTGTAAACTATTGTACAAACAACATTAGCAGTTGCTGTCAAATTGTTGTACTGGACAGATATAGATCCTGTGCTATCTACACTAGAAGCTGTTGTTGTAAACTTCATTCCGTTCTTAGAGTGAGAGAAAGACTAACCCTATGGGTGAGTGTCTCTAATAGTATAGTCGATAGTAGGATATTCTGTAGTAGTTGCTGTACTAAGACTTACATTAGTAGATCCGTTTCTTGCTATTACACCAGTAGCATGGTCCCAAGTTTTAGTAGTCTTTACTCTACTATAACCAACAGTAAACTGCTTAGATAAACCATCTTTCAAATCCCAAGATGTAGGAGATATAGAAAGCGTACCTTCATTGTATGCATCTCCAGCTCCACCTCCGCTTATTGTAAAATCAACAGATTCCGGTGCTTCGCTCTCTGTTCTTACTCTAGTAGTATACTAGAATGTATAGGCATTACCTGATGTTATATACCTAGTAATAGCTATGCCGTTTATAGTAACAGTAGGGACAGAAGTACAAGTAGCTACAAGTGAATATGTGTAATCAAGATTAGCCTCTTTAGCCTCCTGTATAATGGTAATTGTATCAGATTTGCCTGTAGCGTTAGAACCAGTTATATGTCCAGTTCGCTGATCACCCATGTTAGATGTTACCTTGAACTTTATTTCAGTACTGTTTATTACAATATCTGTAATCCAATCTACATCTGATGTAGCATTATAAGCTATCGTGTTACCATCTATATCCCTTGACGATACAGCTGTTATATATGTGTTACCTGCAGCCTGTGGATTATATCTATTATTAGCAAAGGAGAATGTACTAAGATCCGGCTTATCCTCAACAGCGAACACATCTATATACTCATTGTTGAGATACTATGACAAATTAGATGTAATATTCTTTCTATGATCCTCTGCTATCTATACAGCAGCAGACTTGGTTATACATTCATTTGTACCAGAAGTATTATCTCCTACAAGCTAATAAACTTTCTTGTATGTTAATATTTCCATTTTTATGATTTATTAGTTTCAATACTGAACATTCCACTATTAAAGTAATATGTAAACGTAGCCGACAATGTCATAAGTTCTGGAGGATTACTATAATTTCCTTGACCTTCTACATCGCAATACGCTGCAAGACTATTGCTTCCTGATTCGGTAACTCCATTTATATCAAATGTATAGTCACCCGCATTAGTCCAACTGAACGAATCTCTATCAGTTTTCTTGTAAGCAGTATAGCTCATTCCTATATCATAGCCTTCACTGCCATACCATACAGTGTAAAGATAAACCTTACATGTAAGAAGCCCATTCTCATCAGTAAGAGCTTCCTCTATAGTCTTACCATTAGTAGCCGTTTCGTCTCTATTCTCATTTATGTACTGAGCTATAGAGTCAAAGTCAACCAGCGCATGCTCCTGTCCTGTACCGGTATTATCTCCAGCAAAACCAAGGACATTAGTACCATTAGGAAGTGATACTCTACTATTGGTACCAAATCCAACATACTCACCTTGTACTCCATTTATAAAGCAAGCTACTGTTGTAGCCTGATCGAGGTCGCTACCTTCACTCCAACTATAAGTAAAGTCGATAACATCACCGTAGACCAACTCAAGACCAGCTCTAGCTTGTATCAAGTTAATCTTACATTCCTTTGTTTCGTCTTCACTGTTTACTACTTTAATATTCTCTACTACAAACTAACTATTTGCGTTTTCAGCTTTAGGCCAAAAAGAATAACCGTCAGTATTACTTACGTATTCAAACTTCTCTGGATCTACAAGGATTCTACATCCTACAGCATCGTCGCTAAGCTTTTCACCAGTAATAAGGTATGTATGTTTGAGAGCTTTCACATATATTCTTTTTGCATCAGAATCACTCTTAGCCTGTGCTGAAAATATTGCTTGAGCAGTATCGCTCCAGCTCTCATTATCATACGATACCTGTACAGAATACTCGACCCTAGTCTAGCTTTCACATTCGAACTCATCTATAAGTTCAGAATCAGAATAGCTAGAAAGGTCGTTGGTTATCCTCTTTAGCTTCTAACTAGCAATATCTCGAGCTTCACTTTTAGTAATAATCTCATTTGTACTTAATGAAGTAGCTCCAACTTCATTATATACTTGTTTTTGTGTTAGAAGCTCCATAATAGATTAATCTGTAATTTTAAAGAAATGCTGAGCATTTACATTGCTAATACCGGCTGCAGGAGTAAGTGTAGCTCCGTTCTTAACCCAGTATCTATTGAGAATCTGCTCAATCTTACTCTCAATATCATTACCGCCAATAGCCTGCTGAATCAGCTGGTTGATTCTATTGTCGATATAGTTTGTAACATCACTGTTCTGCTTGATGATAGTGCTAAGATCACCTGCTGTCCACTGACCGTTTGTATAGACAAGTACACTACCTTCTCTACCGTCTGGAAGGAAAGCCTGTGCACCAGCACCATTAATCTTACCGTTGATAGTAATGTTGTTAACAGTTGTATTGCCGTCAACTCTCAGGTCGCCTTCACTCTTAAGCAGCTTGTGTACTGTAAGAGTATTGCAGTCTAACTGGAGTGCTTTAAATACACCCATTACATCAAGGTCGTTACAAGTGATCTTGTGGTCTGCCTGAATACTAACAGGATTACCGTGTGCTGTAAGCTTATCGTAAGCATCAAGTGTACCACGAACTTCCTGGTTACCATTTACATCCTGGTTACCACGAATAGTCTGATCACCTTCTACAGTTGTATTGCCCTCGAATACTGTATCACCATGGAAGATAGCCTTCTCAAACTCTGGGTTACTCTTGAAGTCTTCTACCTTATTATTGATGTCCTTTACAACATCCTCAATAGAGGCCTTGTTCTTCTCAGACCAGATCTAACTAGCATCAGCAACAACACCCTCTGTAGAGATGTTTACAAGCTTACCGTATATCTGAATATCTTCGTTTGTTGCGTTCATGATTATTTGTTCTTAAATTTAACATAAACAGTAGAGCCACCTGTAGAAAGGTTTCTCTTCATTGGGTTAGGACAGCAATAGTAATATCTTGAATCATTAAGCTTCTGCTGAGGCTTAGTGAGAGGGATATATGTAGCTGCACCAACATTACCAACACCCTGTGTATTAATATTAGCAGCATACAAGATAGGCTGACGTGTGACAATCCACAAGTACTGACCATCTGTATCGTTCTCTACAGTAGTAGCTTCTGTAAGACTATCTACCTTTGTAAGAAGTGCGAGATTTACATTCTCTACACCAACTGCATTGAAAGCCTCCTGGTCCTTTGTCTCGAAAGACTGATCCTTACGGTTAAAGCCATACTTGTAATCGTCTTCCATATTCTCTGGGAATGGACGAACAGGCAAGAAGCCAATGTAATCATAATCGCCACCAACTACAGTAACATTAAAGCCTGTGCTAACCTCGTTATTCTTAGCTGATACTGTTACGTATGTAGATACAGTGTTATCCTGATCAAGAGCCTTAATAAGGCCTGTATGCTGATCAATTGTAATAACACCTGTCTTAGCTGCATGGAAGTCAAGCTGCTCATAAGGCCAGTTATCTGGAGTGTACTCAAGTACTGAGCCGTTCTCAAGTTCTACTTCAATATAGTACTGATGATCTCTTGTGTCGAGCTCACCGAGTCTAATAGATGTATTGCCATACATGTTAAGGTCGCCCTTAACTCTGATAGCCAAGATATTTTTGTTCATAAGATCGTCCTTATCTACGTCGAGAGTGATATCACCACTTGCACCAGACTTATCGTCTACAAGCTGAAGAACATCACCGTAGTCCATTGTATAAGTATGAAGATCTGTACGACCCCAACCTGGCTCATAGATCAATGCCTGTACAACGAGCTTGTATACACCGCAAAACATCTGATCCTTTGCAGGGAAATAGCACTGAATAGAGTTAGCCTTAGGCAGAACTCTAGAGTATGCCAAATATGTAAAGTCCTCACAAGCGCAGCAATTTACAGCGTCGTATGGCTTATTATATTTTGGAGGCAGTACACCTGGACCAGCTGCAGGATTACAACCGTGTGGATCAAGCATGCAGCACAAGCTATGACTGTAACGATTACAATCATTGTGGCAGCAGTCGTAGTATCTACAGTGTGGCAAAGCATGATACTTTGGATGACCACATCTGTCGTTCACACAACCACAACCATTAACATGCTTATTCCAGAAGCAATCGACTGGGAAATAGTCGAGCATTGATGTGTTAATCAAATAACACTTAAGCTGTTTGATATTAGCTTGATCGTACGTACGTGGACCACGAAGTGTAAGGTTCAATCTTACATCGTTTCCAATTCTAATTCTTTGCATATTATAATATGTATTAAAAACAAATGCCGAGATAGGGCAAGTACCCCACCCCGGCAATTAATTAAAAGTTTGCTTTGTCGTAAGCAGCAGAGTTGTCAACTGGGTTAACAATGTTCTGGCGAGAAGCGATCATAGCCTGGAGCTTAGCAACGAAGCCGTCTGCAATCTGATCAGCACCCATAGCCTCACCATTGTTAGAAGCGTAGATCTCAACTGTCTGCTTTGTTCTACGCCACAGATCATCAGCTGTACGGTACTGGTTCTCAAACTCGATAGTAATACCGTCGTACTTATTATCGAGGTTTGTTACCATAGCTGGCTGAGGATCGTACCAGCAGCAACGGTGCAAAACGCCCTGATAGTCAAATGTAGCACGCTCGCGATCACGTACCAATTTAGCTGTTGCTGGGTATGTAACACCTTCCTTCTTAGAGAAGACAACACCAAGGTCGTACTTGTTGTTTGAAGCCCAACCTGGAGCCGCAGGGTTCATCCAATACATGTTAGCATCGAAACGACCCTTCATGTAAACGTTCTCTGTTCTGTTAGACTCATCGTCATCATACTTCATCTGTGTAAGAACGAGCTTCTGACCATCGATCTTAGCGTATACACGCTGGCGCTTTGGAGCACGAACAATGTCCTTAACCAAACCTGCCATGATCTCCTGTACAGTATCACCAACCTTAGTTACATAGCTGTATGACTCTGTCCACTTGCGATAACGCATTGGCATATCCTTGAAAGTAAGACGAAGAACGATAGGGCAACCACCCTGTGCGAGGAGGTCCAAAGTCTCTGCAGCGATGTCGCTGAAGTCGATTGTGATCTCATCCTCAGAATCTTCCTTATAGTCAAGCTTAGCAACAGACTTGATATCTGCTACATTGATAATGTTAGACCACTTTACAACTGGTACAAATGTAACATTACCGAGCTTATCAACCTTCTGGAAGCTATCAGATGTAACAACACCGATCTTGAAACGATCAGCAGCTGCATCCATCTTATAAACATCCTCGATAGCAGTACCATCCTGCTTAGCTGGATCACAGTTCATGAATACGAACTTACCAACCAATGGCTTAAGATCTTCCTTCTTAGCCTTACCCTTCAACTCCTCTGCGGTAGCAAGGGTCTCACCGTTCTTGTTAGAAACGAGAACTGAATTTACGTATGTAATCATATTGTTTAATTTTTTCTACTCACCCTATAATATTAATGCTAGACCTAACTAGCTGGGCTTTCCACGTTAAAATTATTATTCTTGTGTATTTACTTCTTGAGTTATAGTCTAATAGCGCTCATCCTTCTTATTCTCAATGTACATCTGAGCAGCTATCTTTATAATCTCATTAAGTACTGTATCCTCGAACTCATCATATTCTTCATGAGGGTCGTCGAGGGATATTTCCTATGGCTTTCTTATATAACCAAGCTAATACTTATAGATTCTATAATTCTTATCTGTTAATAAATTGCAGCCATATTTTGTCCTAACTCTAAGAGGACGAGCTCTATGATATCTGTAATGAAAGTCTGTAAGACTATTGTTAATCCTATACATAAAACTATCTTGCGTACACTCAAAGACACACGTATTCAATTGATTCTTGTTGTCATTATCCGATATAACAACGTCCTCGTTTGATGCGAATAGGAAATCTTCCGGGTAGTGTATCTTATATACGTTATATGAAGGTTCCAAGAGGTTTGTCTATATATCGTCGTACCAGTAGCTTTTAGCCTTATACAGCTTAATTAAATCATGTCTACGCTTTTCTGTTTCTTCGTACGATGTATTATGGACAAGATCCCCATTGAATCTAGTCTTTACAAACTTATCAACAGCCTGGTTGAGCCAAAATAAAGATTCGTCCGTCGATGGTTTGTCGAGAGGACTATTAAACTTATTAATCTCTCTTTCAAAGTTCACCAATATGTCTATACATCTCATTGCTCACCCTCCTATTGTTTAGGTTGTTTCTTTGTGTTACCCTACGCCAACTTAGCCTTGTACTATGTTATATACATATCTACAGCCCCAGAGACAAGCTCATCGAAGCACGAATATGGGAGCTGGCAATAGCTATGAACTGCGCCAGCAGAGTCGTCATTGTCGTTGTACTTTAATACATTGAATGCATTAGGCTGACAACAATATGTAAGATCTACATAGTCTATAGTAGTATAAGAGTCTGTGATAACCCTCAAGTAAGGACTATCGTAAGACGTACTCTCAAGTACCACCATAGGATTAGGGAGAACAGAATGCTGATTGTAGAAGGCATTGATTACGTTGTCTACGTCATCCTGTTTAATTAATGCGTTCGGGGTAACAACTGGTTTATTAAGAGCTTTAGGGCTCTTATAGTTCTTTGAAATGAAACTATCAGACCTAACGTACATAGCGTAATTGTCAGGTAAATCAAAATGGTCATTAGAGACAATATCAGGTTTAATCTTCGCATGTCTTATCAAAGGTTTAATAGTATCATGTATTCGTTTAGCTTTCCTAGTACCACGCTGCAGTTCATCTTCCACAGCATACAATGACCTAATATATTGTGACTAGAACTCGCTAAGGAATGAATATATTGTATCTGTAGTAAGCTTTTCCGTAGTAGCAAACTGAGGATAAATCTCAAATAGCCTACGTTCAAACTCTATACCTAGTTTTCTAGTTTCTTCTTTTGTCATGATTCAAGTGGTCTAGTATTTACTTTAGTAGTAAGCCTACTGGATTCTACAATCTCGGTAGACATTATAATAGCCAGATTAATAAGCTCCTCAGCCATAGAGTCTGACAGTTCAAACTTTGTAGATGTAAAGTCGTAGTCTGATTCAAAGTTACCTGGACCAACTGCGAACTTATTAGGTTGTTTGAGGTACAAGAATTGGGAAGTAGAAGTAGCCCCATTGTATTGCACAACCATTGGATCTACATATGTTATAATGCTATTGTTTTCTATAACTGATGTAGGGTATTCAATCCACGGCATATTGTTAGTTGTAGCTTTATAGTTCTTAGCTTCTTCATGTGACACAAACCTCATCTCCTATATAGAGTGAGCCTTGCCATCAAATGAATTAAAGCTGTTATTAACAGTAAACTCTCCATGCAAGATATACATATAGTCTAACTTGTCTGTAGGGAATCTATAACTGTTATCTCCAACTAAATTGCCGATTATGTATACATTATTAATTAATGGCTTTAAATCTTCAATTGCTTTCATATCTGACTCAAACGCTGACCTTCTAGGGTTGTTCCCTGTATATTTTTGAGCTATAAGAGCTAGGTAGGCTTTATCAAGTATTGTAGCAATCTCATATTTAGTTAGCGACGGATATGACGAAGTTATATTTGCCTTGTCATATTCAATCATAAACTTAGTATAAATATCACTATGCGTCATACGTCGTTCGTTATTATTTATTTTCGACCTGATTAATAATCGAGATCTTTAAGTCTTGATTCTTCTTTGCGTCCAAGTATGCGATACAATCCTCAAGTGAGTCTGCAAGCATCTCAGAACCATAATAGTACTGTGTTCTATCCTTACGGATAATACCCTTGGCGATAGCACTCTCGATCAAGAACTCTGTTTCCTTTGTCTTATTATTAACCCACTTAGTAAAGAAGTTCTGTGGCTGCTTATCAACCAATGAGAACAATGTAGATTCTACAAGCTCATTAGACATTGTATCAGCATTAACACCGAACAATCTAAGACACTTGCGCATCTCTTCAAGAGAAAGCTTGCCAAAAGCAATAATAGCATCTCTACGAAGCTTGTTGATCTTGTTCTTCTCAATAGCCTCAGCCTGTCTATTAATAAGCAGATAATCCTTACCAGCATTGAGCTTATCAAGTGATGTAGCTACTCTTTTATGTCCCTCAAGGAACTTAATAATCATAGCCTATCGTGGGAATGAGTCGTCGAGAATTGTGCTCTTAGAGCCAACCTTAACACAGAATGTATTCCAGAATGGGGAATTCTTAGCGAGATGGCCTTCTGGATAGCCAAGCTCCTTTTCAAATTTCTTTTCGTCCTCAGGTGTTAAACCTGTGTATATCGACCCAGATCTGGTAAAGTAAGGTGCAATATAATCAAAGCAATGCTTGTACTTCAACAATCCAGCCCAGGGATTTTTCTTTCTGATCTTTAATTCAACTACCATAATTTTTCAATTAGTTGTTGCAATGCCAAGCTCCCACCCTAAACTGGGTGGGGTTGAACATTGTATATTATTTATTTAATTAGAGCTCTGCTGCTCTGTTCTCAACTGCGATAGACTCCTGGTCTTCAGCATCACAGTACAAGATACCACATGACAATGGGTTTCTCAACATGATACCCTCTTCACCAAGGAAGTGTACCTGGTAACCATCACGGCTGTTAGAACGCATAGTGTTGATGTTGTTTGCATAACCATTTGGCAATACAGAACCACCAGTACACCACTGTACGAACTCACGACCCTTACGACATACCTTAACGATGTTAGCCTGACCATCACGACGACCGAGGTCAACGAACAAGAATGTGTAAGACATCAATGGTTTGCCTGTCAAAGGGTGAAGCTGACGGAACATTTCCATGTTATCAAACATAGCACAACGCTTAACTGTCAACTCAATACCGTTAGTCATAGTGTAAGTTGTGAACTGACCGCCCAACTTCAAGTCCTGACCAGAACCTGTAATGAAGTGTGTATCAATCATATTGAAGCTAGCTGCCTTCTCCTTCAAGATACGGTCGAATTCACGGATACCCATCTCACCAGTCAAAGCAACGAACTTACGCTCATTAGTACCGATAATGTTATAGCAGAGATCGAACAAGTAATCCTCGAACAACTCTGTAGTCAGCTTTGTATAGTAACGTACGTTAGCTGGAGCAATCTGCTCGAACAAACCTGCAGAGATTGGAACGAAACGACCATTAGTACCCTTCAAATTGTAAGTACCATCTGCGTTACGGTTAGAGTGAGCGAACAGCAACTGCTTCTCCTCTCTCTTCTTCCACTCACGAAGAGCCTTCCAATACTGATAGTCAGACCACAAATAAGACTTCTTACCTGTCTCAGGATCAGTCAAAGCGATAGCCAATACTGTAGAGTAAGCATCACCTGTGATATCGTAAGTAAGACGCATAGTCATCAAGCTATTACGCATCTTAAATGGAGTCTGATAATTGATGATATCTGCCTCATCACTGTACTCCTCGTATGCAGAACCGATACGGTCTACCTGACGACCTGGGAGCAAGTACTCACAAGGGATATAAGAACCCTGGAAGCCTTCTGCTACGTAGCACTCATATACCCATGTGCTACCATCCTGGTATGGAGTACCGTTTACACGTACCTGGAAGTTTACATTGTCAAATGCAAGAATTGCACCTGGACCGAACCACTTCTCTTCAAGACCAAGATAAATAGGAGTATTGTTAATACCTGGAGTCAAACCATCTGTAATTGACTTAGGTGTAATCTCCTTACCATTCCACTTAGCGTAGCGGATATTAACAGCGTGGTCAGCGTCAATCATTACAGACCACTCATATTCTCTGTTTTCGATAGTCATGGTTGAACCAAGACCACCAGTTAACAAGTCGATGGTAGTTGAAATACCATCATCCTTTGTACCAAAAACCAATGACAACAAGCCTGCTACCTCATGAGGCTTTGTAAGCATTGCATTAGCAATCATGTTTTCGTCTACCAAGTCAGCAAAACGCTTACCACGATAGAGCTGAAGATTATTTAATAAAGAACTTGAATTATTCATAATATGTTAATTGTCTCATCATAGGTATTTTGACGCGATATCCCATGCCTGAGGTTGTTTTTCATGCCCAACATTGTATGACGTATGATTTTTTGTTTGATGTTTGAGCATTTGTCTAAGTTTACTCGCAGCAGATGTCTGACCATTGCGCTGTGCTTCGCCCAGTAGAGCATCACCCTTCATTGTGAAGTAGGCTGATTCTATCAAATTGTTAACAAGGTTATTATTAAAAGCCTTCTGATACTCTGTTAAACCGTCTGCATCAGTTCTTGTAATATAATCGAACAACGCTTTTCTATCCTCCTTTGGGATATTAACACCTCTAATATTAGTAAGACCATTGATACTAGAGGTAAGGTCGTTCATAAACTGTGCAGCTTGCTGCTCCTACTATTGTCTTTGAGCTTCCTGTTGCTGAGCCATATACTCTTGCTGTTGCTGCTCGTACGCCTTAAGATAATTAACAGCATCAGCTGCTTCATCTTCCAGCATGTCAGCATCTTCATAGCGCTCAATCTTGCGACTAATCTGCTCGTCATTCATACCCTGTAATCTGTAGAACTCACGAACAGCTGCTTTCTGATTAGATTCGTCCTCCAAATCTATGCTGTCATAAGACATAGATTTCTGCTGTGTCTGATAAAAGTCTTCAAACTTACCGCCATTCTTTACGTACTGATCAAGTCTAGCAATACGATCATCGGCGTACTGTGGGGTTGAATTCTCATCAACGACATCTTTGATGTACTCTACGAGATCCTCAACTGACTTAGGTTTCTCGTCTGCATCAACACTCCAACCATTAGCTTCAGCGAATGCGTCAAAGAAAGCACCAATCTATTCTGCTTCTCCAGGATCTACGACATCAGTGTCAGTCTGTTGATCATTATCATCATTGTCGTTATCCTATTCGTTGTCAACTGTAGTTGTGTCGGACGTATTATTGTTTAAAATATTATCTGGGATCTGTGTCTCATCATCATGAGCATTAGGATCGTCAGTTACATTCTTATTATCTTTATTATCCTCAGAAGACTTATCGTCATCTGGATTGTCTAAATTTTCAACATCATCATTAGGGTCATCTAACACCTGATTAACCACATCCTGGTTATCGATGTCTGTAACGCTGTCGCCACCTTCCTGGCCACCGAACCCGAGAGAGCTCAAAGCGTCCTCAAAATCACCTAATGGATTTTTCTTCTTTCTTGCCATAATTTAAATTATAACTAAGTTAATATTTTTAATTGTTGTACGCTACACGGGAGTCGAACCCATGCAATGTTTAATGTTTCCAACTAGCTGCATTACGTGCAAAGTTGGCTTTCTTTCTCATAGCTGCACTATACTTAGATGGATTCTTTAGAACCTTATTAGCAAAACCCTGTACACTCATACCATGTTGTTTAGCCGCTTTGGTAAATGTGCCACGCTTAGATTTTTTTATATGGATATCTTTGCCAGAATTATAATTATGTATAAGCAAATCCAAAAATCCGAGATTACCATTTTTATCTATACCTGCATTTCTTGGAGCGACATCACCAAATGTTATTCCGTTATATTTATATACTCCTGGCTCAGATGTTCTTTCTACACCATAGCCTTTTAAATAATCGTATATTTTATTTTCATCAAAGAATCTTAAAGCTCCTTGTCTTCCATCGTTTTCTGTCAACGTAAACCAAGGGTCTGCGACTTTTGAAAATGGAGTAACTTTAGGCTAACTTAAAACGGTGTAAAAAGTATCTTCTGGATAAACTTTTTTCTTTGCTTTAATTACATCGTGCTTATCTGACCATCCTAAATATTTTTGTTTAAAAAAGAATGGCAAATTATTTAATTTATCTTCAGCTTGCACAGCACTCTGTAACTCATCAAAATTTTGTGAAGGTTGGTATATTCCATCTTTGAATTTTATTACAGACTTACCGTCAGCGGCATTATAAACATCACTTTCTCCTCCAGATGTAATATATTCACCTACCATTTTATCATCTCTTTTTATATGCTAGGAAAATGGATTATCGTAATCAAACACGAATGGATCGTCACTATTCTGAATTCGTATTGTTTTATTTGGTAATACAGGCTCGCCCATAGTGTATCTATCAATACCTTTAGTATTAATTTTATTGAACATAAATGGTAGCGCTTTTTTACCAATAAGCTTAAATGGTTTTTCTACAAAATTTGGAAGTGCAAGCATTAATGCGCCGGCTCCTGCAGAAACATATTTACCTTTAGATGTATCATCTATAACTTGCGCTACATCCATTGCGTCGCCAATACCAGGCGTCATATTTATAAAATCTTTTGACCAATTACCATCGAAATAATTACCAACACTAGCGTATGGATCATAGAAGTATTTTGTGTTAGGTGTTATTACAACATCATCTGAAGTTGGTATATATTTGATACCGGTATTATTGTCTACGAGATTACCTTCTTTATCAAAATGAGCATTATCGAGATTTACTTTTTCTTTACCATCTCCAAACTTAGGTAGCTTCAACTTCTTTTTAAGCTGCTTCATAGCTATCTACTATTCAGCTTCAGACTATGCTTTTCTTCTACGCTTAATCTTACGAAAGAGCTTATGACGCTGATAATCATTCTTCTTCTGCATCTTTCGCTTAGGACTTTCCATCTGTGTCATAATTATATCAGTTTAAGATTATTGCCTCTCCTCCACCAGAACTTCTACCCATAAGAGTCTTTGCCAAAGTTGTTCTAAGGGAGCATGTTAAATATGTTAGGAAGTGTGGGCTATGTTATCTTATCGTACATCTACTGTTTATACTAGTCAAGATCACGCTATTGCTAAGCCTTAATCTCTTCCTAAGTAGGACCTGTTAATGTTGTAGGGACATCAGCTCTAATAGTTCCAGGCTGCTATGTTGAAGGCGAGTTAATGATTATAGGACTAGCATTCTTAGCATCTTCATAATCCTGCACAAGATCATTAAACTGCACATTATAGTTATAAGCATCCTTATGTGCATTCCTATGATAATGAGCTGCCTTAACAAGACTGTCCATACTTCTAAGATTTCTAGAGTAGTTTTCAAGAGAATCTTCATAATAGCCCTTCTACTTAAGTGCTCTAGCATAATCCTATGTAGACTTAGCTCTAAGAGCATCTCCGTATCTTGTATGCATAAGCCTTACATAATCCTTAACAAAGTCTGCATCAGTCTTGTAAGTATTGTAAGTCTTACCATTCCAGCCCACTCCACCATAGTTGTGCTATTGTCTAGCAACTCTAGATCTACCGTAGTTAGACTCGTATGCAAGCTAGCGCATTACATTATAGTACGCTGCATCACCATAGCCATACCTATTTAATTGTTGTCCTACAAGAGGGCCCATTCTGTGAACAAAAGTATTAATAGAATCATTCTTGCCTCCTTTATATTTATGCAGTATAGGATGTTCTTCGTTCAATGGAGTATCAAAAGGTAATGGCTTAGTAATCTCTTCAGCTATATTAACATCCTTTCCTTCATTGTAAGCATTGAGTATAGACTGAACACTCTAGTCAATCTACTACTACTCCTCTGGACTAGGTTCCTCAGCCTGGGTGTCTCCACCCAAGTTGATTCCTCTAATATCCTTCCAGTAATCAGCGCCATTCTTCCACGCCTCATACTTCTATTGAAATGTCTTATTATCGAACTTCATAATTTTTTCAATTTTTCATTAATCTAATCCCTTAGTTCGATAAGCTATTCTTTAGTTAATTTATTCAAATCATACCTTTGACACTCTACGTATTCCCACCTATATCCCTTATATGTTAATCTACCTTTCATGTGTCTACACACTCTAGATATAGGAGCGGTAGTTTTTATTCCATAAAATTGAGCTATAGATGATACGCTATCCCAAATTTTTACAAATTCTCCATCTAGTGTATATTGAGCTACTTTCCTACCACCTGATTTACGAAGCCTATCATTGCGTGTTCCATAATTAGCATTATATTTTGGATCACACCATTCTAGATTATCTACGCAATTATTACATTTCGTTTCATCTTTGTGATTCACAAATGGCAGGTTATTTGGATTTGGTATAAATGCCTACGCCACTAATCTATGTACAGGTCTTATTATCCTATTTCCTTTTGATACCTATAAATAAACTATTTTGTAGCCATTACAATTCGAATATTGTTTAACTGGCTACTCTTTATATAATTTAGCTTTTCCTAAAGGATTAACTTTAGATGGAGTAATTTCAGTGTAATGTTCATTAATTCTAACATTTCCTAAATTAGATACCGAATACTTTCCAAAAGTATCTTCTATGATTTTCCATTCTTCTTTCATAATAATTATTTACTTTTTGCAGCTTCGGCGTTCGTTTTGTTTTTTAAAGCAGTTTTTGCTTTTAACTCTTCTCTGCGATACGCTTCGCTGTCTTTTTGTTTTTGAAGTTCTGTTTCATGCTACATTTTATCTCTTTCGAGTTTTATTTTAGCATCTTCTATTTCTTTCTTTTGTCTAGACTCGTAACGTTTATTGTATGAGTCCTCAGATATCTTCTATCTTTCTAACGCCTACTTTCCTATTTCGACTATGTCTGGGATTCCATTTTGATCCTGATCTAACTCCTCTGTTCCACGATAAGCATTAATCTGTGCTACAGCTATCTTAGTCTGATTATCTTGATCAATCTGATATCTCTGAAGATCCATCTGAGCTTCCTGTAACATGAGCTCCTGCTGCTTAGCTTCATTCTGCATCTGCTGTAACTGCTGTTGCTGCTGAGCCTCTGCTTCCTGCTGCTGTTGCTGCATCTGCTCCTGTCTAGTCTGCATATCCTTAAGCTTCTGCTTAATGATGTTGAAGTTATCGTTTGTAAGGATCTCTGCTGCTTCAAGTAAGCTAGCACCATTCTGCATAGCTGGCTGTATAAGCTGCTGAAGCTTCTGTATGTTCTCAAGGTCTTTAGATGTATCACTCACGAACACATCCATGTCCTCATAGTAGAACTTAGGAGTAATGTCTAAGAATGCTCTTTCTCCGTTATCAAAGATGTACTGAAGCTTTCGCTTACCAGTCTCTTCCCAGGCGCCCTTAGCTGTATTAAGAAGCATGTTGAGTACTCTTCTCTTACACTGGTTGTGAACCCAGAACAATGGCTCTGTAATATGTGAGCTCTGTACTACAGATCTCTCTACATTACCTACCATCTCTGATGAACTTACAGCTCCTTCACGCTGCGCAGTGATACCGGAGATTGTACCAGCAAGTTCCTCTATCTTATCCATAAGCTGTATATACTCAGCTATGACGTTAGACATTGTAAGATCCAATGCTGTAATCTGATTGAACTGCGCAGGCTTACCACCTTCTCTTCCTGGGATATTCCAGCCTTCTTCATATGGGTTAATAAAGTTAACGCCAACGCTAGACAAGTAGTGCATCCACTTAGCAGGGCTAATATTCATAGACTTAGGAATCTATGTAATATCCATGTTAACAACCTTGCCCTTATCTCTAGCAATAGCTAACTCAAGTCTGTACCACAATACAATGTACATGTACTGCAATGGCTTAAGAATGCTAACCAATGATCTAGGCTTACTATTTGTGTTACTGTAAATAGCACCACAATAAGGAAGCTTCTGACTGTTAGGGTTATCGATACTTACATGCTGATATTCAATAGGCTGTATACCAAAGTACAAGTCACTACCAGCTCTGTATCCTTCCCATACTTCTACAATCCAATCTGGCTCTACGCTGATCTCATTACCAACAGGCTGATATGTTTCATCAACTATGTTAATCTGAGGCTGTCCTGTATCGTCTGTAGTAGTTACATAGAAGATCTTCTTGAAAGACTTCCAGCAACAGTGCCATACGTTTACAAGAGACTTGCCAGATCCTTCGAATATAGGGTTGTCGTATATGCGTAATTGTATACCCATATCAACAGGACTCCTATCTCCAAGGTTTCTGCCTGGTGTAGAACCAATCATTTCCTCAAGCTTATCAAGATCTTTCTCTTCAAGCTTGTCGTAATATCTATCGTATACTTCTGTAATAGGCATGCGCATCTTTCTGCAGCACCATGAGCCATCCTCAATAAACTCTAAGTCTGGACTCTTATCGTAAGAGAAATACATAGGGTTGATTCTCTCGGCATATGGCTCTGCATTAAGTACGCCGATATAATAAAACTCTCTACCTGAGATCAATCCATCCTTCCAGCCTTTGATAAACTCGTTGTCAAGATCAAGCTTCTCTCTCAGATAGGTAAGCGTGTGATACGCCGTATTCTCTACAATATCTTTATAGTCTTTATCCATATACTTAGCTATCTACTCTGGTGGCATAATCTCACCAGACTGTAGCTACTCCTAGAACTGCTGAGCATCTTCTGGGCTCATTCTAGCTGTAATAGACGCTTCTATATATTGTAGTATCATCTACTTCTCTTTCTCCTGCATTTCCGATGTAGCCTCCTATGAAGTTCTGATAACTCTGAAGTTAAGAGGTCTCTTTGTCTCCTCACCTATAAGTAAGTCTACCTTAGGTCTGATGATATTAAAGTCATGAGGAGTAGCAGGAAAACCATCCTCGACCTTGAACGGGTTTGTAATTGATTTAAAATCCTTCTCGTCGAAGATGCTGTTATATAAGTTATAATAGGTCTACAGCTCTCCGTAATATGATGTACTATTTCCTCCAGACGTTACGTTACCTTCACCTATAATATAGTTAACGCAGTCTTCTTGCCACTTCTTTCCTTTCTTTGAAAGAGGGAGCTTTTGTCTGGGGAAAGCTGAATTGTATAAGTTATCTTCCATGTATTAAAATGTGAATATCGGCATACCGTCTTCACTTGTGCTGCTATCTTCTTCAAACCATTGTTTGCTAAATAACGGCATCTCGAAGAGTTCAACCTATTTGTTTTGTTCTTTTGCAGACGACACCTTTACCTAATAGAGCTCCTCTCTGTATATCATAACCATACACAAAGCTATGACACGGTCTACATTTCGTACACCATCGTTCTCTATAAGCTCTTCTATTAGAGGTTCGCTGTATACTCTTTCTACATTAGGGTGACCTTCCTCAAATTCGTCTAATAGCCACTCTAATATCAATCCTTCACCATATGCCCTAATCTATTTGGTCATGTGGCATCCTTTTCTTCTTTGCACTTTACTGTCTTTAAAGACTTCAGATATGATTTTATCCGGCTAATCAGCCAAGAGGTAATCGCAGTGTTTATTCGTAAAGTAAGGGTAGATTCCTTTTCTTTCATTCTCAAATAATAATCTAGCATTGTAGAACGTAAGTAGCTTGCGTACATTCTCATAGTACTCTTCTGCTGTATCTGGTCTTCCAGAATACTCTGCTACTATCACATCTGTCCACGCCTCACCAGCTCTTACACGCTTAAATATAAATGTAGAACCAAGTGAGTTTGTAAAGCTATCATCATGGTCATCAATTTGTTATCGCTAAGCTTTTTATCTTAACTTCTACATGTCCCCATGTAGTTCAGCATATATTATCACCAAATGGCGTCGAGCACTCGTGGGAGAATTATATTTATTCATCTCCTATGCGTTACACTGTCTTATAGCCTTTCGTAATCTATAAGATTAGCACGGTGTCTTCTGTTCTAGACTTTCACCGTTTTTGCTCGATTATACCCCGCTGATATTTAACGGGTCGCAATTGTGTGTAAGAATATTTCTGCACATAAATGTATGTGTTTCGCATTCAAAGTTATACACAATTCCAGTATATGACGATTCTTCTATTTTCTCTACTTTTAGTAATACTTTGTTACCTGCATCTTTGTCATTGATGAATTTAATCTTCATTTTTGATGTAGATGGTGTATTTGCTTGTTTTAGAAGCTTTATTTTTCTACTTTCAAACACAGGTGTATTCTACAGCTAGTATTGATCAGCTCTACTTATATTTATTCTATATGATTGTTCTGAATGAATTCCTTGTTTATTTACACACTCCTTCTAATGAATTACTATGCTATTTGCTATCTTCATTCCAAACAGCATATCCTGCAAGTCTTCTAGGAGCTGTAAATTTACACTAGTAAAATTTACTCGAACCTTTCCGTTATCATAGAATACCGATCCATCCGAATCTAAATAACCCTATATAAATGATCTTTTATACGCATTTGGTAATTGCTTTATAAACTCCGGAATCCTTTTGTTATAAGCATTTGAGCCAAACATTGACTTAAGTTTTAAGAATAGGTCTTTATTAGTAAACCTTCTAGTTTGTTCTCTATCCTTGTGAACATGTATACACTTTCTATCAAATAGCTCAAGTATTAAAGAATCATAGAACTACGCTAAGTCTTCTTCGTCCTTTCCTATTGATAGATATATATCGTAAGAATTACCGTTCTTGTTACAAAATCCATCGCCCAACCAAAGCCCGTAAAAATAATAAAGTTTAGAAAGTCTTTCGTCAATATCTACATAATCATTGTTTATGTATCTATTTGGAATTTCTAACCAATCTTCTTCTTTTAGATCTTTGGCTTTCACGAATCCTTTATCATAAACCCATATAGGATGTTCTCCTGTAAATGTAGTTGTTCTAAACGATCCATATGGTTTTACTTTAAATATTGGCTCGTTTTCTTTCTCGTATCTCTATAGATTCTTTATCTCTACGAATTTACTGTCTTTGTTTAAAAGCTTATCATCAAGCGTAACATCTTCTACATTTACCAATCCGCGCTACGTAACAACCTTTTCCCCAGGAGTCAAACATCCGCCTATATATAAACCATGTGGAGGATCCTTTACTGGGTACTCCCATATAACTACAGAGCCATGAGGCTTATCGCCTTTCTTAAGAGGATAGTTAGTTATATCCCCACTAGGCTTTTCTGTAGCCTTTACCTGACCATTTCCATCCCATTCCAGATCAACTATATGCTTCATACTTTGAAGCTTCTTGTTGGTTCTTATTCTGGTCAACTGATCCATCAATAACTTTCTAGGGAATATATTCTTACCGAGCTCCAATACAGCCTCTGCTGGCTTTATAGGACGCTCTGATATAAAACGATCTATAGATTGCTAACTAGCACCACCATCCTTTACTTTGTTCCTCTGATCTATAAGGTTCTCTATAGCTTTCTCTTTATAGCTGTTACCATCCTTGTCCATGTATACCTAGTTACCATCATCATCGAATGACTCTAGGTTTGAATAAGCTGGAACAAAGAATGCGCATTCGGTATTCTCTCTACCTTCGTCCCATATATTAGGGAAGCTAAGAACATTGTAAGATTTAGGTTTGTAGAACAACTCTTTCAATCCTTCAAAACTAGCACCTTCTGTACCGCCTGTACCAAATGCTATCATCAATCCGAACGCTTTACCATCATCGGTTTCTACTGAAGGCTGCTCTATGCGCCATGCATCAAGAAGGCTAGGGAATTTACCTCCCTCCTCCCATAGTACGAGTTTAGCACGAGTACCACGCACACGCTCCGGGTCGTTCTTAAGAGTTATGCCTGTTATACTGGACAAATATCCTTGCTCAGTCTGCTTACCAAACTCGTCGGTAATCTTATAACCTGACGTTCTCTCCATACGTGTAGACACAAGTCTTTGCTTAGCCCACGCTGTATGCTTATCAAGGAAGTCCATTATCTGCCAGGCTTTAGTTAACAAACCATCACCTATAAGGAATTTCTACTCTGACGCTATAGCAAAGTTCTTTGAACCAGGTATAAGCATATAGTTTCTAACCAGCATAGATCCTCCCTTAAATGAGTATCCTCTCTGTCTGCATTTAAGTACAGCCATATGTTTGCCTTCAAGCTCTGCTTGTTCTATAGCGCAAAAATAATAGTAATCATAGTCCCAAAAACTAGGGAACTCAAGTATACGTTGTCTTCTCTTTCTGAGGTTACCCTCTCTATCTGTATACTCCTCTTCCTGTAGTCGCATGATTGGACTATAATTTAGATAGAAGTAGTTGTATCCAGTTATACCTTCTCCATCTGGAGCCGTATAACCATTAAGACATCTATCTGTTTCTTGCTCCCAATATTTGTTATAATCAGTAGTACCTCTAGGAGCTAAGGTATAGCATCCATGTTGCTGAAAGAAGATAGCTGCCTATCTGAACTTATCAGTATCATGTAGCCTCTAATTAAAGTCTATCATAATTATTCGTACATACCAATAACGCCACCACCCTTGACTCTACCGGTTTCTGCTTGTTCTGCCTTTGCCTACTTCATAGCCATGTCTAATGATTTGATAATACCGCTAACATCTTTCAATATTGCCGAAAGCTTCTTAGCTGTATCTATATCAAGCTCTTCTTCAGCATAGCTATCCATCGTGTTCATAATGCCCTCTGCTGCGCTCTTAGAAGATTTAAGCAAGCGGGTAGCAGGAGTCTCTTGGAACTCCTGGAACCTTTTTGCTAATTCTTTTATAACGTCATCAGGTTTATAATTCTCATCATTAAGTACATCTTTAGCTACTCTCCATGTGCGTTCTTTCTCTGGATATGCCTCATATGGACTATTCCATTTGTATCTCCACACTATGAATTCGATCTTCTTTAATGCGTCTTGTTTATCTTTAGCATTGTTATAGAAGTCTTTAAATGGTGGTATAGCTAAATCTTCTGTGCTTAACTGTATTTTATTCTGTATGATGTCAAACATTACTTAAATAGTCTTTTAAGCCAACTATAATGCTTTCTAGTCTTCAGATAATCTAGGTTATACTAGTTATCATAAGCTTCTCTCTCAAAAGAAAGGTTTTTGTATGCATTCCCTTTACAGAACAGCTTAATAAACCATTCTACTCCATACCATAAATAAAATGGAATGTACAGCATTTCTTTCATCTGTTCTGTATGTATCTGTTCATGGTTGATTGTAATATCAGTTATCTTTGCATATGGCTTGCAGAATAGATAACCGAATAAATTAATTGCTACAAACCCTTCTGGAGGAAGTATATTCTATCTAATTATTTTCATTACATTATATACCAATCAGTATTACTTATTGCTATAGCATGCATAGAACCGTATCCGCTTATTTCAACGTAACTTACGTCGCTGCTTGAATTTTTCTAGTATAATTTACACCCACTAGAAACATTCACTTTCAATTTTATGCTTCTACGATTAACTATAATTATATCACTTCCAGTCTTTTTTTGTGGCAATGTTATTGTATTCATACTTCCTTGTCCGCTATTTTCTGGAGTAGAATCAATAACCAAACTACAATTACTACTAATATTTGTATTACCCTATACGGACTAAGTCTTTCTACAAATTATAGCATTGCCTAGATAAGTATCTCCAGCAAAATTAACTTCACCTTCAGACTATAGTGTTGACCCCTAACCATTTATAAGGAGTTTATTTGGCATAATAGCAATATTGTTGTTTTTACCACTAATTGTCATTATTGGAGTAGTTTGTTTTACATCAGAGCCACCAATCTAGAGAGGATATTGAGATTGCATTCCGAAGAACATTTTGCTATCTCCGTACGCTTCACTATTTCCAGATATGTAAAGACCAGCGTTTTCGTAATTAAATACCGCTGAGCCAGAACCGGATACAAAAAGATTGTTCGTTATTTTAACTTCTGCGTTTGCTGCGTAAAATGTAGCATCGTACAACGTGGCTGTATGTGCCACCATATTACCTTTATCTGTTACAGTAAATGGAGCGGTTGCAAGATTACCGCCAGTAAATTCGCCTGCCCAGATTCTAACATTACCTTTTCCGTCTTTGTCAACTGTTCCATTTAAATCAGATTTTTCATCCACAGTATTTCCAGACGTCATTCCAGCAACAATTTTTTTATCCTAATTATCACCGTCGAATATAACAATCTCATTAGATGACAACTCTTTTATGTGAGCTTTATTTGCCATTAACAAGTCATAGAAAGCATTATTATTTATCGTAAATGGCTGCCAATATGATGATCCTGCGCCTGGATCAATCTACCAATTGTCATCAATTCCGGCCTATGTGTTTATACATGCGTAATACATATTATTATGCAGCACAATATCCTGGTAGAATATTCCGTCTTGATCCGATACCCTCTTACCATCATAATATGGGGCAAGATTTTTATCGTATGTTCCCCTAATTCTCAAAGGACTGCCCTTAAGTGTCTAACCAGTAGTAGCTTCGCCATCTTTACCAGCTGCAGAAATAGGAATAACAATAGAATCCACAAAAGCGTCACTCTAAGTATTTATAACTACCTAGATAGCCAACGAACTGCTAGATATACTATTTCCAGCAATTCTACATGCCCAACCATTACCGTCACTTGATACGTCAGCGACCGATGCAGCAACTACAGGAATTGTGCTAACCTTGCATTTGTATCCACTAGGCTACTGTAGGACATAATCTTTATTTCCTTCCTTTTTATATAGTTTTGCTGTAAATTGACCAGAAATATCATACTTTCCTTTATCCTGTTCAGACTCTTTGTAAGAAAAGTTTAAATCTGATACCTATATATTATAGCTAATTCCATTAAGGCCATCGATTCCACTCTTTATGATAGGAACATACTCCTAAAGATTAACATCATCTTTATGAGCTTTGAAGGATATACCATTTTTACCTTGAGCCTGTATAGTATTCGTGGTCATATCTGTCCAATCGCCATCATCTACCTTGTATTGGAACTGCCAGCCTCCTGAGTTTTCAGGCTTATACTCTGTGAGAGTTTTGCCTTCACCCCATCTTACGAAAGCACCTATTTCATTAGGGTAGAAAGATCCGTCCTGGTAAGATATAGCTGATGCTGTAGTATATATTCCTGCAGTCACACCATCCTTTCCAGGCTCTGCCTAAATACCTTCATTAGATATTCCATAGAACGAGATTTCTGCATATCTCTTCTAATCTGTCATATCCTATGGAGCTCCAGTTAATGTAAGAGTATAGTATACATCGTTTTCGAAATTCAGCGCACCTTCAGCAAAGTTAATAGCAACTGCATCATTAGTAAATGTAAACGAAGACTAAAGGCTGCTCATATCTGTACCATCAGACTTTTTGAAAGATACAAATTCCAGCGTCTTAGTTATAGGGTCTCCTGAATTAAACATGTTTACAGTAACATTGGCATCATACTTTTTGCTTGTTTTTGTTACAGGATTAATATAAACATATCTAGTTTCTCCAACTACGTCTATTATTACAGCATCAACAACTCCGTCTTTTGCATAATATGACCAGATCTTTGGTTGGCTATACTGATGCCAATAAGCATCTTCAGTCTCAGAACTAGTAGGATTTGAGTCGTTTCTCTTCTTTCTTACGGAAACCCAAATCTTGTCACCAGGGTGCTAGTCTTCTATATTAGAAGGATCGTCAAACCATCCAGAATTTTTCTTTATATATTCGTCTTGGTTAAAGTATTTGTTGTTGTAATATGTTTCACTACTATCTTCCCAACTACAACTTCCAGAGCTATCCTATCCATTTGCCTTAGACTATTCATTAGTATACCATGTTGAAGGATCTTCTGTAGGTGTTCCTGTGCTAGTTTTGGTGAATATATATTCAACTCCATCTCCGTCTGTACCATTCTCTCCATAATGAGACCAAAGAACCGGACCTATCCAATTTCCCCAAACGCCATCGGTTTTAATTCTAACACACATCCATTCATTATCATAGAATACGCCGGTTTCTTTATCATAACCAACTCCTTGCGGATTGTCTGTCCAGTCATAATAATTATCACCATCAGGCTTTTGTATTTCTTCGATATCGTGTCCTTTTTCTGTTCTATAATAACGGAAATCTCTATCATTAGTATCGGCTCCAGTGCCACCGCTACCAGCTGGACCCTATGGACCTTGATCTCCCTTACTTCCAGTAATACATATAGGAGTCATATAATGTCCGTATAATCCATCACCGGAAACAAACACCTATATCATCCATGTGTATTCACCAGATTTTCTATTTACTGCATTTTCTGTCCAACCAGATTCTGCTGAAGGAGCACTTCCATCTGTAGGCTTTTCCGGTGCTACCGTCTCACTTGTGTTGTTTTTAAAATACTGCTTATAGTAACCGCCATCTTTACCATCATTGCCGCCTCCGCCGCTTCCAGTTGGTATATCTATTATTTCGTCACCATTTCCATAAAGACTATGTACATTACCTTTAACACGAATTCTTTTAAGCTTATTTATTTCAGCGTATTTAGTAAGCTCAGCAGCAAGCTATTCCTTAGTGACAAATTTACTTGTATCAACATTACCAGAAGCAATAGATACTGTGAATGTACCACCATTCTTCTGTTTAAGAACAAGCTGATTGTCCTTATATTCCATGGACTCGATACTATAATCCTTGCCACCTGTTGCCTTAATATTATTTATCTCAGTTGTAAGATTATTGATCTTGTTCTGTATGTCATTCTTAATAGTGTCAAGATCGGTCTTAAGGGCATACTTGTTAAGATCTGCTGTATCGTTCTTAATCTTAGCTACAAGCTCATTTACGTATTCTATAGTGGCATATTTAGCTAATACGTTGTCACCAAAGCCCAAATCATAAAGAATGAGCTTAACCTTCTTATCAAGACCTTCTTCAAGCTCATCGAGCTTCTCTTCATGTTTTTCTACCATCATCTTGATGAGATCAACAACATCCTGATTAGCTTTATTATTCCACTTATCTTTATCTTCTTTTGATACATATTCACTGTCAGCATTTTTACTCATAACCTTAGAAAGTATTGACGAGTACTGCTAAGCAGCTTCTAAGTGACCATTGTGTTGGCATGCGCACTCATGGTCGCAACAATTGAAATCTACCATGTTAATTTGTTTAAATTGTTAACAATTATAGTACTGTGGTGTCATCGAAGACCACGTCTAAAACGCCACAGTTATAGGTTAAATGAAATCGTTCCAATCTATAGTATCATCTTTGCCCATTATATCAGCAATATATCTACAGAGCTGTATACCTTCATATCCATCTTCATCATTAGCAACAGCCATAGCGTAATCTAAACACTATCTCTCATTTATCAGAGATGGGTAGAAGTCTGCATAAGCCATATTAGCTGTGTATGTAATATCATATATTGTAGATGTACTAGGTATACTAATCTTATTAACATCTATAAGACTCTGTATCTAATCTGCTGTCCATGTGTGTGATGTACCGTTATAGTTTACCATCTGCTTACAAGCATGTTCGCATAGTTTCTTATTGAAGTGCTTACCATACTTGTCTATATACTTATGATAATCTGTATCTTTGTAAGAACCCAAGGTAGCAGTATAGCTACCATCTTCATTCTGTTTCACATTAGCAGCGTACTTTGTATCGTGCTAATCATCACTGTGCCGTATTACTATTACTTTGTGCATGGCTAAAAGAATTAATAAAATTATTAACAGTTGACTCCATTCTACTTATAGACTCCTCTATCTTTAAGAATCTCTATTCGGTCTCTTTCTTCTCCTTATAGACAGGATTAAGCTCAGACAACAATACTGTCGTCTTATCTACTACTTCCTTCTGTTTAGGAACCGACTCAAGTATCTTTTCAGCAGTATTCTTCATCTGCTCTACTTCAGCCATAAGACCCTGCTTATCTGTAGACAATACTACATCTCCTGCATATGTAACAGATAGGTTCTCTGGGATTGAGTATGTTGCTGTCTTTGAGTTAGCCTCTATGGTCACATCTACAACCATCTGAGACTAACCCATTGTAGGCTTTGTGTTTAAGTCTAAATGCGGAAATCCAACTGATATAACCTTGCCATCGGTAATAGTTATATCCTGTTTATTCAGTATGTAAACTGAATAGTTTTGTTTTACATCTTTAAATGCCATAAGCCTTATATTTATATGTAAAGGCTCCCGAAGGAGCCCTCACATAAATTAAACTTATTAAGCTGCAGTAGTTGTCTTAAGTGCAGCAATCAAAGTAGCATTCTACTTCTGCTGTGACAATTCAAGGCGAGCGTCATTATATCTCTACTGTAAATCTGACTGCCAATGATTGTTCAAAACATCTACTATTCGCTGAGTATTAGCATTTGCGTTCGTCTTAAGATCGCAAGCCATCTAACTCATCTGGAAACCAAGGTTACTTGCAGCTCTCTCCAAACCTGAGTTTGTGTAGCTGAAACCTGTCTGCATCTGGTTAACGATATCCTTCTGCCCAAGTTGATTCTCGTAGCCCATCTTGATAATGTTCTATTGTGTCTGGCAGCAGCAGTTCTGCAATGCAGATGTAAGGTTAGCATCTCCGAGATTAATAGCGTTAATAACGCGTTCTGCAGAGAAGTTTACATTACCTGCTACTTCCTGAATACCGGATCTAACGCAGCAAATAGCATTATTCAGTGCGTTGAAGTCACAGTTCAGGCTAGAGGCTAACTGAGTAATTGCATTAGCGTTGCCTCTTATGGCGTCCATTACCAATGAGCTATTCTGATTATCAGCGATCTGTGAACGCATTGCGTCGAGCTGACTCTGGATTGCATTGCCCTAGTTACTGTCCTGGTTGTTCCACATACGCATAGCGAAGATCATCCAGATGAGGTAAGCAAATGGGTTGTTCATGTAATCATTCTAGTTCATCATGGCTGCCATAGCCATTGGATCACAGTTATTCTTAGAAGCCAAAGCGGCTACTAAAGCGTCATTACTGTCGTGTCCTGTACAATAAACTTTCTCGATCGTATCCATAATTAACAAGTTTTATAGTAAAACAATATGGAACTAGGACTGGAAATATCCTAGTCCCGTTTAATCTAAAAAGCGTATTACTACGCGAGCCCTAGTATATTCCATCTAGGGGTGATAAAAGTCCTACCCTGGTACGCATTTGGAAAGAGGCGTGGTAGAATCTATTGTGCTAGGCGGGGTAGCGAACCCCGTCATGCTTTCATTAAGACCTAGCTTTATTCGATTTCTACATCAGCAGAAACTAATCCGCTTGCCGCAAGAGCGTTTACAAGATTATTTACAATAGTTCTCAACTGCTCGATGCTAGCTGTTTCTATGCCAGTAACATCAATAGTATTTGGAACGATCTTGTCCTGCTTAGTATCTACCTTCTAATCTACTGCAGTCAGCGCTTCTGTTGTAGCATATGGAGTAAGATCTACATCAGCTGCTGTTATGAAGTTAGAGTCGTTAGTAAGCTGACTAACCTTTGTAGGAACAGTAGGAAGCTCTGTCTTCAATGCGTAATCGTTGATATTGATAAAGCCCTATCCATTTGCTACAGGTATTTCGTTTCTAGTTCTTCCCTGGAACTTGATTCCATTAACATTTATCTCTATTCCAGGGTTGTTGCTATCGCCAAGTATAATCCTTGTGTCATTTATACTAAAACGATTTTCTTTATTTTCGCCACGCATACTACTTGCAAACAATCCACCAGCGCTAAGTTCTACTGTATTGACGCTATTTGAAGTATAAAGTCTATTATTATTCAGCTCATAACTGCCCGCATTATTCCATCTTCCAGATACTCCGTTACTTGAAGACACTGTAAGAGAGCCGTAGTTATCGTCTCTTGTATAAAAAATATTACCTGCCAAAATCTACATCGAACCATTAGATCCTTCGTCAATCTTTAATGGCTTATTGACCTTATAACTAGATTTATCAGACTCATCGAAAGGAATATAACTACCAGCATTCTGCTTAGCACTGATAGCAGTATTCAGCGTATCAACCTGCTCATTAAGTGCTGTAGTAAGAACATAGTCGTTAAGTGCAGTAGCATCAGCCTTCTTTGTAAGCTTCTCATTAAGATCGTCAGCGATAGACTTCTCTGAAGTAGTTGCTCTATTCTGCTCAGTAGTAATCAAAGATCTAAGCTCATCTTCCTCTTCTGTAGCACGTGTAGTCTCATCTGAGATCTTCTTATCAAGCTCTGTCTTAGCTCCTTCCAAAGCTGTAGTATCAGCCTTAATGTTTACGATACCCTGGATGTAAGCTTCCTGGCCTTTAGCACGCTCAACCTCTGTATTAAGAGCATCGTTGATAGTGTTCTCTGCAGTTGTAGCTCTAGACTCTTCATTCTGAATAGCGAGAGCATTATCGCCCTCAACTTCCTTAGCTCTAGCAGCTTCTGCTGTAATCTCAGCCTTATTCTCAGCTTCTGCTGCCTTAGCTCTTGTAATCTCTTCATTAAGGGCAACTGTAGTAGCCTTAGTAGCAATAGCATCATTAATAGCTGTATGCAGATCATCGTTATCCTTAAGCTTGTCTGCAATCTCCTTCAATGTATCATAAGCCTCTGGAGCCGCACCAACTACATCAGCAATAGCTTTTCTGAATGAACCTTCAGTTGTAGAATCGCCATTAATAACATCTACCTCTGCCTTAATCTCGTTCTCCTTAGCTGTAGCACGTGTTACCTCAGCATTAAGGTTATCCTTAATTGTATTGTCGTCATTCTCGCGCTTTGTAGCCTCAGCCTGTATATCTGAAGAAAGAGCGTTCTCACTAGCCTTAGCACGATTAACTTCAGCTGTAAGATCATTACGAAGCTGAGTATCAGCGTTTACTCTTTCCTGCTTCTCTGTATCAATATTCTACTAAAGTACATTGTCTCTTTCCTTAGACTCTCTCTCCTTCTGATCAATCTTCTCATCAAGAGTCTTATCGCCCTGGATTCTATTAGCAGTCTCTTCTTCTGCCTTCTCCTGGAATACCTCAAAGCTCTGGTCTGTAGCGTCTCTAAGATTATGGAGCTCATCTACGATCTCCTCAAGGGAATCATGGTTGTTATCAACATTGCCCTTAAGCTCATCGAATGCCTGGATTACAGCATTTGCATCCATAATATCACCACGTACGTATTCACCTGCGTGCTCACCCATCAAAAGGTTAACTGTTCTTGTACCAACATCCTTGGCACCATGTACTTGTACACCTACCAAAGGTGTCTTAATAAATCTTTTCTTCATTATATATAATGTCTAATTTGATATGTGTCTAAACAGTAAAAGGGAACTACCTTTCGGTAATCCCCTTTATGTAAGTGAATTAGGCCTATCCTTCACTTACCTCAGCACTTTCTTGTGCCGCCGCTGGCTCTGGTACGGACTCAACCTGTTCCTTAAGCTGTGACTGAGTTCCCGTAGCTGCGCTACATTCGTTCTCATTATCTGTGCCAGTAGAACCAAATCCACCATCACCTCTCTCTGTAGGTGTAAGCTCTGAAACTTCTGTAATTTCGTACTCTGGTACAGGAACTATGACTAACTGACAGAATCTCTCTCCCTTCTGATATACAGCAGGGATTGCATCTGTTGTTGCCTTCATGACAGCCAGGATCTCACCTCTGTAGTCGCTGTCTATGACGCCAACATTGTCTGTAAGCCATAATGATTTCTTCCAAATACTAGAGCGTGGTATAAGTAAACCAACATATCCGGCAGGAATCTCAACTGCCAATCCTGTATGGTAAACCAACATTAGCTGATTTGCTTCATTAATAACTGTATCGATCTTAATGCAAGTCAAATCAATTCCTGCAGCACCTTTTGTGCCACGAATAGGGAGGATCGCTTTATCCTCAAGTCTCTTAAATTTTAACTCCATAGTATTTATAATATGTTTATTATTGTCGCCCCACTAGGATTCGAACCCAGACTAAAAGTTTTAGAGACTTCTGTGCTAGCCATTACACCATAGGGCAAT
>ERZ1026876.244-NODE-244-length-35028-cov-5.680325_pt1 | contig 35028 bp, 26 predicted proteins | sample MGYA00380168_ERZ1026876 | MGnify/ENA primary metagenome ERZ1026876 (study PRJEB33269, sample SAMEA4719804) | human gut metagenome | biome: human-associated habitat; feature: organic feature; material: feces | place: Cameroon | collected 2013-10 ... | reverse complement strand
CGTCGGCAGCGTCAGATGTGTATAAGAGACAGCCTCACGGGGGCGCTCTTTCTGCCCGGTGCGGCCTGCAACAACCTCAGCTTCTATCTGCCGGTGTCGCCGGGGCTGCTGCTGGCGTCCACGACGGGGGTCTGCGGCGTGGTGGAGGGGGTGCTGCACATTCTGGGCCGCAGCGGTCCGGCCTGCTTTGGGGCGGAGCTGTCGGTGGCCGGGCGGGTCGTCCCGCTGAAAGCGTTCTGCGACACCGGCTTCCATGTGCAGGAGCCGCTTTCGGGCCGGGCGGTGGTGCTGGTGCGGCTGGATGCCGCGCCTCTGCCCACTGAGCTGAGGGCCTATCTGGACGCCTGCCTCGCGGGCGTCGGCGCAGAGCCCCGCCCGGAGTGGGGCGTGCGATTCGTACCCTGTCAGACCGTCGCGGGACACTGTCTGCTGCCCGCCCTGCCTGCCGCGCTTGCGTCAAACGGTAGAAAACAGGACGGAATATACGCAGCGTTTTGCGATATGCCGCCTCCGCCGGGGGGCTGGACGGCTCTCGTCAGCGCGGAAACGGCGGCGCTGCTGGGTAAATGACAATACAGTGGGAGGAATGTGCCTGTGTTTCAACAATTTGTAAATCTTTTGCAGCGCCTCTGGGCTAGACTGAGCTGGACGGGCGGCGTACATTATCTGAACGGCGGGCCGGGTCTGCCGCCGCCCCTGACCCCGGAGGAGGAAAAAGCCCTTCTGGCCCGGATGGCCGACGGAGACCCCGCCGCCCGGGATGAGCTCATCACCCATAACCTGCGGCTGGTGGTGTACCTTGCGAAGAAGTATGAGGGCAGCGGCGTCCCCTCGGAGGATATGGTGTCCATCGGCACCATCGGGCTCATCAAGGCTGTGAACACCTTCACGCCCGAGCGGAGCATCAAGCTGGCGACTTACGCCAGCCGCTGCATCGGCAACGAGATATTGATGTATCTGCGCAAAAGCTCCAACCGGCGGCAGGAGGCCAGCATCGACGAGCCGCTGAACATCGACGGCGACGGCAACGAGCTGCTGCTGTCGGACGTGCTGAGCAGCGAAGAGAATCAGGTGGGCCAGCGTCTCGAGCAGGACGCCGAGCGGGCCAGCCTCCGCCGGTCGGTGGAACAGCTCTCGCCCCGGGAGCGGCAGATCATGGAGCTGCGCTTCGGCCTGCTGGACGGCGTGGAGCGGACCCAGAAGGAGGTGGCGGACGCCATCGGCATCAGCCAGAGCTATATTTCGAGGCTGGAGAAGAGGATCATACGGCAATTAAGAGAACAACTAGGGGAGTAGTCCCCTGAATTTGGAATGAATGTTATCCTGCCCCTGCGGCCATACTTCCGGTGAAACTGAAACGAAACCGGAGGGTAGGGGATGTACAACAAGGTGGAGCTGTGCGGCGTGAACACCGCCGAGCTGCCGATACTGTCCGAGCAGGAGAAGCGCGACCTGCTCACCCGGGCGCGGGCCGGGGACAAAGCGGCCCGCCAGAGCATGATAGAGGGCAATCTGCGGCTGGTGCTCAGCGTGGTGCAGCGCTTTTCGCAGCGGGGCGAGAACATGGACGACCTGTTTCAGGTGGGGTGCATCGGGCTCATCAAGGCCATCGACAACTTCGACCCGGCCCAGCAGGTGCGGTTCTCCACCTACGGCGTGCCGATGATCATCGGCGAGATACGGCGGTTCCTGCGGGACAACAACGCCCTGCGGGTGAGCCGCAGCCTCCGGGACACGGCCTACCGGGCCATGCAGTCCCGCGAGGAGCTGGAAAAGCAGCTGGGCCGTGAGCCCACCGTGGACGAGATCGCCCAGAAGACCGGTCTGTCCCGCCGCGAGGTGTCGGCGGCGCTGGAATCGGTGGTGGAGCCGCTGAGCCTTGAGGAACCGGTCTACGCCGACGGCGGCGATGCGGTGTACGTCATCGACCAGGTGAGCGACCCCGACGGCGAGGACAGCTGGATCAGCGGCCTGCAGTTCCGCCAGACCGTGGCGGGCCTCACCCCGCGCGAAAAGCGCATCATGGAACTGCGCTACCTCAAAGGCAAGACCCAGATGGAGGTGGCCCGGGAGATCGGCATCAGCCAGGCACAGGTGAGCCGGCTGGAAAAGGCGGCGCTGGAGCAGTTCCACCAGATGACATGACAAAGCGGCGGTGCCTGGACACCGCCGCTTTCCGCTAACGAGGCTTGTGGTATTTTTCCCGGGTGGCCGCGCCGCCCCGCAGATGGCGCTCGGCCTTGTTGCGGGCCAGCACCATCTGCACCTGCCGGAACAGCTCCGGGCCTACTGTCCGCAGCCGCACCGACACGTCTTTGTGTACGGTGGACTTGCTGCAGCCGAAGGCCCGCGCCGCCGCCCGCACGGTGGCCCCATGCTCCACGATGTACTCTCCCAGCAGCAGCGCCCGCTGTTCCGGATCACCTTTCATGACTGCTCCCTCCCGCCAAAGTGTGCTTGTTCCAGAATATGTGACCCGGCGGGCCGATATGCCGCCGGGGGCTTGACTTTTGGCGGAGAGCAGCTATACTGAAAGCGGACATGAAAACAGGGGCGCCGTGAGGCTGAGATCTGCTGGAAGCAGAGACCCTTGAACCTGATCCGGGTAATGCCGGCGTAGGTAGTTTGCGGAAAGGTCCCGATTTTCACAAACAGCCCGTGCGCCTGCCAACAAAAGCAGGCGCATTTTTGTTTTTGTGTACTATTATTATGAGAAGAGGAATCCTCATGTCGAAATCCTACTCCAAGACCCGGGTGCTGGTGGAGTGCGCGCTGATGGTGGCTATCGGCACCGTGCTGGCCAACATCAAGATCTTCACCATGCCCAACGGCGGCAGCGTCACCCTGCTGAGTATGCTGCCCTTCGTGCTCGTCTCCTTCCGCCACGGCGTCAAGTGGGGCCTGTTCACCGGTCTGGTGAACGGCTGCCTGCAGATGCTGCTGGGCTTCTGGGCTCCCCCGACGCCCACCTTCATCTACTTCCTCGGCGAGATCCTGCTGGACTATCTGGTGGCCTTTATGGCTCTGGGTACCGCAGAGTTCTTCGCCCGCCCCTTCAAGAACCGGATGGTCGGCGTGGCCGTCGGTACCGCCATCGCAGGCTTCCTGCGCTTTATGTGCAGCTTCCTGTCCGGCGTCCTCGTCTGGGGCAACCTGAATGAGGGTCTGAGCGCCTGGACCTACAGCCTCGTGTACAACGCCAGCTACATGCTGCCGGAGACGCTCATCACTGTGGTGGGCGCTGTGCTGCTCATCAAGGCAGCCCCCCAGATCTTCGACCGTCAGTACACCAACGCCTGAGTTCTCCTGAACGCAATTCCCGCCGGAGGCAGAAATGTCCCCGGCGGGAATTTTTTGCACGAATTTGAAAAAAGCTGTTGACAACTCTCCTTTCAGCTGGTATAATAACACACGTCGTCAGGGACGACACAGGCTATGGGGGATTAGCTCAGCTGGGAGAGCGCTTGCATGGCATGCAAGAGGTCAGCGGTTCGATCCCGCTATTCTCCACCAAAAAGACACTGCGCAGTTTGTGCAGTGTCTTTCTTTTTGCACTTTTGTGAGTCCAGCCTGATGCAGTAAAATAAACGAAGAAACCGCCTTTCCCGTTCGGGAAGGGCGGTTTTGTGCTTATTAAGTATCAGAAAGAGGGCGGCGAGACGGCGAAGATGACCTGCACGGTTTCGTCCGTGGGGTTATACCATCGGTGCATGGCTCCTCCGGGGATGCGGATGCTGTCCTCGTGGTGCAGCGTATAGCTGTCGCCGTCTATCTCGAGCTGGACTTCCTCGCCGGAGTAGAAGAAGGCGACCTCTTCGCCGAAGTGGCCCTTCGGCTCACGGCAAGAGTAGGCCTTGGGCGGGATGACCATCATGCAGAACTCGATCTCGCCGCGGGTGTCCGGCGTCAGCAGTTCGTACACGACGGAAGGCTCCTGCTTGTTGCCCAGCACCATACGGGTGCTCTGGGTAACGACGACAGAGGCATTGTCTTCGTCTTTGAAAAAGTAATAGATGGGCGTTTCCAACGCCGAGCTGATGGTGCGGAGAGTGGGAATGGACGGGTTGACCGCACCGTTTTCGATTTGGCTTATCATGGAGGCCGTCAGGTTCGTCATGGCGGCAAGCTTGCGCACGCTGATTTTTTTGCTGGTGCGGATAGCCTGAAGCTTTTTGCCGAGATTCAATTCTTCCACTGTTCTTCTCCTGAATGTATTTCATTTGTATTATATCGGATTTTCGTGACTTTATCAAGGGAGAAGCTGAGAGTACTGCGAAAACTCTGAAAATGCATTTCGTTCATTTGCACTGAACGCATGAACGACGTAATGTTGCCTAAAAACGGGAGTCTGCTTTTGTAAAAATAGACGAAAACGCACTGAACACGTTGGAAAATGCGGGTTTTCCGTTGACAGACACAGAAAAAACATTTATATTGATGTCAATGAAACTTAACAATTCGTTAAGTGAAAATGAACAGAATGGAAAGGAGCATATAATATGTTGGATGTGTTGATCAAGAATGCGAATATCATCGATGGCACCGGAAAGCCGGCCTATAAGGGCAGCATCGGTATTTCCGGCGGAAAGCTGGTCATGGCAGACGGCAGTGAGGAAGCCACCGCTGTCATCGACGCCAGCGGCAAGTACGTCAGCCCCGGCTGGATAGACGCCCACTCCCACGGCGACCTCATCCTTGGCTCGGAAGATGCGCACCTCTTCAAGACCACGCAGGGCGTCACGACCGAGCTGACCGGCCAGTGCGGCCTGTCGATGGCACCGGTCATGCCGGAGAATCTGGCCGCCGTCCAGAACATGCTCTCGATGGGAACGACATGGTTCCCAGACGACATGAAGAACTGGAGCAGCTTCGCACGCTTCCTCGAGTACGCCGACCAGCAGAAGCTCACGGCAAACGCCAAGATGTACATCGGCCACAGCAGCCTACGCATCGCCGTGATGGGCATGGCCAACCGCCCCGCAACAGATGCGGAGCTTGACCGGATGAAGGGCATCCTGCGCGAGGCGATGGAAGACGGCGCAGCCGGCTTCTCCACCGGCCTCATCTATACGCCCAGCTGCTACGCCGAGGAAAAGGAGATCATTGAACTGGCCAAGGTCATCGCCCCCTTCAACGGCATCTACGCCAGCCATATGCGCAACGAGAGCGACAAGATCGTCGAGGCCGTGGAAGAGACCATCAACGTCGGCCGTCAGGCGGGCGTCCTCGTGGACATCTCCCACCACAAGATGCTCGGCAAGCCCAACTGGGGCAAGCAGAAGCAGACCCTCGCCCTCATGCACAAGGCCCGCGACGAGGGCATTCCCGTCATCTGCGACCAGTACCCCTACACCTGCAACATGACGACCCTGAACGCCTGTATGCCGCCGTGGTACTTCGCAAACGGTTTCCATGCCATGACCGACCAGCTGAAGGACAAGGACTTCCGCGCAAAGCTCAAGGCTGAGATGGAAGACCCCGCCACCCCCTACGATAACTACTACCTCAACGCCGGCGGCTGGGGCGGCGTCTATGTTTATTCGGCATCCAAGACGCCGGAGGCCGAGGGCCATTTCATCACAGAGTACGCCGACTCTATCGGCAAAGACCCGTGGGAGGCATTCTTCGATATGTGCGTCGCCAACAACTGTGAGACGGGCGGCGTTTACAGCAGCATGTGCGACGAGGATGTCTGCGAGATCATCCGCGACCCCTACTGCATCGTGGGCAGCGACGGTCTGACACGCAGCTGGAAGGAAAAGGGCCACCCCAGAGCCAGCGGCACCTTCCCGCACGTCATCACTTACTTCGTCAAGGAAAAGAAGATCCTCACCCTCGAAGAGGCTGTCAACAAGATGACCGGCCGCACCGCCGAGTACCTCCGCATCAAAAACAAGGGCCTCATCAAGGAAGGCTATGACGCCGACCTCGTCATCTTCGACTACGACAAGCTTCAGGACACCGCCACTTACAGCAACTCCAACAGCATCACCGAGGGCATCGACTCCGTCTATGTGAACGGCGTGCTCGTCTATAAGGACAAGCAGTTCACCGGTGCTGCTCCGGGCAAGATGCTGCGCCACAACGCATAAATACGTCTTTCCACCGAACAAAATCTACGACAGAAAGGGAAATGATCATGTCTCCATTGATCGCGTTTTTGATCGTCTTCGTGCTCCTGCTCATTGCGCTCATCAAGCTTAAAGTCACCCCCTCTGTTGGTCTGTTTGCCGCCGCCATCATCTTCGGCCTCATGGTCGGGATGCCGGCTGCGGATATTCTGAGCAAGCTGCCCGCCGGCTTCGGCAATATGATGACGAGCATCGGCCTCCTCATCGTGTTCGGCAGCATCTTCGGTGACTTCCTTGGCAACTCGGGCGCGACCGAGGAGCTGGCAAAAGGTATGGTCCGGCTGTTCGGCAAGAAGAACGATTACCTTGCGCTGAACCTCGTCGGCTTCATCCTCTCCATCCCCATCTACTTCGGCTGTGCCTACATCATGACGGCCCCGCTGGTGACTGCCTTGCAGAAGATCAGCAAAAAGAGCATGAAGGGTTATGTCATCGCCATCTTTACCGGCCTGATGCTTACCCACAGCTGCGTCGCACCTACTCCCGGCCCTCTGGCCGTCGCAGGCCAGATTGGCGCGAACGTCGGCTGGTTCATCATCTGGGGCATCATCGTCTGCCTGCCCGCCAGCCTCCTCGTGGGCTGGGTGTATGCGAACCTCGTCAACTCGAAGGAAGAAAAGCAGCGCGCCCGCGACGCGATGAAGGAGATCGTGGAGGACGAAGACCTCCTCGCTCCCGACCCCACCAAGCCCTCCGCGCTGAAAGCCTTCCTGCTCGTCATGTTCCCCATCGTCCTCATCGTTTTCGCAGCCATCTTCTCGCTGTTCGTCACGGAGGGCCCTGTCTACACCGTCATCAACTTTGTCGGCAACTCCAACATCGCCCTCTTCATCGCCATGCTCGTCACTGGCTATGTTCTGCATCCGTATATGCCTGAAAAGACCGTCATGCAGTACATCGACGCCTATGCAGACCGCACCGGCAATGTCCTGCTCATCGTGGGTGCCGGTGGATGCTTCGCCTCCATGCTGGGGGCAACGACCATGAGCACCGACCTCGTCGCCATCATGTCCGCGACCAAGATGCCCGTCATTCTGCTGGGATTCCTGCTGGCGTTCTGCATCCGCGCCGCTGTCGGCTCTGCCACCGCTGCCATGCTCACCTCCATCGCCATCGCCGGCCCGGTGTGCCTTGCCTCTGGCATGTCGCCCATCATCGCAGGCCTCTCTGTCTGTCTCGGCGCCAACGCCGCCACCTTCCCGACGGACGTTACCTTCTGGTTTCCGTCCACCTACAACGGCCTCGATACCAAAGACTGCCTCGCCACTACGACGATCCCCTGCATTCTGTCCGGTGCCATCGGCATGGTCATTCTGGTCGTGCTCAACGCCTTCTCCGGTGTCCTCCCCGGAATGTTCTGAACGTCGCTTTAGGAATAGGAAAAGGAGAATATTATGCTCTCACCAAATAAGATCATCGCAGGGCGCTCTGCTGCCGACTGGATAAGCTCCTGTCCGGTCGTGGGCGACATCTGCGAGCTGAAGGAAACGGCGTGGCTCAACCCCGACAAGCAGCCGTTTGAACAGGCCAAAGCCGCCTGCCCCCTCGGCATGGCGGACATCGAGGATGCCGCTGCGCGCTTGGAGCGCTTTGCCCCGTACCTGTGCAGGGTCTTCCCCGAGACAGCCGAGAGCCACGGCATCATCGAGTCTGCCGTCCGCCCCATCCCCGCGATGCAGAAGGTGCTGGAAGAAACTTCGGACACCGCCATCGCCGGGCAGGTGTGGATAAAGCTGGACAGTCATCTGCCGATCTCCGGCTCCATCAAGGCCCGCGGCGGCATCTATGAGGTGCTGAAAACGGCGGAGGACATCGCCCTCCAGAGCGGGATGCTCCACCTGACGGACGATTACGCCGTGCTGGACACCGAGCCGTTCCGGGAGCTGTTCTCCCGCTACTCCATCGCTGTCGGCTCCACCGGCAACCTCGGCCTCTCCATCGGCATCATGAGCGCAAAACTCGGCTTCAAAGTCACCGTCCACATGTCTGCGGACGCGCGGCAGTGGAAAAAAGACCTCCTGCGCAGCCGCGGAGTCAAGGTGGTGGAGTACAAGTCCGATTACAGCATCGCCGTGGCCGAGGGCCGCAGGCTGGCCGCAGATGACCCTTACTGCCATTTTGTGGACGACGAAAATTCCAAGACCCTCTTCCTCGGCTACACCGTGGCCGCGCTCCGACTGAAAAAGCAGTTCGACGCTCTGGGCATCATCGTCGATGAAGAGCATCCGCTCTTCGTCTACCTGCCCTGCGGCGTGGGCGGTGGACCCGGCGGCGTGGCCTTTGGACTGAAAATGGTGTTCGGCAATGCGGCGCACTGTTTCTTTGCAGAGCCCACGCATTCCCCGTGTATGATGCTTGGCATGGCGACAGGTGAAAATAACAACGTCTGTGTGCAGGATTTTGGCGTTGACAACCTGACCGCTGCCGACGGCCTCGCCGTGGGACGCGCTTCCGGTTTCGTCGGCGCGCTCATGCGCCCCTTCATGAGCGGCTGCTATTCGATCCAGGATGAGCGGATGTACAAGCTTCTTGCCGAGCTTGCGGACGCCGAAGGCATCTACCTCGAGCCGAGCGCCCTCGCCGGGATGTATGGCCCGGTCCTGACACAGCAGGGCCGGGCGCTCGGCGGGTACGCAGAGCGCGCTGTCCCCGCAGGGGCAATGGCCAACGCCATCCACCTTGTCTGGGCCACGGGCGGCAACATGGTGCCCCGCGAAGAGATGCAGCACTACTACGAGAAGGGAAAAGCCCAATAAATGCCCTGAACCATAAAACAGCAGCGGGTATCCGGTGAGAGCCGGATACCCGCTGCTGTTTATTTATTTGATTCAGTCGTTCTTCACGGCGATGAGCACGCGGATCTTGCCGCCGGCTGCGCAGCCGAGGCTGTCGTACCAGCCGATGAGGTGGTAATCTTCGGCGTTGACCTGCGAGAGGGTGGTGGCGTAATACTGGCCCTTGTACCACAGGTACACCTGCATATCGTCGGCAAGCTCATAGCGCTTGGAGCCGCTCATGGCCGAGGCCGCGCCCAGCCTGTCGATGTTGGTGGGGACCAGCTGCACCATCGACTTCACGGTGCCGGAGGGGCTGGTGCTGACGGAGATGCCGCCGGCAAGGACCGGGTACTTCACCGAGGTCTGGTAGCTGACGGCTTTGCCATCGACATAGCAGCTGTAGGTGGCACCCTTGGCCACCCAGCTCAGCACGTTGCTCACGGCACCGCTGGTGTTGTCAGCAGCGAGGTTGAGCACATAGCTGGCGAGGCTGCCGGTGCTGGACGTCAGGCTCTGCCAGAGGGTAGAGCCGATGCTGCCGTCCACGATGCCCCACAGGATCTCGCTGGTGGTGGGGAGGACGATGTCCTTCACGTCGGAGACGATCTGACCGTCCGACTTGCTGGCAGTGGTCGTGGTGGTGGAGTTGTCGGTGTCGGTGAGGGAGGACTTCACCTTGGAATCGACCTTGTCGCCCACGGTGGTGGTGAGGTTCTTCACATCGTCCAGAACACCGTAAGTGTAGAGGTCGCCGGTGACATTGGAGAGGATGAGGCGGTCGATCTGGCCGTTCTCGTTGGTGGTGTAGTAGCGGACATCAGAGTCCGAAAGAGTTACCCCCGATAGTCGGCTGGGAACAACAGTCCCAGCCACACCCTCCGAAGTCGTATCCAGAATTTCTGCGTTCTCGGCCAGCGGAGTGCTGCCCAGGGCGGATGCATCGTCGCTGATGGTGCCGCTGGTGGAGCGACTCTCCAGCTTTTCGACGGACTCACCGTCGGCGGTCACGGACACCTCGACGAGGGTGCCGGCCACATAGTTGAGGCTCTTATCCACATGGACCGTGCGGGCGGTGCCGTCGGTACACATGACGGAGACTTCCTGCTGGACGTCTGCGCCATTTTCCTCGGTCAGGCTGCGGGATGAGGACTGCACCACGCCGTAGAACACGGCGTCGGCCTCATCGCCGGTGAGGACGGAGACGACCTCATCGTTCATGCCAAGCAGCAGGGTGACCACCTGGCCCACGCCGCCGCCGTTGAGGGAGGAGAGGGCAGCGGCGGAGGAACTGCCGATGGTGTAGGTGGTGCCGGCCACGGTCACAGCCGTGGGAGCGCTGGCCGTGGGCGAGACGGCCGTGATGCGGCCAGCGGCCTTGCGGGAGTAGACCCAGAGGGTGCGGGCGCTCTCACTGTAGTAGTAGACGTCGCAGGCGGAGAGGTCAGCCGACGAGACGACGGAGTCGTTGCGGTAGATGGAGGCAGGGACGAAGGGCAGAACGGTGTTCGCACCGGCCACGAAGGGACCCTGCAGATTATCCATCACGATGGAGGAAACGTCTACCTGACCGTCGGTGACGGTGAAGCCGATGGTGCTGCCGTAGACCTGACCGTCACTCGTGGAAGCCGTCAGGGCGTTGTAGACCAGCTGTGCGCCCTCGGCAAGGGTGAGGGTGCTGCCCTGAGAGGCAGAAATGCTGCTGCGCAGGCCCAGAGAGGAAGCCTTGTTGAGCTGTGCGGCGGGGAACGTGCCGCTGAGGGCGGTGACGTCATAGCCCAGAAGCTTGAGCACGGCGGTGCAGGCTTCTTCGAGGGTCACGGCGTTGTCAGGGCGGAAGCTGCCGTCCAGATAGCCGCTGAGCCAGCTCTGCTGGACGGCCACCCGGATGTAGGGGCCGTAGGCAGAAGAGCCGTTGACGTCCGAGAAGAGGGTGCCGGTGCTGCCCTGCGCGGCCACGCTTTCGCGGTAGGACGAGAAGGCCGTGAGCAGCCGGGCCAGCTGGCCGCGGGTGAGGGGAGAATCGAGCTGAGCAGACTGCTCGGTGGTCATGCCGCCCAGAGCCACAGCGGCCTGAACGGCGGCGTTGGAGCCAGCCGCAGACGCGGGCATCACCAGCATGGACACCGCGATGCTGACCGCCAGCAAAAACGCGAGGAATCGTTTTTTCATGGTGTTACTCCTTAATCATATCTGAGTGCTTCGATCGGGTTCAGCCGTGCGGCGCGGCGGGCGGGCAGGAAACCGAAGAGCACGCCGATGCCCACCGAAATGCCGAAGGCCACGGCCACAGAGCCGATGGAGGGGGAGACGGTGAGGGTCATATCGGTGAGGACCATCGGAAGGATGCGGTTCGCCGCGGCAGAGAGCAGGTAGCCCAGCCCGATGCCCAGCACGCCGCCCAGCGCGGAGGTGGCGGCGGCTTCGGTGACGAAGAGGCCGAGGATGGTGCTCTCCTGTGCGCCGAGGGCTTTGCGGATGCCGATCTCACGGGTGCGCTCCGTCACCGACACCATCATGATGTTCATGATGCCGATGCCGCCCACCAGCAGGGAGATGGCCGCGATGGCGGTCAGGATGGTGACCACCATGTTGACCATGGAGGTCATGGTGTCCAGCATCTCACTGAGGCTGGTGACCATATAGCCGCTGTCCGAGTGGAGAAGGCTCTTCAGAGCATCTTCAAAGATGGTCTTGCCCTCGGAGAGCTTGCTTTCGTCGGCGATGGTGACGGAATAGGAGCTGACGGTGCTGGACTTGGAGACCCGCAGCGCTGTGGTATAAGGCACGAAGATCATATCATCGTTGCTGCCTTCCTGATTTTCCAGGTCGGTGACCTTGGCTTCCAGCACGCCGACGATGGTGTAGCGGGTAGAGCCGATCTTGATGGTCTGGCCCACGGCGTTGCCGCCGTAGGCGACGCGGTTGATGTAGGCACCCACGACGCAGACTTTTTTGTTGTTTTCGAGGTCCACATAGTTGAGCAGCCGGCCCTCGTCGATGGTGTAGCCCAGCATATCAAAATAGACCTCGCTGACGCCCTTGACGGTGGTGTTGGAGTAGCTGTCGGTGCCGACCTTGACGGTGCCGCTGACGGTGCCGGTGGGGGAGACGGACGCGAAGAGGTCGGGGTGGGACTCCACGATGTCGTACACCGCATCCACCGACACATTGCGGGAGCCGCGGCCCATGATTTGAACGCTCAGGATGTTGGTACCCATGTCGGAAAAGCTGTCCTTGATGCTCTGGGTCATGCCGTTGCCGAGGCCGACGATGACGATGACGGCCATGACGCCGATGATGATGCCCAGCATGGTGAGGAAGGTGCGGAATTTATTGCTCCAGATGTTCTGGAACGCCTGACGGACGGTCTCGTATATCATGTGGCCGCCTCCTGTTTCGTGAAAGTGAGGGTGGGCTGGACCACGGCGTCAGGGGAATGGGCGTCGCCGTCATAGACGACACAGCCATCTTCCAGCCGGATGATGCGCTCCGCCTGCACGGCGATGGAGTTGTCGTGGGTGATGAGGACGACCGTGTTGCCCTGTTTGTGCAGGTTCTGGAGCATCCCCAGCACTTCGCGGCTGGTGTGGCTGTCCAGAGCGCCGGTGGGCTCGTCGGCGAGGATGACCGCCGGGTCCCGGGCCAGCGCACGGGCGATGGACACGCGCTGCTGCTGACCGCCGGAGAGCTGATTGGGCTTATTCTTGAGCTTGGTGCCGAGGCCCACCCGCTCGAGGGCAGCTTTCGCTTTCGCGTGGCGCTGAGCGGTGGGGATACCGGCGTAGACGAGGGGGACTTCCACATTCTCCAAAAGTGTCAACTTCGTCAGAAGATTGTACTGCTGGAAGATGAAGCCCAGCTTCTCGTTCCGGATGGAAGCCAGCTCCCGGCGGGTCATCCTGCCGACGTCGCGGCCATCCAGAAGATAAGTACCCTCGGTGGGGACGTCCAGACAGCCGATGATGTTCATGCAGGTGGACTTGCCTGAGCCGGACTGGCCCACGATGGCGACGAACTCGCCCTTGTTGATTTGGAAAGAGACGTGGTCGGCGGCTTTCACGAGGGTGTCGCCCATCTGGTAATATTTGCAGACGGAGTCGAACTCAATGAGTGCGCTCATCAGAAGCCACCTCCCGGCGCTCCGCCGCCGCCTCTGCCGCCAGACATACCCCCGCCTCCGGGCATCCCGCCGCCCGGGAAGCCCATCTGGTAGTCACTGCTGGACTGGGAGGCCGTACTGGAATCGTAGGCGATGGTGTCGCCCTCCTCGAGGCCGCTGGTGACGGCAATGTAGTCGTCGTCGCTGACGCCGGTGGCCACCTTGACGTAGACATAGCCGTCGGGGGCCTTCATGCTGGGATCAGCGTTGGCGGCAGAGGGGGAAGACTCGGTGACGAGGACGTAATTGCCCCGGACGATGGCCGCGTTGGGGACCGAAAGGGCATCCTCGGCGCTGGCGATGTCGATGACGGCAGTGGCGTTCATGCCGGGCATGAGGCTGCCGGTGTCGTCGATGCGGATGGTGACGGGATAGGTGGTGGTGCCGCCGCTGGTGGTGCCGGCGGAAGAGATGCTGGTGACGACGCCCTCAAAGGTGCGGTCGCTGATGGCGTCGGCGGTGATCTCGGCCTTCTGGCCCACCTGAATGTCGAGAATGTCCAGCTCATCGACGTCCAGCGTCATCTCGAGGTAGCTCAAATCGTAGATGACGCACATGGTCTCGGTAGTGGAGGAGCTGGTGCCTACCGTGTCGCCGACCTTGACGTCTTTTGCGATGATGGTGCCGCTGATGGGGGAGGTGATGGTGTAGTCCTCCATAGAGCGCTGGGTGTCATCAAGGGAGATCTCGGCGCTGCGCAGGCTGTTGGAAGCCGACTTCACCTGCTTGGAGAGGGAAGAGCTGGAAAGCTGGATGAGGGCGGTGTCCACGCCGACGGTGCTGCCTTCCTTCACGCAGAGGGCGGCCACGGTGCCGCTGGCAGCGGCCGTGATGGTCTGCTCATACTGGCAGGTGAAGTGGGCCGAGCTCATGGCGCTGACGCCGCTGATGGAGGCAGTGCCGGACATGGTGGTGTTCAGGGTGCCGGGGTTCTGCACGGCGATGACCACCGAGCGGACGGCGAGGTTGCCGCTGGAAAGGCTGTCGGCACCGGAGATGGACTGGATGGTGCCGGTGGTCGTCTCAAAGGTGCCGTCGATGGTCACGTCCACGCTCTGGCCGACAAAATAAGTCGCAGCGTCGGCGGCGGGGAAGTCCAGCGTCAGCAGCAGGGTGGAGTCGTCCCGGACAACGGCCACTTCCTGCCCGGCGGAGACGACGTCGCCCGCCTTGACCTTCAGGGAGGAGACCGTACCCCGGACAGAGCTGCGGATGTACTGGGCATCCACGGCGTCGTCGTAGCTGCTCTGGGCCTGGTCGAGGGAGAGCTGGGCTTTCTCCACGCTGCTGGCCATGTCGGAGCTGTCGATGGTGTAGAGCACATCGCCCTTGCTGACCGTGTCGCCCACCTCGAAGTCGGCGGTCAGGACAGTCCCCTTGACCATGGGCTTGACGGTGTAGGTGTCGGCGGCGGTGATGGTGCCGTCGGCGCTGTAGCTGTTGACGATGCTCCGCTTTTCGGGGCTCGTCTCGACATACTGGGCGCTGGCGGCAGCGGGATTTGCACTGTTCTTCGGGACAAGCACGGCTGCGGCCACCGCTGCCGCGCAGACGACGGCGACGATGGGCTTCCAGTGCTTTTGGATAAAGTGCTTCACGCCCGCCGGAGCCGGCTGGGCAGAGGCCGTGTCAAGGCCGACGAGATATTCCGGATCGACCTTGTCCTGTGGTTTCTTTTTTGATAGCATGGTGATTTGCCCCTCCTAAGAGATTTCGCGGGGAGCACTTCTCCCCGTCTGACAGGGAGAAGTATACATTCCAAATCTTAGGAAATGCCCGATGAATTTATTAAGAAGGACTTAAGAGGTTTGAATTTTTTATGAAACCCTCTCAGTCACCTTCGGTGACAGCTCCCCCAGAGGGGGAGCCACTGGCGTGTCGGTCAGGCTCACGCTGGACGAGCAAAACTTGATTTGTCATAAACAGCAGTGCCCTGCGCCAGAGATTAACAGCTGCTTGACAAGGAGTATCGTCCTGAAGCAGTTGCCCTCTGTAGCAAGGCACTGAATTTTACGTTATATTGAGCTTTCAGCAGGCAGGCGAAAGTGGCCCGGCCTGCCAATGGCTCCCCCTTTGGGGGAGCTGTCACGCCTGCGGCGTGACTGAGAGGGCGATGGGAAACAGCAGCATGATGCAAAAGCGTTCGCCGCTCTGCTCGATGCGGCATTCTGCGTGCATCTTTTCCATCATGGTCTCGATGCTGGTGAGGCCGACCTTGGTGCTGTCGGTGCGGTGCTGGCCGGGGAGGACGGCATTTGCAAAGGCAAGCCCGGCTTTGCCGTTCTCTTTGACGAAGCGGACGGAAACGTCCTGCGCCGGGTCGGCGTATTTGAGCAGATTCGAGGTGATGTTGTCGAGGATGCGGCGGACGTACTGCTCTTTTACGGTGAGGGTGTCGTCCTCCTCGCCCAGCTCGAGGGCGCAGGCAAAGCCCCGCTCCTGCAACTCGCCCACCATCTCGGTCAGCGGCTCTTCGAATATCTGGGAGAAGCGGGCCGGCGGGTCGAGGACGGCCACGGTGTCCCGGGTGACGAGGGCATATTCGAAGAGGTTGTCCGACAGCTGCTTGAGCTGGCGGGCTTTGGTGTCTATCTTGGCGAGGTAATCTTCGGCCTGCGCCGTCGTCTCATATTTGCGGTGGCGGAGGATCTCGGTGTAGAGCAGCAGGGTGGTCAGGGGCGTGCGGAGGTCGTGGCTCATCTCGGTGATAAGGTTCTTCACCTTGGCGGCGGCGGCCGCCTCGTCCTCGTGCTGTTGGCGAAGGGTGAGACGCATGGAGTCGAGGCTGGACGCCAGCGTCGTCAGCTCGTCGCTGCCCTGCACCGTGATGGGGTGGTCAAGGTCGCCGCCCTCCATGGCCTGGATCTCTTCACTGAGCTGGACGATGTACTTCACGATGCCTCGGCTCCCCCAGAGGAAAAAGAGGGGGAAGGATGCGAGGCAGATGATGAGCAGGAGGTCGCAGCCGGTGCTGTAGCAGGCGTCGAAACCGTTGTAGTAGAGCAGGGCCGTGATCTCACCGTCCGAGAAGTTCAGGGTGTAGACGGGCGACCAGTCGTAGAAGGGGCCGTGCTGGTGACTGTCGGTCAGCTCAGGGGCCTCCGGGTCGTCGTTCTTGTAGTAGTGGCGGGGAGCGTAGGACGAATAGATGAGCTTCTGGTCACGGTAAAGCTCCAGCAGGTTATAGCGATGGCTCCGCGTCCAGTCGGTGAGCTTTTTGATGTCCGTGCTGGAAAGGGAATTTTCGGTGATATAGTTCTGCAGCTCGTTGACCTGATACTGGGAAGCTTTGGTCTGAACCTCAGGCTGGTCGAAATAAAGGCGGAGGCCCTTGTTCAGCACCACCTGCAGAAAGCCCAGCAGCAGAAAGCTCGCCAGCCCCGACAGGACGATGAGCCGGGTGAATTGTTTTGCCAGACCGTGCTTTTCAGGCGTTGCCATTGCCGTCCTCCTGCGCCGCAAAGCGGTAGCCTTTGCCCCAGACAGTGCAGATGCGCTGAGGGTTCTGAGGGTCGCGCTCTACCTTTGTCCGCAGATTGCGGATATGCACCATGACGGTGCCGTTGGAGACGTAGAAATACGGCTCGCCCCACACGGTCTCGTAGATGACCTGCACCGGGAAGATGCGCTGGGGGTTCTGCATCAGCAGCTTGAGGATCTTGTACTCGGTCTCGGTCAGGTCGGCCTCCTGCTCGTCCACCCAGACCCGGTTGCAGTCCAGCGCGATGCGCACGCCGTGGAGCTCCAGCATCTGGGCGTCGGGCCTGGGGCGGTGAGGTTCGGCCTGGTCTTTGCCCTGATAGACGCAGTAGCGCCGCAGCAGGGCTTTGACCCGGGCGCTCAGCTCCGCGAAGGAGAAGGGCTTGGCCAGATAGTCGTCGCCGCCCGCCGTCAGGCCCAGAAGCTTATCGGATTCCTGCGATTTTGCGGTGAGAAAGAGGATGGGGACGGTGGAGGTCTTCCGTATCTCCTCGCAGACCCGCAGGCCGCTCATGCCGGGCATCATGATGTCGAGGATGACCAGATCGACTTCCGGTGTGAGCAGGCTGAGGGCGCGGGGGCCGTTTTCGGCTTCGAGGATGCGGTAGCCCTCCCCGGACAGAAGGATGCGCACGCCATCCCGGATGTCCGGGTCATCCTCTACGATCATGATGGTCTGCATAGTCTATGATTCCTTTCCTGTATGGCTTAGTATCAGTATAGCAGATTTTCTGCATTGTGGACAGCTTATCACATACTTCTTGGGATTAGTGGGATAAAATCCTAAGGAATTCTTAAGAAAGCGGCCGTTTTGCCTCTTGCGAAGCGGGGCGGGGGAGAGTATTCTTATAGAAGAATATACAGGAAGTGAGGGTATCCCTATGCATAAAAAAGTTTTGGTCTGTCTGCCCCTGAACGACACCCACCGCGCTGCGCTGGAGGCATCCGTGCCGGAATTTGAATTCCGTTTCAACGCGCTGGACGATGTCCACGCCGAAGATGTGCTCTGGGCCGACGTCGTGCTGGGCAACGCACCGGTGTCGATGATCAGCCAGAACAAGCACATCGAGTGGTTCCAGTCCAACTCCGCCGGCCCCGACGTCTACCTGAAGCCCGGCGTCCTGCCCGAAAACTGCATGGTGACCAACGCCACCGGCGCCTACGGTCTGGCCATCAGCGAGTGGATGCTGGCCATGTGGCTGGGCATCCAGAAGGATATGTTCCTCTACCGCGACCGCCAGAACCAGCGCCAGTGGGCTCCCATCGACCGCCCCGTGAGGGGCATCACTGGGGCGAGAGTGCTTTGCGTCGGCATGGGCGACATCGGCTCCAACTTCGCCCGCCGCGCCCATATGCTGGGCGCTGAGGTGGTGGGCGTCCGCCGCACGGTCCATCCCGACACGCCCTGCCCGGACTACTGCCTGCGTGTGGTGGCCCAGAGCCAGCTGGACGAGGAACTGCCCGAGGCCGACCTCATCGCCCTGAGCCTGCCCGGAACCCCCGAGACCAACAAGCTGTTCAATGCGGAGCGCTTCGCCCGCTGCAAGGACGGGGCCATCCTCATCAATGTGGGCCGCGGCACCACCGTAGACAGCGACGCCCTCGTGGAGGTCCTGCGCAGCGGCAAAATTTTTGGCGCGGGCCTCGACGTTACCGACCCGGAGCCTCTGCCCGCCGACCACCCGCTGTGGGGCGAGCCGGGCGCTATCATCACGCCCCACAACTCCGGCAAGTTCAGCCTGCCCAAGACGCTGGATAACATCGTGGACATCTTCATCCACAACCTCAAGCGCTACGCCGAGGGTCTGCCGCTGGACAATCAGGTCAACCGCACCACCCGCTATGCCGCCGACCAGAACGGCGGCCACCGCCTGCTGAGCACCCTGTAAAAAGCGATAAACGACAAAAGCCCATCTGCGCTGCGGCGCAGATGGGCTTTTGCTTACTTCACATAGATGACCGGCGGCTGCCAGCCGGCCAGAGCGGTCTGGTCGGGCTTATAGATGCGGAGGAAGAGGTGGAATTTCTCGTCCGAGACGGGGAGCCAGTTCGTCGTATCCTCCGGCGCGTTTTTGGAGAGGGTGATGTCCACTGAGCCGTCCGCATTCCGGTGGAGGCCGGAGCGGTCGTTCACGCAGTAGCGGCCGATGGGGTTGGCGATGAGGAAATCATCCTCGCCGTAGGCCGTCACCGACCAGAAACCATTGTCCACCGTCGGCGGAAAGGAGTCAAAGTGGAGCGTATAGGTCTTTTTGCCGGTGAGGTCGGCCCCGATGCTGTCGGTGGAAGTGCGCGGGTAGATGGCGATGTCGGTGGTGTTGGCACCGAGGCCCATCAGGGCCACCATCGTCCGGAAGTCGTATGCGGTGCCGAAATCGCCGATGGGGTCGCCGTAATACGTCCACTGACCCATCTTCCGGGCATAGCGCACGGCCTGCGCCCGCAGACTGCTCTTCAGCTGGAGCAGCATCCGCTTCCAGCGCAGCCCGCCGAGAGGGCCGAGGGCGGAGGCGTCGAACCGTTCGCCCGGGCCGACGGAGAGGGCTGCGAGGCTGCGGAGGAGGGGCGCGTCTGCCTCGGCGGGCGGATTCGTCTCCATGAGCCGGTTTGCCGTATCGAAAAACTCCTGCGGGCTCATGGCCAGCACCTTCTGCACCGGGACAAAATCGTTCTCCGGGGAATAGCTTCCTTCCGGCAGAGCATCCAGCCCGGCGGGGTAGGCCGACAGCGGCATCAGCCGCATCCGGCTCTGGATGGCGGCGACATTCGGCAGGTCGTCCTGCCCGGAAAGCACGATGCGCGCGATGGTCCAGACCGTCCGGGTGGGGACGTCGATGCGCTGGACGCCCTCGGGCAGCGTGCCCTCCCAGCCGGAATAAGCGATGGCGTAAGCGCCTGCCTTTTCCAGCACAGCGGCGGTGTTCGTCCATGCGTCCAGCACCTGAACATTGAAAAAGCGGTCAACTTCCGGCACAACATAAATTTGCGGCTCGGTGCTGACGTCCAGCCATGCCTGCGTGTAGATGGTGTCCACATTCGGCGTGACGACGGTGCGGGTGGAAGCATCTGCCAGCTTCCGGGCATGGATGAACTGGTTGATGGGGGCGCGGGTGCCGGTCGCTGTTCTGGTGTTGGTCGAGACCTTTCGGGTGGCGTCCACGAGCACCAGCGGGAAAGCGTAGAGGTATGCTTCCTCGAGCAGATTTTGCACCCCGGAGGCAGCGGCGGCCTTTTCCGCCGGCAGAAGGGTGACGCCGCAGGCGACAGCAGCGGCAGAGGAAAGCTTTAGAAAATCGCGTCGGGTCATTTTCATGATGGAGCCCTCCTGTTTTGTCAGTTTCATCGTGCCAGCACCACCGAGAGGGTGACTTCCTTAGCGTCGGGCGAGAGGTCGAAGCTGCCGCCGTCCTGTGCGGTGAGGCAGATCGTGTAGACCTTCTTCGCGCTGAGGCGGGCCGGGGCATCGTCGAAGTGCCAGTCGGACACCTCATGGTAGCGGCCATCGGTGCCGAGGGCGAAGAGCTTATAGTCGGCGGCATTTCCGGTCAGGCCGTTGATGCGGAAAGCGACGGAAGTCGCGGGATGGAGGTTGTCGAGGGTGGCGGTGTGGAGCCAGCTGGCGGGGGTGCCGGTGCCGCCTGCGGCATGGAAGGCATCGGCGGAAAGCACCCGGCGGGAGGTCTTGTCCAGATCGACCTTCCGGTAGGGCATCTCAGGCAGGAAAACGAAGCGGTCCTGCAGGCGGAGCAGCTCTTTGTAGCCGGTGGGGCAGTAGAGCTTGTTGCCGTCACGGCCCGCGTACATGCCGATGGCCATGTTGTTGTAGCCGTAGAGGGAGGCGACGTCCACGGTGAGAACGGTCTTTCCGGTGTCGAAGTCCAGCACGATGTACTGCCACATGCCGCTGTCCACGTCCTGCACGAAGCCGTAGATGTAGCCGGTGGCGGTGGAGAGCTTCATCATGGAAGTGTCGCTGAGGTCGCTGCGGCACCAGACGCTCTTCATGGTCCAGCCGTCGGCGGTGCGGATGGTGTCCACCCGTTCGACGCCGGGCATGATCATGCAGTTGCCCTTGAGCAGCCAGTTGCGGTCGTAGATGTTCTCGTAGCTCTGGATGGACGAGTCACTGTCGGGCTTTGCGAGGTTGGGGCTGCCTGCGCCGAACCAGTTGCAGACGATGGTGCTGACCCGGCCATTGCCGTGGTCGTAGACGATGGCCGAATTTTCCACCGACACCGGCATGTTGGCGGGCAGCTCGTCGATGATCGGGTGGCTGGCGGCGACTTCGCCGGTGCGGATGTCCACAGCCATCAGGCTGACCGTCTCGAGGTTGTCGGTGAAGAAGACCAGCTCCCGGCTCAGAGAGGGCGAGCAGCCGCCGCCCCATGCCAGACCGCCGCCGGTGGTGGCAGCGCCTTCGCGGCTGTCCTTTGCGCCCACGCTGTCGTAGGGGGTGCGCCAGACGACTTCAACGCCGCCGTTGGCACGCAGCAGGTAGCAGGCAAGGTTCGTCAGGATGACCGCACCCTCCCGGCAGGAGGCGATGCCGTTTTCAGCACCCTCGCCCGGAGCGGGAGCGTAGACATGGACCTCACGGCTGAGGTCGGTGGTGCCGCCGGCAAGGATGGTTTCGATGGCATTGTGGGAGATGTAGCCCATCGCGCCCTGCTGGCCGCGGCTGGGGTAGATGCGGAAGCCGCCGGTAACGAACCAGAGGTTGCCGTCGTAGTCGAAGACGATGGAGAGCAGGTTCTGCTCGAGGCTGCGGCCAAGCACCCGCTCGGCGGCCTCTTTGATGTTGATGTCCAGTACCTTTTCAAAAACCGGCAGAGGCGTGCCGTTCTCGTCGGTGGCACGAAGCATCAGCACATGGTTGTGGCTGGTGGGGCAGACGATGAGGTTGCGCCCGTCCACAAAGGAATAGGAGCTCTGGATGAGATAGCCGCCGCCGTCGTGCTTGGTGGGAGAGAAAAAGCCGATGGTGCGGACTTCTTCTGCGTCGAGGTCGCGGATGGCCAGACCGCCGAGGAACGGGCTGACGGGGTTGTCGAAGTTGTCGAAGAAGATGGCCGGGGAGGCGTTGGGATTCGTCTTTTCCATTGCTACGTTGACTTCGGGGCAGATGCCCACGGGGAGGATGGCGTCGGTGGAGTCGGTATTGTAGCAGTCGTGGTGGATGTTTGACTCACTGCGGCCCATAAAGGGGTTGGTATCCACAACTTTTGCCGTCAGAGGCTTCGGCGGCAGGGCGGTGTCTGCGCCGTGGAAAAGGCCGGACAGAAGGCAGTCTGCCCTGGCGGCAGGGGCCAGCTGGCAGGACAGCAGTGTGAGAGCGGAAGCGCTGAGAAAATTGCGTCGGGTCATTTTCATGGTGGAGTCCTCCTTTTACAAGTTCAGCAGAATATTCACCCGGAACAAACCGTTCTCGGTCTCAACGGTCATAGAACCGCCATATCTGGAAACGGCCGTCTGGATGGAGACGAGGCCGATGCCCATTCCGTCGTGTTTCGTGGAGTGGAGGATGCCCTGCTGGCGCTTGAGCACGCCGTCATAGCGGTTCTCCACCAGCAGGCCCAGCATGGCGGGGCTCAGCATCCGGGCCATCACCTTCACCTGCCGCTGTTCGGGCGGCAGCTTCTGGCTGGCGTGGAACGCATTTTCCAGCAGATTGCCCAGCATCATGCAGAAGTCGGCCTCCGGGATGGCCAGCTGGCGGGGCAGTTCCAGCCGCCAGTCCACCGGCACGCCGAGGCTGTGGGCCTCGTGGTCGTAGTGACCGGCCAGTGCATCCACGGCAGGATTCGCGCAGAGGGTGGGGCGCTCCTCGCTCAGCTCGGATTCGTACTGGTGCAGGTAGCTTTTCAGCTCATCCACCTGCCCGGCCTCGGTGAGTCCGGCGATGACGTGGAGGTGCTGGCGGAAGTCGTGGCGGAGATGCCGCGTCTGTTCCATATAGGTCCGCAGCTCGGTGTAGCGGCGGGATTCCACGGCCAGAAGCTGGTTTTCCCGGTCCAGCTGGGCGCTGCGGGTGTACTCCCGGGCCACCTGATACATCTCGTACAGCAGCAAAAAGATGCCCAGCAGCGAGATGGAGACGGCCAGAACAGCAATGATCATCAGACGGTTGATGAGCACGACGGCCGGGTCCAGCGGCATACAGAAGACGAGGAAAGCCGCGTAGATGGTGGGCAGCGGCCACGCCGACTGCCAGAAGGCTTCGCCCCGGTACTCCCGCAGCAGCCAGCGGCTCCACTGGACGGCGGTGAACCAGAAGATGATGCAGAGCACTGCCGAGAGCCCCAGCTTGAGCAGGGAGGTGGAGACGAGACAGGCGGGGGCGTCGTTGCCCACCTCAGCCCGGGCGTTGAGCACTGCGGAAAGCAGGGTGCAGACCGCCATCATGACGCAGGAGACGGCGAAGAGAAAGGCGGTCTGGCTCACGGAAACTTCCGCACCCACCCGCCAGCGCAGCAGCCAGAACGCCGCCAGCAGGGTGGGCAGAAGCAGCATGTTGCTGTCCAGCTCGAAGATGGCGCAGAGGGCCGCCGCCGCAAGGCAGATGGCCGTGACGAGAGCGGCTGTCAGCACAGCGGTGCGCCGGGGGGCCTTCACGTGTTCCCACAGGGGCGCGAGACAGAGGAATGCCCCTGGGTAGAAGACGGCGAGGTCCAGAAAATAGCGTCCAAATAAAGAAAAGTCCAAGGTCGGGCCTCCTCTCTGTCAAAGCTCCCGCCGCATATGGCGGAACTGATATTGTGTGAACTGGGCGAACAGGGTATTCTTGTCCTTCTGGCGCACGGGCAGGCGGGTGCCGTCCAGCATCTCGAAGCAGTCGATGTCCAACCGGAGCACCTTGTCCATGTTCAGGATGACGCCCCGGTTGCAGACGAGGAAGTTCTCCTGCGCCCGCAGCAGCTGCTCTACCTGGGAGAAGGTGGAGACGGCCCGGCACTCGCCGTCGTCGCTGACGACACGGACGTAGTGGTTCTGGGCCATGGCGTACTGTATCTTCCGCAGGGGGAGATGTACCTGCTGCCGTGCGATGCGGACTTCCAGCTCCGGTTCGGCCCGGAAGAGCACCCGCCGCAGCTCGTCGGCCAGCTGGAAGAGCTTTTCTTCCCGGTAGGGCTTGAGCAGATAGTCGAAGGGGTGGACGGGGAAAGCATCCCATACGTATTCCGGGGACGATGTCACGAACACCAGCAGCAGGTCGGGGTCGGTCCGGCGCAGGATGCGCGCCGTCTCGATGCCGTTGGTGCCTTCCATGCAGATGTCGAGAAAAACGACCTGATAATTTTTTGAGGGGAACGCCGCCAGAAAAGCGTCGCCGCTCTCATAATGGTCACAGACCAATGGTTGCCCGCCGCCGAAGGCCAGCCGCAGCAGGCTCTCCAACCGCTGAGCGTCGGGCAGGCGGTCTTCTACGACCGCAAATCGAAGCTCCATCCTCAGTTCCTCCCTTATGGCTATATTATAACATAACCATCGGGGCTTAGACACAGCGATTCACGCATGAAACGACCCCATTCACGCAGATTTGACAGCAAAAAAGAGAGACCGGCAAAGCCAGTCTCTCTTTGAGAAGAGGTCTTGTGGTGTCTTAGAGGAATGCGAAGAGGACGGAGGCGATGAGCAGGACGATGGCACCGCCGATGCGGGAGGAGATCTGTGCGTAGACCATCAGGTCCATACGCTTTGCAGCACCCAGAACGGCCAGGTCGCCTGCACCGCCCATGTTTGCCATGCACAGGCCGGCGGTGATGGCGCTCTCGACGGGGAAGAAGCCAACGATCCAGCCGAAGAGAGCAGAGCCGACGCAGCAGCCGATGACGATCATCAGGACGATGACGACGTTCTGCCAGCTTGCCACGGAGAACATGGTGGAGAAGTTGATGGCGGAGATGCCCATGCCGACCATCTGGATCCAGACCAGCTTGTTGCCGCAGAAGTGCTGGCAGCGGCGGCAGGCCTCGCGGAGGTTTGCAGGGATGAGGTTGAAGATGTTGGCCAGAGCGGCGAAGATGATCATGTAGGCGAAGTTGGGGATGGCGACACCGAACACGGTGGGAAGGATCTTCTTGGAGACCAGCTGGCCCAGCATGAAGAAGCCGGCGCAGATGAAGATGGCAGCGGCGATGTCATCCACGGTGACAGCGGGAGCGGGGGTCTTGGACTCGACTTCCAGAGACTTGTTCTTGACACGGAGCAGCTCGCCGTGGCCGGTCATCTTGGGGAAAGCGCGGCCAACGAGGTCCATGACGACAGCCATCAGGATGGCGATGATATTGCCCAGAGCGAGGATGGCCATGCAGAAGCTCAGGTAGCCTGCGGAGTCCTGACCGGTGGCGTCGGAGTAGACCTGAGCCATCGGGACGGCACCGGCACCGGCGCCGCCGCCCATGATGGGCAGGACGTAAGAGGTGATGAGGTAGAGCGGGTCATTGCCGAAGATGAGGCCGGCCACGACGCCGAACACACAGGCACCCAGCAAAGAGCACAGCAGCGTGGGGATGTAGAGGGAGCCGGATTTGATAAGGACGTCGCGGTCGATGCCCAGCAGGGAGCCGACGACGAGGAAGGTGATGAAGACGTTCAGGAAGCTGTAGCCGTTGATCCAGCCGTCGGAGACATTGGTGACGCACTCGGGCAGGAGGTTGAAGTACTTGAGCAGACCGGCAGCGAGGAAGCAGAGCATCGCGCCGCCGCCGAGGAACTTGTTCCAGATGGGCAGGCGCTCGCCGATCTCACCGATCAGGATGCCGAAGGCGAACAGGACGGCGACCGCACCGATCATCTGGTTGGGGATGATGTTGAAGTAGGCGCAGGCCAGCACGATGATGGCGAAAAACGCATAGATGGGAAGCGGCATTCCATAGAACTGGATGGAATTCAGTTTTTTCATTGTTGTTTCCTCCGTTTTACTGGTCAATATCCAGCAGCCATGCCGGATTGTCGTGGGTCATCTTGCGGACTTGCTCGGGGGTGAATACTTCAGACACCGCCTTGAAGTAGGTGGTGTAGCTTTCGTACCAGTAGGGGTTGACGGTCTGGCCGCTGTCGGTGGAGAGGACGAAGTGCTCCGGGCCGATGGCCTTCATGGCAGCGATGTTGTCGGGGATGTTGATCTTATAGCTGCCGTTGACGGGCTGTGCGTAGACGGATTCCAGCAGGACATCGTATTTCCGCACGATGTCGGCCTGCTGCTCGGGAGTCATGCCCACCACCCAGAACTCGGGGTGGGTGATGACGATCTTCTCCACGCCTGCGGCACGGGCAGCCTCTACCACCGGGAAGCACTCTTCTGCGCCGATGTGGCCGGTGGCCAGCACAGCGTTGTACTGTTTGACGAGGGCGAAAATGTCCTGCAGCTCGTCCACAGCCTTGCCGTCACGGGTGACGACGACGCCCTTGGAGGGGTCTTTGCCGTTTTTGCGGTAGTGGTTCTCGGCGGTGTTGGTGGGCAGCCAGATGACCTTTGCGCCCAGCTTCAGCGAAGTCTCCACCGCGTCAGGGTTCAGACCGCCCACCGGACGGTTCAGGCACAGCCCGCCGAATGCGGTAAACTTTGCATCCGGGTACTTTTTGGCGGCCACGCGGTTGACCAGATAGGCACGGTCGGCAGTGGGGACGTTGTGGGATTTGAGTACAATGGCGCGCACACCCCGCTGAACGGAGGCTTCCATCAGCTCGAGGTCGTCCAGTTTCCGCGCACGGACGTCCGGGGCTGCATGGATGTGCATATCAATGATGCCCTGCATTACGTTTTCCATAGATTTTCAGCTTCCTTTCGACGAGACTTCTTTCACGAAACTCTCTTGTGCCTGGAGCACTTTTCCTGTATTTAGGATAATCGAAAATGGATAATTTGTTAAATAACGTGTTTGCATCTGGTGTCATTCCAAAAAAGAATGATGAAAATGCAGGAAAGGCATCATGAGGACGAAAACATCGTCAAAAATGAGTCAATGCGAAAAAATGGATGAGATTTCCATAGAAAAACGGAATGGGTAGAATTGGTTTTGCGGAATAAAAAGCCCCTTTTGAGCCGCTGTGCAGACCGCCGAAAATATCGACAGCTTTTTGTCAATTATCACAAAAGCACCGAAATAACGCAAAAAAGCAAAGAAACGGTAAAGAAAAGTCCCCCCTGCACCCTGAAGTGCAGAGGGGACCGGAAACGATCTGAAGGGGAGAGGGGATAGATTTCTTTAATGTTTGCTCATAGTGCAGACCATGCGGATAAATTCCCGCACCTGCGGCAGCTCGCCTTCACGTTTGCGGTAGAGCAGATAAGTAGAGCGGGAGAGCGGCGTGCCGTCGGCGAAGAAAAGCGGCTCCGAGATGCCGTCGAAATAGTTCAGGCAGATCTCCGGCACGATGCTCCAGCCGAGGCCCGCCTGCACCATGGCGACGCAGGTGGACAGGCCGTCTACGTTCAGCTGGGAGCGGGGCTCCATCTTGTGCTCCATCAGCCAGCGGGCCTTCATGCTCATATGCTCGGGGTTGGCGTCCCGGCCGATGTACCGCATCTCGTTCAGGGGGATGTCGGCGTTCTCCCGGCTGCGGATGAGGCAGACCGGTTCCCGCTCAAGCAGGATCTTGCCCTCGTCCCAGTCGTATTCGCCCCGCACGATGGCGAGGTGGACTTCGCCGTCCTGCAGCTTCTTGATGCAGTCGCGGCTGTGGTCGGTGGAGACTTTGAGGGTGACGTCCGGGTACTGGGCCGTGTAGGCGGCCAGCACCTGCGGCAGGCGGTATTTGGAGTAGTCGATGGACGCCTCAATGCGCAGGGTGCCGCAGATGGTGTTTTTGCGCAGCTGTAACTGTTCCCGCAGAGTGCTGAAGTCCTGAACAGTGCGCTGGATGACTTTCCGTGCCTCTTCCCCGGCAGGGGTCAGGGTGACGCCCTGCTTGCTGCGCAGAAACAGCGTCGCGCCAAGCTCCGACTCCATGTTCTGGAGCCGCTTGCTCAGGGTGGGCTGGGCAAGGTAGAGTTTTTCCGCTGTGCGGGTCAGGTTGCCGGTGTCGGCCAGCGTCAGGAAGATCTGCATGTCTTTTTCGTCCATGTGATGTTCCGTCCTTTTCGTGGTATTTCTTTCAGTATACCGTTTTATGGACGGAAGTTCAAGGCCGCGCGCACTCATTTACAGAGACTTGAGGGTATCCAGCAGGTAGGTGGTGAACTCCTCGCTGGTAGCGCCGTCCTTGTCGGTGGTGACGACGAGCTTCTTTTCGGTGTTGCAGCAGATGTCCAGAGCCTTTTCCAGCTTTGCGGTGCGGTCGCCGTAACCGATGTGGGCCATCAGCTGGCCGGCGGCACGGATCAGGGAGCAGGGGTTGGCGTACTGACCACGGCCATGGTTGATGAGGAAGGGAGCGGTGCCGTGGATGGCCTCGAACAGGGCGTACTTGTTGCCGATGTTGGAGGAAGAGGCGCTGCCTAAGCCCCCCTGCATCTCAGCGGCAGCATCGGTCACGATGTCGCCATAGAGGTTGGGCAGGACAAAGACTTCGCAGCCCTTGGTGAACTCGGGGTCTGCCATCTTGGCGGTCATGGCATCCACCAGACGCTCCTGCACCTCGATGTCGGGGTACTCGGTCTCGCCGATGTGGTGGACAGTCTTCAGGAAGTTGCCGTCGGCCAGCTTGACGATGTTGGCCTTGGTGATGGCGGTCACATTGTGCTTGCCGTTCTTGCGGGCGTACTCGAAGGCGGCGCGGGCGATGCGCTCGCTGCCCTGTCGGGTCTGGACCTTGAAGTCAATGGCGAGGTCATCGTTGACCTGAATGCCCTTGTTGCCCCAGATGTACTCGCCCTCGATGTTCTCACGGAAGAAGCACCAGTCGATGTTTTTCTCCGGGATCTTGATGGGGCGGACGGCGGCGAACAAATCGAGGCCACGGCGGAGCAGGCTGTTGGCAGAGACCATGTTGGGCATCGGGGTACCGTCCGGGAACTTATCGCCGGCACGGGGCGTGGTGAAGGGTCCCTTGATGAGGACGTTGCACTCCTTGCAGGCTTTCAGCACGTCCTCAGGCAGGCTCTCGCCCAACTCCACACGGCGCTCGAAGGTCATGCCCTCGATGATGCGGATCTTGACTTTGCCGCTGGCGATTTCAGGAGCCAGCAGCTGGTTCAGGACGCGGAGAGCCTGAGTCATGATGAGGGGGCCGATGCCGTCGCCGGGCATGACGCCGATGGTGATGGTGTCGAGCTTGGAGAAGTCGGTGACTTCCTCGTCAGCCTTCATGCGGTCGATGCGGGCGAAGTCGGAGCGGATGAGCTCTGCCAGCTTTTCCTGTGCGGTCTTGATCTCTTCTTCCTGCAGAGCAGTCGTGATGTATTCAGACATAAGTGTTCTCCTTTTTTCTCAAAATAAAGGGGCAGGGGCTGCACCCCGCAGCCTTGGCGGGGACAGCCCCTGCCCTCAGTTGTTTGACGATATTGGAAGCTTACCCGCTGACCCGAGGGGAGTTTCCCAAGCAAATGTCCAGAGAAGTGGGGCCCCGGCGCGAAGCGTTGGGGCGAAACCGTGGGTTTCGGGTCCCATTTGCGGGGAAACTACCGGAGGGGAAGCACCCGCTTACTGATTGTTGCGGTAGTAGTTGATGAGGCAGCCATCAGCGATGATCTGGCGCTCAGCCTCGGTCAGCGCACCGGTGGAGACAGGGAACTCAGTGACGGTGCCGTCCGGCTTGACAGCGTAAGCGGAGAAGCTTGCCTTGTTCTCCAGAACAGCCTCACGGAGGCCCGGGACGAAGATATAGTCGCCCAGCTCGAAGACCTCGGGATTCTCCACCAGGAAGGGAGTCATGCCCCAGTTGATGCAGTTGGAGCGATAACGCTTGGTGGCGTACTGCTTTGCGAAGTTGGCAGAAGCACCCATGACGCGCTGGCAGGAAGCAGCCTGCTCACGCGCGGAGCCGTCGCCGGGCATGTTGGCGAAGATGGTGGAGCCGATGTCGGTGTTGGCGGGGTCGTTGGCGACGCCGGCCTTGGTCAGGGCCTCGTAGACCTTCATGACCTCCTCGGGCAGAGCCTTGCCGGCCTCACGGTCGCGCTCGATCTGGCGCATGACCTTGCTGCGGCCCACATACTGGGGGTCACGGCGGCTCAGTGCGAACTCAGACAGACGCTCGGGGTTGGAGCGGTAGGAAGAAGTTTCGCCGGAGGGGATGAGCTCATCGGTGGTGGTGACAGGGTCGGTGATGTAGGAGCAGACCTTGACCAGCAGGTCGTTGGTCAGAGCGGGCATCTCGGGCCAGTCCTTGATGTTGGGGCCGAAGCGCAGCTCTGTGTCCGGCTCAGCCTTGCCCCAGCCGTTGTAGACGCGCTTCTCGTAGAGGGAAGCGTTGTAGTGGTACTCGGGGTTGGTGTACTCCACATCCAGGTCGGTGGCGGCGGTCAGCTTGCCGCCGTTGGCTGCGGTGGCGGCGATGGAACGTGCGTCCATCAGTGCCACGCTGGACATCTGACCCTCGCCCGGCTTGGAACCCTCGCGGTTCGGGAAGTTGCGGGTGGTGTGGCGGACGGAGAACTCGCCGTTTGCCGGGCAGTCGCCTGCGCCGAAGCAGGGGCCGCAGAAGCACTCACGCATGATGGCGCCGGCGTTGACAAGGTCGCTTGCACGGCCATTCTTGTACAGCTCGGCCAGTGCGGGCATGGAGCCGGGGTAGATGCTCAGAGTGAAGACACCGTTGCCGCAGCTCTTGCCGCGCAGGATGTCAGCAGCAGCACAGATGTTGTCGAAGGTGCCGCCGGCACAGCCGGCGATCTCGCCCTGGTCCACCCAGACAGCGCCGTCGTGGAACTTGCTGTCGAGGTCCATCTTAGCGCCCTTGATCTGCTTGTTGGCCTCTTCCTGCACAGCGTGGAGGATGTCGGCGGCGTTGGCCTGCAGCTCGTGGATGGTGTAGGTGTTGGAGGGATGCATGGGCATTGCGATGGTGGACTCGACGGTGTCGAGGTCGATGTAGACGCAGCCGTCGTAGTAAGCCACATCCGCAGGAGCCAGCTTCTTGTAAGCCTCGGGACGGCCATGGACCATGAAGTAGCGCTGGGTCTGCTCGTCGGTCACCCAGATGGAAGACCAGCAGGTGGTCTCGGTGGTCATGACGTCGATGGCGTTGCGGAACTCGATGGGCAGGTTTGCCACGCCGGGGCCGACGAACTCCATGACCTTGTTCTTCACGTAGCCGTTCTTGTAGACAGCGCCGCAGATGCTCAGGGCCACGTCGTGGGGGCCGATGCCTGCGCGGGGCTTGCCGGTCAGGTAGATGGCGATGACGCCGGGACGGGCGAAGTCATAGGTGCGGCCCACCAGCTGCTTTGCCAGCTCGCCGCCGCCCTCGCCGACAGCCATGGTACCCAGAGCGCCGTAACGAGTGTGGGAGTCGGAGCCGAGGATCATGCGGCCGCCGCCTGCCATGGTCTCACGGTTGTAGCTGTGGATGTTGGCCATGTTGGTGGGGACGTAGATGCCGCCGTACTTGTGGGCAGCGGAGAGGGCGAACTTGTGGTCGTCCTCATTGATGGTGCCGCCGACAGCGCAGAGGCTGTTGTGGCAGTTGGTCAGGACGTAGGGCAGGGGAAACTGCTTCATGCCGGAAGCACGGGCGGTCTGGATGATGCCGACATAAGTGATGTCGTGGCTGGTCATGGAGTCGAACTTCAGACGAAGCTGGTCCATGTCGTCGCTCTGGTTGTGAGCCTTCAGGATGCCGTAGGCCATGGTGCCTTTGGCGGCTTCCTCTTTCGTAGTGGTGATGCCGGACTTCTGAGCTGCCTCTTCGGGGCAGGAGCAGATGGTCTCGCCGTGAACGAGGTAGATGCCGTTGTCATACAGTTTGAGCATAATGTGTGCTTCCTTTCTCGAACTCTCTTTTTTATTTTCATGGCCTTTCCTGGTGGTCGGCCTTCCTTCTGGCACTATGATACCGCAGCCTGGTTATTCTGTAAAATATTTGATTTCGATTGAGAATCATTCCAAAAGTTGATGGATACCCAAAAGCAAAAGCGGCCCGGAAAAATTTCCGAGCCGCTTCTGCGCAAGAAGAAAAAGAATGTAGAAGATGTAGGAGATGATGGATGGTAACTTTGGGCCGCTTACTTGCGGATGTACAGGGTGCCGTCCATGATGCGGCGTGCGGTGCGCTGGACAGCCACGCCCGAGACGACGATGTCGTTCAGGGGCTTGGCGGGGTCATCCAGATAGGGGTACATGGTCATGACACCGGAGGGATGGCCGATGCGGACGGTCTGCTGGCCGGGCTTGAGAGAGACCAGCTCGTTGACCAGAGTACCGGGTACGAATGCGGCCACGCTGATGGAGGAAGCGCTGGTCAGCGGGCAGGCCTTGTGGCATTTGAACACGCTGATGACGCGGGCGCAGACGTCCATCTCAGAGGCATCGACGGACTTGCCGCTGATGTCGGTGAAGCTGACAGGAGCCGTCACGAAGCCGACTTTCGGGACTGCGGGGCTGTTGGCGGTGGCGTCGGCAGGGTCTTTGGCAAAGCCCATCTTGACGCAGGCAGCGCCGCGGATGGCCTCCAGCTTTGCGGCCAGAGCTTTGTCGGCGTCCACCTCAGCGGGCAGCTGGGTGCCGGTGATGCCGAGGTCGGCAGCGCGGACCAGGACCATGGGGTTGGAGACGTCGAGGATGGTAGCCTCGATGGTGCCAAGCTCGCCCAGGTCCAGCACTTCCTTGGCGTTGCCGGTGGGGAAGAGCTTGCCGGTCTTGGCGCCTGCCGGGTCGAGGAAGTTGACCTTCAGTTCACCGGCGGTGCCGTCCACGCCTGCGATGGAGCAGGTGCCTTCGTTGTTGAACTGGCCGTCCTTGATGGGGACTTCCACGTCGATGGTCTTGTTGGTGTTCAGGTTGAACATATGCACCACAGTGGTGGGCTCGGTCAGATCCTCCACGAGGCCCATCTCCACGGCGTAGGGAGCGGTGGCGGCGGTCATGTTGCCGCAGTTGCTCTTGTAGTCGATCTTGGACTGGCCCACGATGGACTGGCCTACGATGTAATCGACGTCGATGCCGGGGCGGTCACTCTTGCGGACCACGACGATCTTGTTGTTGCTGGACACGCAGCCGCCCATGCCGTCGATCTGCTTGGGGTCGGGGCTGCCCATGGCCTGCACAAAGATGTCGTCCCACTGGTCGCGGGCGGGCAGGTCGCTCTCAAGGAACATGCAGCCCTTCGACGTGCCGCCGCGCATGAATACACAAGGAAATTTACGCATAGTTCTTCGTCCTTTCGTTCAGAGGTTTTTGGGATTCCGGTCGTTCTGGCTCCATCAAACCACAAAACGAAACCTTTGTAAAATATAGAAATTTTATAGACATCTATTCTTTATAAGAATGGATAGCCCTCTCTGTCTGCTTCGCAGACAGCTCCCACAAAAAGGAAGATGGAAATTTGTGATAAGGGAATGAAGTTTTGTGTTGTTGAAAACTTTCGGCAGACATAGAAAAGCGCCCCCCTTCTGCTTCTGCCTATCTCATTTCCACTTCTTTGCCAAAAAGTAGGATGAAGTACACAAAAGACAAAAAATGCCCGGCACAGAGTAAGCAAAATACCCTGTGCCGGGCGGAGGTGAGAAAAAGCTTTCTTAGTGGTTGGCGGCGTGGTAGATGGCGATCATGTCGTCGAGGCTGAGCTTTTTGGCTGAGCCGAGGGCGGAGCCGGAAGCCTCGAGGCAGCGGCGGGCCATCTCGTCGATCTGCGCGTCGGTGGGGTCGATGCCCAGCTCGTGGAAGCTGGCGGGCATCCCGATGCTGTGGTAGAAGTCCACCATGGCGTCGATGCCTTTCAGGGCGATTTCTTCGTCGGTGCCGTCGGCGGTCACGCCCATGACGTTCCGGGCAAAGCGGACGAAGCGGGGCAGGCAGTCCTTATAGACATACCGCGCCCAGCTGGGCCAGAGGGCGGCGAGGCCCGCGCCGTGGGTCACGTCGAACATACCGCCCATCTCATGCTCGAGTTTGTGGGACATAAAGTCGCCGCTGGCGATGCCGCAGCCGGTCAGGCCGTTGTGGGAGAGGCTGCCCGCCCACATCACCTCGGCCCGGGCCTCGTAGTTGGCCGGGTCGGTGTGGAGGACGACCGCGTTCTTCATCACGGTGCGCAGCAGGCCCTCGGCCAGCGCGTCGGTCAGCTCCATGTTGCCGCCATTGGTGAAATAGCGCTCCATGGTGTGCATCATGATGTCGGCGCAGCCGGACTCGGTCTGATAGTCGGGCAGGGTCTTGGTGAGCTCAGGGTCCATGATGGCAAACTTCGGGCGGCTGATGTCGTCGTTGTAGGCCCGCTTCTGGTGGGTGTCCACCCGGGTGATGACGCTGCTGTTGGACGTTTCGCTGCCCGCCGCCGCGATGGTCAGGATGCTGGCCACCGGCAGGCACTTCCTGGCCGTGCGGGTGTGCTCGTACAGCTCCCAGACGTCCTTTTCCGGCTCGGCCAGGCCGTAGGCGATGGCCTTGGCCGTGTCGATGACGCTGCCGCCGCCCACGGCCAGCAGGAAGTCGATGTTGTTCTCTTTGCCGATGCGGATACCCTCGTAGACCTTATCGAGGTGGGGGTTCGGCACGACGCCGCCCAGCGTCCAGCTGGAAATGCCGGCCTCGGCCAGCGATTTTTCGGCCCGTTCCAGCACGCCGGAGCGGACGGCGCTCTTGCCGCCGTAGACGATGAGGACGCGGGAGCCGCCGTATTCGCGCACCAGCGCGCCCACGCGCTGTTCGGTGCCTTTGCCGAAGATGACCCGGGTGGGGGAGTAGAACTCGAAATTGCTTGCCATAGTGGTCTGCCTCCTTGTAAGTGCTGCTTTCTGAGCAAAAGTATACACGAAATGGATTCGAAAATCTACACGCCCCGCGCCTTCCGCCGCAAAGTGTCCGGGACAAAATAAAACCCGCATCCTCCCGGCAGGAAAATGGGAGGATGCAGGCTTCATTGGAAAACATCAGACAAAAAACCTGCCGACTTGAGGCGGTTGCAAGCCCTCAGTCGGCAGGATGCTTACTTCTTCGGAGTCATAGCCTCTTGACCTCGATTTCTTCATTTTTCGGTCTGTACCGGACGTTTCATAGAAGATTCTCCTTTGAAACGGTGAAGAACGATTGGCAGGGGAATGAATTTCTTAGTACATTGGAATGACCCTTTTCTTAACTGTTGGAGTGCGGGATACGAATCATAGAGATGAATTTCATATTACCACATTCTTTCGAGTTAGATTTGCGAAGGGAGTGTCATTACTTAGTACATTGGAGTTTCTCCTTTGGAGTTATTCAAATAAGACGTTCCGTACAAAAGCTTTCTTCATTGGGATCACCTTCGGCGGATCTATTTGAACGCGAGGGGTTTTATTTCACAGACTGTTCTGTTATTCGCTTTATTGATGCTCAAGAACGGCTCTCGTTGTTGTGTTTTTATACGGGGGAAACATCCCGTTTGTGGTGAGCCTCTGTTTTGC
>ERZ1026876.242-NODE-242-length-35111-cov-18.318662_pt1 | contig 35111 bp, 34 predicted proteins | sample MGYA00380168_ERZ1026876 | MGnify/ENA primary metagenome ERZ1026876 (study PRJEB33269, sample SAMEA4719804) | human gut metagenome | biome: human-associated habitat; feature: organic feature; material: feces | place: Cameroon | collected 2013-10 ... | reverse complement strand
ATGTTAAAGTAGAACTTGTTTGGTCGCAGGTTCTACTTTTTTTTATTATTTTTGCAATATCATATGAATTCATAAAATAATAAGCGCTTATGACAAGAAAATTACTTTATATACTGTTCGCTTCAGCTATGCTGATGGGCAGCAATTTCAAGGCTGCAGCAGACCCTATCATCGAAGTCAATGCAATCGACTTCAACCAGGTAGGAATCAGCTACTATAATGGCGTGTTGCACATTACCGGTGCAGCAGGGCTCAGCGTTTCTGTCTATAACATCGTAGGCCAGAAGGTTTATGAAGGAAGAATCGACAGCAGCGACAAGAGAATAGAGTTGAACCTTCCAGCCAATTGCTACATTGTGAAGGTGGGTTCTGTGGCTCGTAAAATCAGTGTGAAACGATAGTATTAATGTGAAAATCAAGAGGATTTTATATAATTTATCCTTGTTGCTTTTCCTCTTTTCCTCATGTGAACTCTTTTCTTCATGTGAGGAAAAAGTGGTTTGTACTACCAGCAATGTGACACTTGAAGACTACCGGAAATTCGGAGACGACCACATGTCTATCCGCTCGATGGAGGTGAGAAATGTCATAGACAGTCTGATAAGAAACGACAAGGACGAACTGGCAGCAGACATTCGTACAAGAAAGTATTATCGACAGGAGGGCAACTTCTTGTGGATTAATCGTCATGGCCTTACCTCTCAGGCTGACACGCTGCTCAAATATCTCCAGACCGTAGGAGAAATGGGATTTTCACCCAACAGATTCTGCGTGAAGGACATCCAGAACGACATCCAAATCACACGCGAAATGGGGTTTGACGAAGCTCATCCCATCAATCACGTCTTCGGCAGATTGGAATACAAACTGACCAAGGCTTATCTGAGATACGCTACAGGACAGAGATTTGGCTACACGAATCCTTCTTTTCTGCTCAACAGACTCGACACGCTCAAGCCGCACAGACCCGACACCATCCGCAGACCAGTAAGATACCGAGGGCTTTTCGACATCAAGATGGACTTGCCGGATGACGGTTTTTATCTAACAGCCCTGCGCAAGATAGAGCATGATTCCGTTCCCGTTTTTCTCAGCGAAATTCAGCCAGGAGGAACTTTCTATCATGAACTGGTCAAGGAATATGCCTCAGGACAGGGCTCAAAAAACTGGCAAGCCAAGTTGCTCTGTAACATGGAGCGGGCAAGATGGCGACTGGAAGACTATCCGCAGAAGCACAAAAAATACATCATGGTGAACATCCCTTCCTTCCATCTGATGGCCATCGATGAAAAGGATACGCTCACCATGCGCATCGGTTGCGGAACCACAGAGACCAAGACCCCTTTGCTCACCAGTAACATCAAGCGCATGGACGTGAATCCGATATGGATTGTGCCAAGAAGCATCATCGAAAAGAACATGATCCATTACTTCAGCCGCTCCTATTGCGAGCGCCGCGGATTTTACGTCATGGACAGGCGGACGGGCAAGGAACTGGATATGAACCAAGTACACGCAGGGCTGCTTCGCGACCCGATGTACGCAGTGGTGCAAAGAGGCGGAAAGGGCAACAGTCTGGGCAGACTGATCTTCAGATTTGACAATAATTTCTCTGTCTATCTGCACGACACCCCCAACCGCGATTTCTTCAAGCAGCAGAATAGGGGAGTTTCCCATGGCTGCGTAAGAGTGGAAAAGCCTTTCGAACTGGCCAAGTTCATCCTGAGGGACAAGAGCGAGAAGTTTTTGGATAATCTCAACTACTGCATGACGGCAGATTCGCTAAACGACAAGAAGAGAATCATCCGCTCCATCAAGGTAGATCCAGCAGTACCTCTGTATTTGGCTTATTATACTATCTATCCTACAAGGGGAAACACCCCAACAGGATGGTCGGAATATCCAGACGTATATGGATTTGACAAGGCCATTTACCAATATCTCATAAAAAATTACCGTTAAATGAAGAGTATTTCTGATAAAGAACTGGTTTACATGCTCCGGGAACCTGCCACCAGAAGGGAGGGGTTCTCGGCCATGGTGCAACAATACAGTGAGCAACTGTATTGGAAAGTTCGCCATATCGTACTCACTCATGAAGACACCAATGATGTTTTGCAGAATGTATTTCTGAAAGCCTGGAAAAGTCTGGAAACCTTTCAGGGCAAATCTTCCCTTAGCACCTGGCTTTACAGGATAGCGGTCAATGAATCGCTCGACTTTCTCAGAAAAAAGAAGCAGGAAGGAATGGCCAGCGAAATAGAAGATCCTGGAGTAGCCAGCCAGCTCTTGGCAGACAACTATTTTGATGGCGACGAAACACAGGCCCAACTGCAGGAAGCCGTCTCCAAACTGCCCGAAGTTCAGCGCACCGTTTTCACGATGAAATACTTCGAAGACATGAAATATTCAGAAATCAGTAAAATATTAAATACCAGTGAAGGAGCCCTGAAAGCATCATATCATCTGGCCGTGAAAAAAATCACGGAATATTTTGAGAATAAAGATTAAACTTTTCCCAATCAGTTACGTCAGATATAATAATCAGTTACGTCAGATATAATAAAAGGAGAAGATGTATGAAGAAAGAAGAAAAAATATTGATAGATAAGTTTGGTAAAGCCAATCATTTTTCTGTTCCGGAAGGTTATTTTGAATCCTTCACGGACCAGATGATGGATCTTTTGCCAGAATCAGAAGCCCGCGTCATAGAGATGCGTCCTGCCACATGGTGGAACCGTCTGCCTATCAAAAAGGTGGCTGCAGCCGTTGGAGCCGTACTGGTTATTGGAGCCGGCAGCCTTTGGGTGGGCAATCATACTCATTCTGACAAGGGGAACACAGTATCCTCCTGCCCATTGCATCATTCGTCCACTGGCTCAGAATATGGCACTTTCGACCAGATGGCTGATTACACCATGATGGACAATCAGACGATTTATGCTTCGCTGGTAGGAGAAAACTTATAAAATAAGTAACAGAACAATGATGAAGAAAGATATACTAAAAAGCAGAATGGGACAGATTATGAAAACGACCGTTCTCATGATTCTGATGTTGTGTACTTTTGGTGTGGCTAATGGTCAGCACAAAAAACGCCCTCCATTTAATCCTGCAAAATTTGAGGCAGATCTGGAGCAGTTCATCACAGTCAATGCTTGTCTGTCCCCATCTCAGGCAGCATCATTCTTCCCGGTTTACCGCCAGATGATGAAGAAGCAAAGAGCGCTTTTTGATGAAATGCGCCGACTCCACATGATCAATCCAAAAGACAACGAAGCTTGTGAAGAGGCTATCAGAAAACAGGACGAGTTGGATATTCAAATCAAACAGTTGCAGCAGGAATATCATGGAAGATTTCTCATGATGCTGCCAGCCAACAAGGTATTGGCCATCATCAAAGCCGAAGAAAAATTCCACAGGCAGATTTTCAAGAAAATGAAATAGGCTAAGAAACGATGTAGTCAACTAAATATAGGAAACTATACAGCAATCGAGAAACGTTTTCCAATCAGGAAGGAATCCATTTTTCCTGCATGATAAAACTGCAAAAAGGATAGATAAAACCCACAAATTGAATCGCAAAAGTATTTATATGGAATATTTTTGCGATTTTTTTTTGTTCTTTCCAGTAAATATTGTAATTTTGCAGTTCAGAAACAATTTACATAATAAGATAATGTATAGAACGAATACTTGTGGAGAGCTCAGACTCTCTGATGCAGGCAAGGAAGTAACGCTTGCCGGTTGGGTTCAGCGCTCTCGTAAGATGGGCGGTATGACCTTCGTTGACGTGCGTGACCGATACGGAATCACACAGATTGTTTTCAACGAAGCTGATGACATGAACTTATGTGAGGCGGCCAACAAACTTGGTCGTGAATTTTGTATCCAGGTAAAGGGTATCGTAAGCGAACGTCAGAGCAAAAATCCTAAGATGGATACTGGTGACATTGAAATCCTTGCCAAGGAGCTCAATGTTCTTTCCAAGAGCCAGACTCCTCCTTTTACAATAGAAGACAATACTGATGGCGGTGATGATATTCGTATGAAATACCGTTATCTGGACTTGCGTCGTCCTGCTGTGCGTAAGAATTTGGAATTGCGCCACCGCATGACCATCCTCATCCGCAACTTCCTCGACAATTATAATTTCATGGAGGTGGAGACTCCTATCCTTATCGGAAGTACTCCAGAGGGTGCACGCGACTTCGTAGTTCCTTCTCGTATGAACCCTGGTCAATTCTACGCTTTGCCACAGAGTCCTCAGACTTTGAAGCAGCTCTTGATGGTGGCTGGTTTCGACCGCTACTTCCAGATTGCAAAGTGCTTCCGTGATGAAGACTTGCGTGCTGACCGTCAGCCTGAGTTTACCCAGATTGACTGCGAGATGAGCTTTGTTGATCAGGACGATGTCATCAATCTGTTTGAGGAAATGGCTCGCCACCTGTTCAAGGAAATCCGTGGTGTGGAATTGCCAAAGCTGGAACAGATGACTTGGCACGAGGCTATGCGTAGATTTGGTAGTGATAAACCAGACTTGCGTTTCGGTATGGAATTCGTTGAATTGAAGGATGCGTTTGCTGGCAAGGGTGAATTCTCTGTCTTTGATGAGGCTAAATATATCGGTGGTATTTGTGTTCCTGGTTGCGCAGACTACAGTCGCAAGCAGCTCAACGAACTCACAGACTTTGTGAAGCGTCCACAGGTTGGCGCCAAGGGTCTGGTCTTCATCAAGTACAATGCTGATGGTACTGTAAAGAGCAGCATCGACAAGTTCTACTCTCCAGAAGTATTGGCTGAGATCAAGGAAGTGATGGGCGCTAAAGACGGCGACCTGGTTCTTATCCTCAGCGGCGACAACGCCAACAAGACTCGTGTTCAGCTCTGCTCTCTCCGTCTGGAAATGGGCGACCGCTTGGGCTTGCGCGACAAGAACGTGTTCAAATGTCTCTGGATTGTTGACTTCCCATTGTTTGAGTGGAGCGATGAAGAGCAGCGCCTGATGGCTACTCACCATCCGTTCACCATGCCAAATCCTGATGATATTCCTCTCTTGGATGAGCATCCAGAGCAGGTACGCGCCAAGGCTTACGACTTCGTATGTAATGGTATTGAAGTGGGTGGAGGTTCTCTCCGTATCCACGACACAGCTCTTCAGGAGAAGATGTTTGAGGTTCTCGGCTTTACACCAGAGCGTGCAGAGGCTCAGTTTGGCTTCCTGATGAACGCATTCAAATATGGAGCACCACCCCATGCAGGACTTGCTTTCGGTCTCGACCGCTTCGTAAGCATCATGGCTGGTCTCGACAGTATCCGTGACTGCATTGCCTTCCCTAAGAACAACTCAGGTCGTGACGTGATGTTGGACGCTCCATCTGAACTGGATCCTAAGCAGTTGGACGAGCTGGAAATCAAATTAGACTTAAAGGCGTAAATGCCTAAATTATAGCGTATTAAGAGTTTCATTTCTTGATTTATATCAAAAAATGAAACTCTTTTTTGCATTTTATGGCACTTTCTTTCAAAAAAACACTAAAAAATCAATAAAAAGTCGTACATTTGCCAACGAAAACGATGAGTTTTTTATAAAAGGGAATTAAAAAACTAAGAAAAGCCTTAATAGGTATCAAATTTCCTAATATTACAATTATTTAGAATAAAACATGGTAGAAAAGAAAGCAACAACAAAAACAGCAGCAGCTAAGAAAACTGCTACTGCTACAAAGAAGGCTCCAGTAGCTAAGAAAACTACTGCAACCAAGAAAACAACAGCAGTAAAGAAGGAAACAATCTTCTTGAATGCAGAGAACGCTGGTTTCAGAGCTGGTGATGTTTACCAGGCTTTGGCAGCAGCAGATCACGCTCTTTCTCTTACAGAAGTTGCAGAGATGGCTAAGATTTCAACAGAAGATGCAATTCTTGGAATTGGTTGGCTTCTCAAAGAGGGTAAGATTAAAGACGAGGACAACAAGGTTGCTCTCGCATAAATAAAATGATTCCAAGTTGCCGCGACATTTCTAAATGCCGCGGTTTCTTTTATGTACGCATTTCTAAAAAAGAACTCGCATTAAATGAATTTTGATCAGGAAATTTTGAGAATTCTAACTTTGGCCGGCGATAATGGTCTTAAAACTGAAAAGATTGCCCGTCATGTGTTTAATTCTTGTAATTCTATGTTTACACCATTGAATTACAAGGACGTTCATTCTTATGTTTCCCAATTTCTCATCAAAAATGCGAAGGATCCTTCTTCTATCATAGAAAAGGGTAGTGGTCATGGTGTTTACAAACTCAACTTTAAAGATGAACAGGCTGAACAGTTGGTCTTGAAATTTTCTCCACAGAAAGAGCATACAGATTTTGACGAATCTACTAAAGCTAACGATTCTTCAGATTCTCAGTTATCCCTTTCTCTATTTGATTAGAGTCTTCTTTCTCAGTTGGTTAGTCTCATCGTTCTCAGTTTGATTAGATTCTTCATTTTTACAATAAGATCATATTTCTTTGACTCAATTACAGTTATCCCGTGAAACTGACTGCATTTACAATACTAAAACAATTCTTACACGCACAAAAATCTTGTTTTTTCAAGAAAAAAATAGGGGTTTCAGTTTTTTATCCGTATTATCTTAAAAAATAAACAACTTTAATAAATTGATAAATTATGGCAAGAAGATACTTATTAGGTTTTGACGTAGGTTCCAGTTCTGTAAAAGCTTCTCTTACAGATGTTGACAATGGCGAAATCGCTGCTTCAGCGTTTTTCCCAGAACACGAAGCTCCTATCATGGCTGTAAAAGCAGGTTGGGCTGAACAGGATCCAAATATGTGGTGGGAAAATGCAAAACTCTCACTTCAGAAAATCATGGCTGAAACAGGCGCTAAAGGCGAAGATATTTTAGCCATCGGTATTTCTTATCAGATGCACGGACTGGTGTGTGTGGACAAGCAGCAGCAGGTTTTGCGACCAAGCATTATCTGGTGCGATTCGCGTGCAGTTCCTTATGGCGAAGATGCTTTCCACAACATAGGAGAGGGCACCTGTTTGTCAAAACTCCTTAACTCACCTGGTAATTTCACGGCTTCAAAATTAGCTTGGGTGAAAGAAAATGAGCCTGAAATATATGACAAGATTGACAAAATCATGCTCCCTGGCGATTATATTGCCATGAAACTTTCCGGTGAAGTGAAGACAACCATCAGCGGTCTGTCTGAAGGAATGATGTGGGATTTTGCTGCCAAGAAACCTGCTAAATTCCTCTTGGATTATTTCGGATTCAGCGAGGATATTCTCCCAGAAATCGCTCCTACATTCTCTGTTCAGAGCTACGTATCCAAAGCTGCAGCTGATGAACTCGGATTGAAAGAGGGAACTCCTATTTCATATCGTGCAGGAGATCAGCCTAACAATGCTGTCAGCCTGAATGTTTTCAACCCTGGTGAAATTGCAAGTACTGCTGGAACATCAGGCGTGGTCTATGGCGTTTTGGGAGATGTCAATTATGACCCAAAAAGTCGTGTGAATACTTTTGCTCATGCTAACTACACCACAGACTTAGACCGTCTGGGCGTCTTACTCTGCATCAACGGAACCGGCATTCTCAATGCTTGGGTTCACAGAAACATTACTCCTGACATCAGTTACGCAGATATGAACGACCTGGCTTCTCAGATAGCCATCGGTAGTGAAGGCGTCAAGATCATTCCATTCGGAAATGGAGCAGAAAGAGTGCTTGAAAACAAGGAAGTAGGCTGTTCTATCCGTGGCTTGAACTTCAACAAGCACAATCGTGCCCACATCGTACGCGCTTCTCAGGAAGGCATTGTATTCAGTTTCTGCTATGGCATGGAAATCATGCAGCAGATGGGTATGGACATCAAGAAAATCCATGCAGGAAAGGCTAATATGTTCCTGAGCCCGATCTTCAGAGATACATTGGCTGGCGTGAGTGGTGCAACCATTGAACTCTACGAAACCGACGGTAGTGCTGGTGCTGCTAAGGGTGCTGGTATTGGTGCAGGAATTTACAAAGATCATGACGAGGCATTCGCTACATTGAAGAAATTGGCTGTCATCGAGCCAGACGAAACCAACCGTGCAGCTTATCTGGAGGCCTACGCTGAATGGAAAAAGGAACTTAAAACGCTGATTTAGAAAGGGATTTCCATTAAAATTTACGTTTTTTTAAATAAAATTTAGGGGGCAAGAGTTTTTTCTTGCCCCTAAATTTGCTTGTTCAAAACATTTTTGCTACCTTTGCATCATTATATTATGTAAAATTATAGGTATGGCTAACAACAATAATCATCTCGTCATTATGGCTGGTGGAGTAGGCAGTAGATTTTGGCCTATGAGTACAGAGGATAAACCCAAGCAGTTTATCGATGTTTTAGGAACAGGTCGCTCTCTATTGCAACTCACATTTGATAGATTTGAAGGCGTTTGTAAACCAGAAAATGTATGGGTAGTTACAAACAAGAAATATGCAGCTCTGGTTCACGAACAGTTGCCGGAGATTCCAGAAGGTAATATTCTGCAGGAACCTTGCAGAAGAAATACGGCTCCTTGTGTTGCCTATATCAGTTGGCGCATTAAGGAAAAAGATGCTCGTGCCAATATTGTAGTGACTCCTTCTGATCACATCGTTACCAATTGTAATGAGTTCAGACGCGTCATTACTTCCGCTTTGAAGTTTACCGGTGAAACTGATAGCATCGTGACTTTGGGTATGAAGCCAACCCGTCCTGAAACTGGTTACGGTTACATACAGGGTGATTTGAGTACTCCTTCTGCAAGAAACAGAGAAATCTTCCGCGTTGACCAGTTCAAGGAAAAACCAGATTTGGCAACTGCAGAGAAGTATGTAAAAGACCACAACTTCTTCTGGAACGCAGGTATTTTTATCATGAGTGCAGCCACCATCGTAAACGCATTCCGTGTTTACCAACCAGGAATTGCCAAGATTTTTGAGAGCATGCGCAGTATCTATGGCACAGAAAAGGAACAGGAGCAGATAGATTTGCGCTATCCTGAATGTGAGAACATTTCCATAGACTACGCTATCATGGAAAAAGCAGAGGAAATTTTCGTATTCCCTGCTGATTTCGGGTGGAGCGACTTGGGAACATGGGGCAGTCTGCTGGCTCAATCTAAAAAAGATGCAAACGGAAATGCAACTATTGGAAACAATATTCAGATGATAGACTCCAAGAATAATATCGTTCACACACTCAATGAAAAGAAAGTAGTTATTCAAGGGCTTGAAGGTTACATTATAGCCGAAGAAAATGGTACGCTGCTGATTTGTAAAATGCCAGAAGAGCAGAATATCAAATTCTTCTCAGGAATGAATTAACATGTCATCATGCCGACAAGTTATTTTTTACCCCCATTATGGTTATTAATGAAACCATAATGGGGGTAAATCATTTTAGAAAGTCTTCAAAAATTTTACTTACTCTTCTTTAATCCCTTATAGGCAAGAAAAGCAACAACCACAACTGCAAGTGCCAAAATTACATATCCGATTTCATGACTGTATTTCACTGCCTGCTGGTAAACATCCTGTGTGGTTTTATAATCAGTATAATTATAAATACCCCAACCGATAAAGGCGAGAACAGTATTCCAGATACCAGCACCAATAGTAGTATAAAGCAAAAATTTTCCCAAATGCATTCCTGCCAAACCCGCTGGAATACTAATGAGTTGTCTTACTGCAGGAACCAATCTTCCGAAAATAGTAGAAGTAGCACCATGTTTGCGGAAAAATTCTTCTGCTTTCTCAACTTTCTCACGATCAATCAGACACATGTGGCCGATTCGGCTATCTGCGAAACGATAAACAATAGGTCTTCCCACCCATTTGGCAAGATAATAATTGATAAGAGCACCCAAATCAGCACCCAAAGTGGCAAATACAACTACCAAAACAAAGTTCATACCACTGGAAGGATCCATCGCTTTCCATGCAGCTGGTGGAACAACAACCTCGGAAGGGAAAGGAATGAAGGAACTCTCAATAGCCATAAAGAGGAGAACTACCCAATAATTTAAGTTATCGAGAATCCAAAGAAACAAATCTGCAGTATTCATATTGATTTTTCTTGTTTTTCAATTAAAAATATAAATTCAAAAAAATATCAAACACATCTTTCAAAATTATCTGAAAGACGTATTTGATATTTTATTTTCATCCTATTTAATGTGTCATATTAATTCTTTTTCTGCTTAGCCCAAGCATCCTTCAGACCTACAGTCTTATTGAATACAGGCTTTTCTGCCGTTGAATCCAAGTCTGCCATGAAGTAACCAATACGCTGGAACTGGAGATATTCTCCAGGTTTCTTGGTGGCAGCATATTCCTCAATATAGCAATTATTGTCAACATGCAAACTGTTAGGATTGAGCAATTCACGGAAGTCTCTATCATCAGCAGAAGGATTTTCTACACAGAAGAGACGGTCGTACTCACGAACTTCTGCTTTCACGCAATGATCAGCAGAAATCCAGTGAAGAGTACCCTTCACCTTACGGTTAGCACCTTCCATTCCGCTCTTGCTAATTGGGTCGTACTCAGCCTGAATTTCAACCACGTTACCATTCTCATCCTTCGTGCATCCTGTACATTTAACAATGTAAGCATTCTTCAAGCGAACCTCTTTTCCAGGAGTCATGCGGAAGAACTTCTTAGGAGCATCCTCCATAAAGTCATCGCGCTCAATCCACAAATTCTTAGAGAAAGTAATAGTATGTGAACCATCTGCCTCATTCTCAGGATTGTTGATGGCTTCCATTTCCTCACTCTGTCCGTCAGGATAATTGGTAATAACCAACTTCACAGGATTCAATACTGCACTTACACGACAAGCCTTCTTGTTCAAATCCTCACGAACAGAAGCTTCCAAGAGAGCCATATCGTTCAATGCATCAAACTTAGTATAGCCAATGCTGTCAATAAACATGCGGACACTTTCAGGAGAATAACCGCGACGTCTCATACCACAAAGTGTAGGCATACGAGGATCATCCCATCCATTAACCAAGTGCTCATCAACCAAAGTGTGGAGTTTACGCTTGCTCATTACAGTATAGGTAAGATTCAAACGATTGAACTCAATCTGGCGTGGGCGATTGTCGCTGAGATTATCAGCAGTACCATCCATCTCTTTCAAGTAGTCCACAAACTTGTCGTACAAAGGACGGTGAGGAACAAATTCCAAAGTACAGATAGAGTGGGTTACACCCTCGAAATAGTCGCTCTGTCCATGGGCAAAATCATACATTGGATAAGCGTGCCATTTGGTACCAGTGCGATGATGAGGAGTCTGGATAATACGATAGATGATAGGATCACGGAAATGCATATTAGGATTAGCCATGTCCAACTTAGCACGAAGAACCATACTTCCCTCCACTGCCTCTGGAGTGTTCATCTGATTGAAGAGTTTGAGATTTTCTTCTACCGGACGATCACGGTATGGGCTGGCAGTTCCAGGAGTTGTAGGAGTTCCCTTCTGAGCTGCAATTTCTTCTGCAGTCTGCTCATCAATATATGCATGACCCTTCTTGATCATCCAAATCGCAAAGTCCCACAATTTCTCAAAATAGTCGGAAGCGTAGTAAATATTACCCCACTTGAAACCCAACCACTGGATATCCTGGAGGATATTTTCTACATATTCATTATTCTCCTTGCTTGGATTTGTATCATCAAAGCGGAGATTACAGATTCCGTTGTATTTATCGGCAACACCAAAGTCCATACAGATGGCCTTAGCATGACCTATATGAAGATAGCCATTTGGTTCAGGTGGGAAACGAGTCTGTATGCGTCCACCATTTTTACCTTCTTGTAGATCTTCTTCTACAAACTGTTCTACAAACGAGATACTCTTTTTTTCCTCGTTCAAGTTGTCTTCATTTAATGCCATATTGTCTATTATATGTTTTATTTTGTTATTGATGGTGCAAAGATACAAAGATTTTTGCTTTTATTGCACTATTTTTCATCAAAATCGAGTTTCACTTAGCTATTTTTCTATTTAATACCTCTTTCATTCAGCGCTTTACTGTATTTTGCAGCATTTTGTAAATGCTCCTGATAGGTTTTTGCAAAATTATGAGTACCGCTGAAATCTTCTTTTGCACACATATATAAATAGTCGTGGTGCACATGATTCAGCACGGCATCAATGCCAGCAATAGAAGGAATACGGATTGGACCTGGAGGCAGACCTGTATTCACATAAGTATTATACGGACTCTTTATGTGCAGAAGATTGTTGTAAATTCTCTTCAATTCAAATTTCTTCCAAGCAAACTTGATGGTTGGGTCAGCCTGCAAAGGCATTCCCTCTGGATATTCTGCATTGCGCAAAGTAAGACGGTTATAATACATTCCCGCAACCATCGGTTTTTCTGCATTATTGGCAGTTTCCTCATCCACAATGCTGGCAAGTGTAATCACCTGATTAGGAGTAAGTTTCATTCCTTTCGCCTTTTCCGTACGCTCAAAATTCCAGAAAGTTTTGCTTTCCTTCTGCATACGGTCTAATAGTTTATCCAAAGACACATTCCAATAAATATCATAGGTATTTGGAATAAACATACATGCGATTGTGGCAGTATCGTAACCGTATTTCTCGCAGACTGCCTCATCATAAAGAGCCTTCGCAATGGTTGCACTGTCAAGCATCAGTCGCTTACTGATTTCGCCAGCCAGTCTGTCCATCGTTCTTACAGAAGGTATGGTAAGATTGACAGGTTCCTGCAAGCCGTTCTTGAGATGTCTCCAGGTGATAAGGGCACCATTACCTGGTTTGATAGCATATCTACCCGTTCTGATATGATCTGCATAACTGGAATGGAGAGTAAGTGTATGAAAAGCCTGGAATGGCAAAGAATTGGCTATCGGCTTCAACTTGGTATAGACGGAATCGATGTTATCATCATCATCTATATAAATATATACGGTTTTGCTTTCCTTCGAGAAGGAAGAAAAACAGTAAAGATAAGCAATTCCTGCTATTAAAAGCAAGCATGCTATTGCTCCATAAACATACAACTTTGATGTTTTCTTTTTCATACGAATTGTGTTTTGAATCTATAATGATTTGTGTTTAATATCAATAATTTAAATTGACGTTTTCCCTAAATTGAACCTGGAATACTACCATTTGGGAGTAACTGTCCTGAATTGATGATGCAAAAGTACACTAAATATGGGAAACAACCAAATTATAGCATTAAAAATAGGTTAATTATAATTTCAAATAGACGAAGCTAACAAGATTTTGTTTAACTTTGCAGGCAAAAAGTAGTATTATATACTCAAACTCAAAAGATTGTTATGGAAAAATTGTCAACAAATGGAATTCAAGATGGTAATAGAATGAATCATTCTGTCCAAACGAATCATGATGTCAGGTTCAATTTCGAAACCTACATTTTTGACTTAGACGGAACATTACTATCTACATTAGAAGATCTTGCAGCAAGTTGCAACTACGCTTTGCGCACTCACGGAATGCCTGAGCGAACACTGGAGGAAGTAAGACTTTTTGTAGGAAATGGGGTAAAGAAACTGATGGAACGTGCGATTCCTGAAGGCTTGCAAAATCCAAAATTCGAAGATACTTATCAGACCTTCCGTAAGCACTATATGACCCACAACCTGGATACTACAAAACCCTACGAGGGAGTGATGGAAATGCTTGAGAGTCTGAAAGGCAGAGGTAAGAAGATTGCCGTAGTCAGCAATAAATTTTACGATGCAACCCAAGCCTTGTGCAAGCATTTTTTTGGCGATTTGGTAGATGTGGCAATCGGTGAAAGAGAAGATATTCGTAAGAAACCTGCACCCGATACGGTAATGGCTGCATTGAAACAACTCCAGGCGAGTAGGGAAGGGGCTGTCTATATCGGAGATAGTGATGTAGATATTATGACTGCCAGAAATTGCGAAATGCCTTGCATCAGCGTTCTCTGGGGATTCCGCGATTACGATTTCCTGATAGAGCACGGAGCCAGCATTCTGATTACGAATCCGCTACAATTGCGATAAAGTTATACGACGACTAAAAGTTTAAGTCCGACAAAACTTTCTGTCAAACTATAAAGCATAAAATAGAGCGATTAAATTGATTATTCTCTCAAACAGGCAATGCTAATGATTAAAAAAAAGAGGAATTTAGCTTTGCCTGTTTGGGTTTCATTTAATACTTTTCAATATTTCGCTTTTTATATTTTCAAATACTTACTTTCACTATAAGACTTACTCTAAAAAATATTTCTATAGGACTTCTTATATAAAACTTGCTTATTTTGTAAACTACCTTTAAATACTACTTACTATAGAACTACAACAAAAAACTTGTTTCTTCTACAAACCTTCTTTTAAGAGCTTCTTCTGTAAGAGCTTCTTCTAAGAACTTCTTCTGTAAGACCTCTTTCATAAGACCTTCAGTTCCTGTAAACCAATATCTTACTCCAAAGTATGTCTGTCGATAAAATCAACTACAATATTCTTATATGTTTCAGAAATTGGAATACCAATTTCTCCATAATAGAGTTTCGTTTTGTCAGTATAATCAAACAAATCAAAATTTGCAATATATGAGCGGTGAATTCTCTTGAATTTTCTCTTTGGCAGATGGTCTTCCAGTTGGCGCAAATTCATCAAAGTAATGATGTTTCTTTTATTTTTCATGTGGAATTTCACATAATCCTTCACACCTTCCACAAAAAGAATATCATCAAAATTGACCCGGATAGCTTTATAATCACTCTTCACGAACATATAGCCATCTCTCCTTATCGGGTCTGCTTCATCCACATCTCTCATGTAATTTCTTACTCTCTCAACACAAGCCTGAAAATTCTGGTAATTTACCGGTTTGAGAAGATAGTCGAAACCGCCAGACTTATAACCATCTATCGCATATTCACTAAATGCAGTGACAAAAACGATACGAGTCTTCTTGGGTAGCAATTTCGCAAGTTCCAAGCCACTCAACTGCTGCATACGAATACCCATAAAAAGCAAATCAATAGAATGTTCTCTAAAGCCTTTCATTGCCTCAACTGCATTCGTATAGCCACCTATTAAATTCAAATAGGGGACTTTAGCTACATGGCCCTTTAGAATTTCTACCGATTCTATATTGTCATCTACTATTGCGCAATTAATTTTCATAATAGTAATCTTTAAATAGTTAAATCTCTAAGTTATTAAATGTGAGCTAATAAAAAAGCCTCCACTTGTTATAAAAAAATAACGTAGTGGAGGCCATTATATTGCCTTTTAGACTACAAAAAGTTTTAAAAAACTTATTTTGCCAGTTTTATTCATAACGAATGGCTTCTATCGGATCGAGCCTTGCTGCTTTTTTGGCAGGATACCATCCAAAGAATACACCAGTAAACGTACATACTGCAAAGCTCATGATAATACTCCATGGTTCAATCTGCGTGGCTACGTGGGCAAACTGTTGCAAGGAAACCGAAATACTCACACCCAGTATAACGCCGATTATACCACCAGTAACGCTCAGCAGAATAGCCTCGATCAGGAATTGGTTGAGGATGTCTATTCCTCTGGCTCCAACACTCATTCTCAAACCAATCTCTCTGGTTCGTTCTGTGACGCTCACATACATAATATTCATGATTCCAATGCCACCCACAATCAGAGAAATACCAGCAACACTACCGAGCAAAATCGTAATAGTTGACATCGTGGAATTCATCATACTTGAGATTTCTTCCTGAGAACGGATATTGAAATCATCATCATCTGCTTCAGTAGTATCAGTAGCGTCCTTCAACTTATGCGTTCTTCGGAGAATCTGGGTTATCTGATCCTGAGCCGGTTCTGAAGCTTCTTCTGTAATGGCAGAACATACGATTTCACTCAGATAAGTCTGCGCCAGAATACGTTTCATGACCGTAGTATAGGGAGCCAAGACAAGGTCGTCCTGGTCCATACCCATACTGTTATAACCCTTTTTCTTAAGTACACCAATCACACGGAAAGGAATACTGTTGAAACGGACAACCCTTCCTACAGGATCACTTCCATCCGGGAAAAGATAATCTACAACCGTCTGTCCTAAGACACAAACTTTCGCAGCAGTCTTGATGTCTGAATCAGTAAACATTTCTCCATCGGCTATCTTCAACTGTCTGATAGTCAGATAGTCCTGATTCACACCATAAATACTACTCTGGGTATTATTATTACCATTGATCCATTGACCGTTACTGCTTACCGAAGGCGAGATGGCCGAAATATAGTTACATTCATCCTTGATAGCTTCATAGTCGGTCTGCTTAAGAGTCTCCATAGAAGAAGCATCTTGGCGAACACCGCCTCGCATATCGGCTCCCGGATGAATCATAATCATATTGGAGCCCATCTCTGCAATATTGGCCTTGATGCTGGCTTTACTTCCCTGACCAATGGCAAGCATGGTAATGACAGCGGCAATACCGATAATGATACCTAATGCCGTGAGGAAAGAACGCATCTTGTTGGCCGCAATGGCACGGATTGCTATTTTAAAAAGATTCTGATAATTCATTTTCTTATTTTTATAGGAATATCAAAGAAATAAGATTCTAATCTACTCATCAGTATTCTGAGGCAATGCAGCCAAACCTTCTTTAGCAGAAAGGATATGCTGATTGTATTCGTCACTGATAATATGACCGTCACGCAACTCTATATTCCTACTGGAATAATTGGCAATATCCGGATTATGAGTCACAAATATAATGGTTCTGCCTTCTGCATAAAGTTTCTGAAACAAGACCAGAATCTCAAAACTGGTTCTCGTATCCAAATTACCTGTAGCCTCATCAGCGAGAATCACCGCAGGATCATTGACCAGGGCTCTGGCAATAGCAACACGCTGCATCTGTCCACCAGACATCTGGTTGCTCTTGTGATAAAGTCGCTCGCCAAGACCTACAGCCTTCAATGCTTCAATCGCTCTATTCTTTCGCTCTTCAGGACCGATATTAGGATTATACATCAGAGGAAGTTCTACATTCTCTACACTTGTCGTCTTAGGCAGCAGGTTGTAGTTTTGGAATATAAAACCAATCTTACGGTTTCTAAGAATGGCACGGTCATTTCTTGACATCGTTCTCACGCTGACTCCATCAAGATAATATTCACCACTGGATGGAGTATCGAGACAACCGAGCTGGTTGAGTAGGGTAGATTTACCTGAACCAGATTTACCCATGATAGTAACAAACTCTCCCTCATAGATCTTGAAGCTAACACCTTTCAAGGCATGAACCACCTCATCTCCAACTAAGAAATTGCGCTTCACATGATCCAGTTCAATGACGACCTTTTTGCCTTCTTGTTGCCCTATTTGTTTGCCTTCTTGGCTATTGCTTGAAATTTCTGTCATCTCTTGAAAATTGTTTCTGCTGAGAGTCCCGTTATCAGGGAACTCTCAACTTGGGTTATTTTTTCTTTCCTCTTGGACCAGGTCCGCTAATCAATCCCTGACTTTGCTGCTGACTGTCATCTTCATCTTCAGAAGCATCAACAACTATTTCTGTAATAACGCTTTGACCTGCCTTTATACCGCTAATGATCTGAGTATGCATTGCATCACTCTGCCCGATATTTACAGAATGGGCTGTCAGCGTATTACCATTTAGCGTCCATACCTTATTCTTACCTTTGCAATCTACTATCTTCATATCTTTACCCACCGTCTCTTTAGTTGGGGTAAAGCGCAAAGCCTTATTGGCAATACTCAATATATTAGCTTGCTCCTTCGTGAAAATGGTAACATTGGCAGTAAGTCCTGGCTTCAATTTCAAATCCGCATTAGGAGCGCTAATTACCACTTCATAAGTTACCACATTATTAGTAGTGGTGGCTTCCAATCTCACCTGCTTAACAACTCCCTGAAAAGTATCATCAGGATAAGCATCTACCGTAAAGTTAACTCTATTGCCAACAGCCACACCACCAATATCAGCCTCATCAACATTTGCAATAACCTGCATATTCTTCAAGTCTTTAGCAATCGTGAAAAGTTCTGGTGTATTGAAGCTGGCTGCAACAGTCTGTCCTTCTTCCACACTTTTAGAAATCACAGTTCCATCGATAGGAGAGGTAATCGTAGCATAACCTAGATTAGTTTGCGCTTTCTGCACATTTTCGCGGGAAGAAGCAACCTGCTCCTTGGCCTGTCTGTAAGACAAAAGGGCATTTTCATATTCATCAGCACTTACAAGACCTTTCTTATATAAAGTCTGATAGCGCTTCATATTGGCACTCTGATAACTGAGATTACTCTCTGTACTTGCCAAATTAGCCTTCGCCGTATTCAGTTCGCTGATCAGGTTGGTCTTGTCAAGTTCAGCAATAACCTGACCCTTTTTAACTACAGAATTGTAATCCACATAAAGTTTATTCACAATACCACTCACCTGAGTACCAACCGTAACACTGGTAACAGCCTCTATCGTTCCTGTAGCAGTAATACTGTTCTGCAGTGTATGCGTGGCAACTTTCTCTTGTTTGAAATTAATCTGTTCTTCCTTTTTGCCCCCTGAAAGCAACCACGCAGCAACTGCTATGACAACCACAAGAATCATAGCAATCCATACCTTACTAAAGATTTTCTTTTTCATATCTCTCTGTATTCTTTTAAATTTATTATTTCATCATACCTATTTTATACTGGTCCTATAGTGCGATTATTCTACCTTTCCGTTTTTATAAAACTTCAGCATACCTAAATTAAGGATTGTCAAGTACTTAGCCTGCAATTCATTCTGTTGAGCTTTAAGGAGATTATCCTTACCCGTACGAAGTTCTACGATATTTTTCAATCCCAATTTGAATTGCTCATTCAAGAGTTCAAAAGAGGTCTTGGCACTTTCGGTAGAAACTTTTGCAGACTTGAATTGGCTCTGATTTGTATTCGCCTGCAACCAATAATTTTCAATAGTAGAGTAGAGTTTTGTCTGCTCATTCTTCAAATCCAACATGCTACTCTGTTTCTGGAGATTAGCCTTGTTGATAGCAGTTTTGGTTGCACGATTATCATAGATAGGAATGCTGATGGAAACACCACCACCCAAACTGAAATTCTGCTTGATTTGTGTTCCCCAACCAGCCTTGTTCATAGAAGTAGAACTTGTGGAAACTCCTGCATTAGCACTAATCGTTGGCATTTTACCCGCTTTAGCAATATCAATATTCAAGTTACTCTGATCTATCATATTCTGATAGCTTTTGATTTCCGGACGATTGTCAAGAGCAGAAGCATAAACGCTATTGAGAGCAGGAATAGAAGCTAAAGCTTGTGAATCAGTAGTAGAAGGAATCACAATATCAAAAGCCTCATCGTTTGTAATTTGCAACAATTCCTTGAGTTGTCTCTTGTAATTCTTCACATTACTCTCAGCAGCAACAATATTATATTCATCCTGTGCTCTCTGAGCAGTAAGCTGAGCCAAATCAGCCTGACTCATCTTACCATTCTTAACGAATTCCTTACCTCGGTTTTCATTTTCCAGACTTGACTTATAGCTTTCCTGGTTTACCTTTATCGCCTCTGTAGAATAGCAGATTTGGATGTATAATGTTGCAATTTGTTCTTGCAGGTTTTGAGCCTGAGTAGCAGAATCCAAAGCGGCAGCCTCGTAAGTCAACTTGTTCAGTTTTACCTGGTTACGATTCTTATTACCATTCCAGATAACATAATTACCCATCACAGAATAAGAACCATTGTAATAAACCTTATCAACAGAAGATTTGGTGTAACCCTCTCCACTGATTCCGCTTGTTACCCAAGGAGTATAACTTATATTCTGATTAGACGAAGCTGACAAAGAAGGCAACAAAGCAGCCTTAGACTGCAAATAATCCTCATTTGCACTAGCTTTTTTAATTTGAGTCTTTTGCAAACTTATATTATTCTCCAATGCATAATTGATACATTCTTTAAGAGTCCATTGTTTTGCATAAATCCCAGAAGGAATGGCGGCCAAGATAGCGCCAATCAAAACTTTACCAAATCTTTTGTTCATATCTTAATCATTTATATTATTATCAGTTTTAATCTTAATATAATCCAATTTATTTTATAATTAAAATCTAACTACCAGATTTCATAATCTAAATCAAATTACAGTTTTTCTCTATTTACGTTTGGTTAGACGAAGTGTAGTAGAAATAAGTTTATTTGCCGAAAGTCATTTTAACAATCATTTTAAGACTCAAATGAAAAAATAAAAAGATGTTATCGGGCTAAAAATAAAAAAAAGAGAAATATTACAAGCAAATAATTCCTTATAATATTTCTCTAAGTAAAGTTTAATAACTTGCTGTATATCAAGTTATTGTTTCTTTTCTTTCTCTTTAATATATCCGTGTCTGTAAGCATAGAGCAATTCCTCCAAATCCTCAATTTGCTTACGAAGTTCCACACCTATATCAGTATCAGCCACAAGCATTCTTCTATTAGACATTTCTACTATCTGGGTGGTACTTTTAATGTCCGTACCTCTTTGGATAGCATCTTCTGCGCTTGTAAAAGGTTCATGCTGAACAAGCTGGAATCCTCTGGAGTGATAGACTAACGTATAACCGGCTATACCCGTCTCATTATGATAAGCCTTAGAGAATCCACCGTCAATAACCATCAGTTTACCATTGGCTTTGATAGGATTTTCACCCTTCAGAGTTCTTACAGGCACGTGTCCGTTGATGATATGTCTATTAGAACCGACCACACCGAATGCATCAAGAATATGGTCTATCACTTCTTCATTATCACGAAGCTTGAAATAATATCCCTTTTCTTCAACATGGGTCTCCTTATCCGCAATAAAATATCGCTCAAATGTAGCCATCTTACTCTTGTCAAAGAGAGGGCTATCCGGTCCACACCACAGATACAAGAAATAGTCAATCGCATAGTCACGCTCCTCTGGCGCAGAATCCTGCTGAAAAGCAGTACGAATCTGCATACCCGTATGATGCATTAAGGCTCTACCGCTATATTTCTTTCCCGGATAAATTTCCACCTCCTTCAAAGAACCATCTTCATTCAGCGGACAAGACGCATGGAACAACAGATTATTATTATAAATTCCATACATACAACCATGTTGTAACATCACTCTGATGTGCTTATGCAACTTCTCGCAAACAGAGAACGAATGATGCAACTTCCCAATGAGCACCTTTTCTTCAGGTGATAATTCAGATGGGGCAGCAGGATTGATTGTAGGGAAGGAGCAAGAACTCATCTTATATGTTTTCCCTTGAAGATCAATCGTTCCATTCTGATAATCAACATGTTCGAAGAGGCATCTGCTATTCATTTTCCATTCAGGATGCTTAGCTATAATCTGGCTTTCCACCTTGAACTGAATAACCGCAATGGCCTTATGCATCTGAGCCGTTAAGCGCAGAGTCTTTTCGTCTAACTGGGAAGCACCACCACTTGTTTTAGGAATAAACTCCGTACATGGATCATTCTTGTAAGTCTCCATGGCAAACGTAGCCAAAGGAACAAGATTGATTCCATATCCTTCCTCAAGAGTTGGTAAATTACCATATCGCAAACTCAATCTGATAACATTACAGATACAAGCATCATTACCTGCCGCAGCACCCATCCAGAGAATGTCGTGATTGCCCCATTGCATGTCCCAACTATGATATTTCCTCATAGTGTCCATGATGATGTGGGCGCCAGGACCTCTATCGAAAATATCTCCCAATATATGAAGCGAATCGATAGCCAAGCGCTGGATTACATTGGCAATGGCGATGATGAAATCATCCGCTCTACCTGTAGAAATTATCGTATCTACAATTACATTCACATAAGCAGTTTTATCATGATCTTCCGTATGCTCATGAAGAAGTTCCTGAATGATGTATGAAAAATCTGCAGGAAGCGACTTTCTTACTTTTGAGCGAGTATATTTGCTGGAAACATCACGGCATACTGCAACCAATTGGTGAAGCGTAATATGATACCAGTCATCAATATCCGTCTCATTATGCTTTACCAGTTCAAGTTTCTGTGCCGGATAGTAAATAAGCGTACACAGTTCTCTTTTCTCTGATTCCCTCAGAGTGTTGCCGAACAGTTCATTTACCTTTCGCTTAATATTTCCTGATGCATTCTTCAATACGTGAATAAATGCTTCATACTCACCATGGATATCAGCCAGGAAATGTTCCGTACCCTTAGGCAAATTAAGAATTGCCTGCAAATTGATAATCTCCGTACTCGCCTCCGCAACCGTAGGAAACGATTGCGAAAGAAGTTGGAGATACCTCATGTCTTCTTCAATATTGTAATGCTTCATACGTTGACAATTTGTTAACTCTTGTTGATAATATATTTATAATCAGAAAAGTAAAACCTATTGGTTCCCAACTTATTCCAATGGGAAGAGGCCAAACAGTTCTGCATCTATCTGATCAGTAATCTGTCTAAAATCCTCAGGGTTCTCCTCGAAATTAAGATGATCACCATCTATAATAATCAATTTACCCTTATAGTCTTTGATCCAATTCTCATATCTGTTATTCAAACCCTGAAGGTAATCTATACGAATACTTTTTTCAAAGTTTCTACCACGACGCTCAATATGACTCACCAGGGTAGGGATGCTACTTCTGATGTAAATCATGAGATCAGGAAGTTTCACCAGACTGATCATGAGATCAAAGAGGTCTGTATAGTTTTCAAAATCCCTGTCACTCATCATACCGATATCATGAAGATTTGGTGCGAAAATCTTCGCATCTTCAAAGATGGTTCTATCCTGAATAATCGTATCATCACACTTGGATATTTCTACTACATCATGAAATCTCTTATTCAAGAAATAAATCTGCAGGTTGAAAGACCATCTTTCCATATCCTTATAATAATCAGCCAGATAGGGATTATTATCAACAGGTTCGAAATTAGGTTTCCAACCATATCTTTTGCTCAGTAATTTTGTGAGCGTCGTTTTACCACTACCGATATTGCCCGCAATTGCTATGTGCATTTTCTTTACATTTAATTTGTTTACTAATCTTTTTCGTTTACTCCTGAAGAGAAAAGGCCAAAGAGTTCTGCGTCAATCTTATCGATGATGCCTCCAAACTCTTTAGGATGATGCTCAAAATCCATGTTGTCAACGTCAATCACGAGCACCTTTCCTTTGTATTTATTCCATATAAAATCTTCGTAGAGAGCATTGATCCCCTGAAGATAATCAAGTGGAATCTTCTGCTCACATTCCCGGCCTCTTTTCTGGATATTTTTGACGAGATGCGGTACAGAGGAACGAAGGTAAATCATCAATTCCGGTTGCTCTACAACTGACATCATAGAATCAAACAACCCCATATAAGTATCAAAGTCACGCTCGTCCATATAGCCCATTTTTCTATTGTTTGCCACAAAGACATACACGCCCTCAAAGATACTGCGGTCTTGAATGATAGTCTCGTTACTTTGTTGTATTTCCAACAGATTTTTGAAGCGCTGCTTCAAATAGAAGATTTCCATATTGAGCACCCATCTGGGAATATCTTTATAATAATCATCCAGGTAAGGGTTTTTCTCAACGGGTTCAAGAAACTTCTTCCATCCGTAATGCTTTGATAACATTTGAGTAAGCGTTGTTTTACCACTACCAATATTACCTGCTACTGCTATATACATACTTTATTTAAGTTTAGATGAGATGAAATCCATTTTAATGAAGAAAGAATCATCATATATTAAGAAAGAACATCTCAAGTGAATTTTTCTCTGAATTGTTCCTCTGTGATAATAGAAATGCCCAGTTGATGAGCCTTCTTGTTTTTAGAACTTTGAGATTCAGAATCATTATTAATAAGGTATGTTGTGCTTTTACTCACACTACCAGTTACCTTGCCACCTTGACTTTCTATATAAGCCTTCAGTTCGTTTCTGTTTTTATAATGATACACGTCTCCTGTTATCACAAAAGTCTGACCTGCACATTTCGTACCCACTTCCGCAACTTCAACTTCCTTAACATCAAGTTCCTTCAGTAGGTTTGAAACTTTAAGATAGTTTTTATCATCTTGGAACCAATTTATGAATCTGGCACTTTTCTCAGGACCAATACCATCTATACTTGCAAATTCATCATCAAAAAGCGAAGTCTTAGCAGTCTCCATCAATTCCTTAAAAGTATATTTACTTAAAAGACGTTTGGCAACATCAAACCCACATAGGGGAATGCTCAGAGCATATAACAGATGCCTGCTATCAGTATTTCGACTTTTTTCAACACTCTCCAACAACTTACTGACCGATTTCTTGCCAAATCCATCCAGACTCGTAATCTGGTAGGCAAAATCTTTCAAGTGATAGAAATCTGCATAATCCCTGATCCATCCATGATTGATGAAAGTGGAAACCGTCTGTTCTGAAATTCCGTCTATATTGATTCCATCTTTGCTTACAAAGCGGGCAAACTTCTTCAACTGTTTAGCAGTACAGTCTGCATTGCTGCAATGTAATTTCTTTGTCCCCGATTCACTCAAAACCACATGAGCCTCAGCTCCACAAACAGGACATTTATCAGGAATATTCAGAACGCCAACTTTTTCAGTTATTTTGATGACTTTAGGAATAATCTTATTGGCCTTGATAACCTGTAATTTCGTACCCGCATCTCCAATACCCAAGCGTTCACATTCGCTGATATTACAGAGCGAAGCACGCTGAACGGTAGTACCTTCCAACTCTACTGGTTGAAAAACTGCAACAGGTGAAATCGTACTGGCAGCACATGACCATTCTATATGATCCAAAACAGTCTCTGCATATTCATCCTGCCATTTGAAAGCATAACCTGCTCTTGTCGCATGATGACCTGTAACAGAACCGGTAGAAGCATACTGGGTGTCATCATAAGTAATAACCAATCCATCTACCGGAAATGGCTGCTTCTTATGGGTTACTTTTTGGGTAAACTCATCAATTTTCTCCTGAATATTCACAGAGGTAGGATTTTCTATGAATCGATGTTCCACCGTCTGGAAACCAAGCTTTTCCAAATAATCCATTCTTTGCCCCCATGATAGAATTTCCTGATCAGAATATACTAAAGTGAAAGGAATCCACTGGATATGGCGGAGTTTAACTTCATCCACATCCTTAAGCGTCAGAGATCCAGACGCAAGATTACGCGGATTGGCATAATCACTTTCTGTCTCTAAAAGAAAATTATTGAAATCCTCATAGGAAATTACAGCCTCTCCACGGATTACCAAATGCCCTTTTTCAGAAATCTTAGGCAATACACCCTTGATGGCAGGGGCAAGATGAGTAATATTCGTACCAATATGCCCATCGCCACGAGTTACGATTTTGGTAAGTTTTCCATCATCATAAGTAGCAACTAACGTAAGTCCATCAAGTTTCCATGAAATCCAAATAGGTTTGTTGCTGGCCCATTTTTCAAGGTCAGCAACACTTTTGGTCTTGGCAAGTGATAAGGCTGGAAATTCATGAGGTTCTTTCTTGCCGGAAATAGAATCCTCAGAAACTTTATTTGTTGGAGAATCTGGTAAAACTATTCCAGTTTCATCTTCCAACAATTTCAGCTGGTCGAACTTGGAATCCCACTCATAGTCGGACATCAGTTCTGCCTCACCATTATAATATGCTTGAGAAGCCTTGTTGAGTTGTTCAACAAGCAGCTTCATCATAGTCGTTTTTTCTTCTTTCATAATTGTTTCTTTCATACTTAGATTGAAGTAAGCGGACAGAATGAGAAATATCGCCTTTCAAAAGCCTGCTACAACATATCTAATGCAAAGATACTGCAAATAATTCTAAATGCCAAAAAAAGAAACAATATTTTGGAAATACGACATTAAAATCTCTTAATAGATATTTTCTTCTTTTTCATTCAGCGTAACATATTCAAATGCAATTCGCTTGCCACGAGTACCATAATCGACAGTTCCGCAATAGCAGAATCCCATAGACGATAGAAGTTTTACCATTTTCAGGTTTTTGATATGGGTATCTACTTTGATACTTGGAATGCATTCTACTTCACAAAGTCCTTTTACCTTTTTAATAAATATCTGAGCGAAACCTTCTCTTTGGAGTTCGGGTAAAGTTGCCAAACGATGAATAGCATAATAATTACCAAATGTCTTCCAAGTACCCTGGATACTATTATATTTTTCTTCCCCGTTAAGTATGACAGCTCCATAAACTGCAATCTTTTTATCAATAGTAAGTACTTGCGCTACTCCGTTATTGATATCAGCCAAAATATCAGATTCAGAAGGATAGCCACCAGTCCATTGATGTAGTCCTGATTCTACCATCTGCTGTCGTGCCTGATTTATTAAATCCATACACTCCTCAAAATCTTTTAGCGTGGCTGCCCTGAAATCTATATCGAAATGTTTTTTGTCCATCTTCTGTATTTTTACGGATATGACTTTATTGTATTTTCGTTGCAAAATTAACAAAAAAAAACGAATTAGAATAGGAAATGAAGAAAAAATAGCTATAAAGCTGCATTTTTCATCAGTTTTGATGCTTATTTGGCCATTAGTGTTGCCATTATCACTTATTGTCTCGTGGCTATTGTGCACCATGATATGCAATTGAAACGCTCGACATATGAAGTTTTGCAGATTCTAAGCATTTCATTGACGGACAAAACCCACCTAATAGATCTATTTGATAAGACTATTTTCAACGATGTCAAAGAACTCGATTATCCCCTTTTTAAGGGACTATTTGATTAATTAACGTGTCCAATTTTTATTGGACACTAATGATAAGTTGTTAGAAAAGATAGTATCCTTATTTCCGCAACACTATAATTTAATATTTTTTATACGCACTTGAGCAACAATAAGTTGCTCAGGATTTTGTCATGTCAGAAATTTCACTTATCTTAGTGTTGCAAAATAAATAACAAATAAAACTCTGAATGACATGGCAAAAATACAAATAAAATCTGAGAAACTCACTCCTTTTGGAGGATTTTTTTCTATTATGGAGCAATTTGATGCTCTTTTAGCTCAAACCATAGATTCCTCCTTGGGATTGAGATGCACATTGTTTGTGGTTATCAATATAGTGAGATTCTACGTTCTCTGATGTGCGTATATCTTTGTGGTGGCTCATGTATTGAGGATATTTCAACACACCTTATGAAACATTTGTCTCTTCATCCAACTCTTCGTACTTGCAGCGCAGACACCATATTGCGTGCTATCGGAGAACTGACTTGTAAGAACATCACCTATAAGTCTGCTTCTGGCAAATCCTATGATTTCAACACAGCAGACAAGATGAACTGCTTATTGATCAAAGCCCTGCTTGCTACTGGTCAATTGAAATCCGGTCAAGAGTATGATTTTGACTTTGACCATCAGTTCATTGAAACAGAGAAGTATGATGCAAAACCAACCTACAAGAAGTTCTTGGGCTATAGTCCAGGTGTGGCAGTCATTAACGACATGATTGTCGGTATTGAAAATAGAGACGGTAACACAAACGTGCGCTTCAACCAAAGAGAGACTTTGGAAAGAATCTTCAAGCGACTGGAGGCATCGGAAGTATATATTTCCCGTGCCCGCATGGATTGCGGCTCATGCTCGGAAGAAATTGTAGATATGGTAGAGGCACATTGCAGGCATTTTTATATTCGTGCTAACAGGTGCTCTTCCTTCTATGATTCCATGTTTGCCTTGACTGGATGGAAAACTGTTGAAATCAACGGTATTGAGTTTGAGTTGAATTCCATCCTTGTTGAGAAATGGAAAGGAAAACCGTATCGTCTTGTCACACAGAGACAAAGGCGAAAAAAGGGAGACCTTGACATTTGGGAAGGAAAATATTCCTACAGATGTATACTGACCAACGATTACAAGTCAAGTGCAAGAGACATCGTGGAATTCTACAATCTTCGTGGTGGCAAGGAACGCATCTTCGATGACATGAACGTAACTTCTATAAAGCTATTATGCAGAGATTGAAAACCCATGAATTTGGGTCGCGTGCCACCAGCAGAATCAAGACCTTTGTGTTCAAGTTCATCTCTGTTCCTGCAAAATGGATTAAGACGTCACGTAGGTACGTATTGAACATTTATTCAGACAACTATGCTTATGCCAACCTGTTCAAGACTGACTTTGGTTAAAGGCCATGCTTTTCTGGTTAAACTGGCGTATTACCTCAAGTCGCTTTATGGGGTAAGGGGATTTTGTGTCTGCGACATTTCTGTTGGGCAAGAAATATGTACAATAAAATAAATTTTGTCGCTTTGCAAGCAAAATCCCACGAAACCCTATAGATTGCGGATTTGAGGTTATACTTAAAGAGGGATATCTGCATCAGCATTCATCCCTCCCTTTCTGTTTTTGTGTGCAAAAGTACGTATAAATATTAAAAGCACAAAGTTTTTCTGCCCTTATCCTACAATCATGGTGATATTTTTGCAATTTTGCAATTCGAAAAAGATAAACGTATGTTTGAAAGAATCACTATCAAATGAACTAAGGAATGGTGATTGAAAATCGTGAAGCTCCATATCCCAGCCAGTAACCAATTCCTCCTTTTATGTTTGTGGGGAGGTTATGTTGGTAGGTGAATATTGGGTTTCTTGATAGTTCTAACATCTTTGCATATTCGCTCCAATAGTTGTAAGCGAAACTATCCACTCTGCATAATTTTACGGAAACCTGCTCATTTGATAGAAAAGAAACGTGGCTGTTCTCCTTTTTGTTTCTTGAAAACCCATATATCGGTAATTGGGGATTCGGCTTGTCGTAAAGACCATTGTCGCTTTCTCCCAAGAAAGAGCTGTGGAACTCCTCTTGATGTGTCTTATCTATATTGACAAAAACTTTATAGAATCTGTGTTGAGACAAATCGTCTTCTATCTTGGCATAGAGATTATATTTTCCCTTGCCGAGATCTTGGCTGATACCTTTCTCTAAAATCTCGGGTGGATAAGGAATGGATGTTGTTGCTTCCAATTTTCTCCCATCCTTGGTTTCAATGGTGAGTTTGTAACTTCTTCCTGCAATACCTGTAAGTTCGCTGCTGGTATAAATACTAGAAGACTCATAGCTGTTATTTATCTCATGATGCAATATGTATGTTTGGCCATCGCAAGTTATGGCTACGTTGGCATCATCTATGGTGTTATTGTATAGGTCCTTCTGTTTGTTTTCGTTGCTGTTTACGGGTACTGTACAATAAAGGCGGACTACAGGGGCGCATCCGTTTTCTATCCAACCTTCTACTACGATTTGAGGCTGGTAGTCTGGGATTGTATCTGATGTGCAGCTAACCATAAAAAGAAGTGTTATAAGTAGAACTTCAAATATTTTTTTCATAACTTTGTCTCTTTAAAATTTGCAATAGAAATTTACGGATGGAAGTACTTTGACCGCAAAACTCAGCGGTTTGTAACTGTAAGTCTTTTCTGTGTCAACTTCATGGAAATGCAACCTGTAGTAGATCGGATTTCTATGATTGAGGGCGTTGTATAAAGAAAAGTTTACTCCGTATTCCGAATGATTCTTTTTGCAGAATGTATAATCTGCTGATAGGTCTAGACGGGAATATGCAGGAAGCCGATTCTGGTTGTATCCGTTGTATTGGGATATAATGTTGCCGTCTATGGCATAAAATGACTTTGAGGCAGTGAATGGTGTGCCAGATGCATAGACGAATGTGCAGCTGAGTACTAAGTGCTTACTGGCCTTGTAGGATAAGACCAGATTTAGCTCATGCGGTCGTTCGTTCGATGCTGGGAATGTCTCTTTTCCTGTTGCTCCTTCTATTGTACATGATGCATGAGTGTAAGTATAACCTATCCACCCATTTATGCTTCCAAATCGCTTGTTAATCATTATCCCAAAACCATAATTGCAACCTTTGCCTTGTTTTACATAATTTTTTAAGTCATAAGTTGACTTACTGAAATCTAGCAGGTCACCGGTATATTCCACTTGATTATACAGTTTTTTGTAAAACAGTTCCAGATTGATGGTATAACCACTTTTGCCGATAGCTTTTTCTCCTAGGATGTTTATGCCATCTGCGTATTCTGGTTTGATAAAATCATCTGAGCCTACCCAAAACTCAAAAGGCAATCCTATCTGTGATATTCCTGTTTGGTGTAGATTTTGCCAGCGTCTATATAGGTTCATCACTACTTTGGAAGAAACTCCCTGAAAGTGGAAGGAAACGTTGGGTGAAAAATGAAAGTCAGCTTTCTGTCCTGATGTCCAGTATACACATTCTCTGCCACCAATGATGGCATAAAGACTTTCATTTCCTATCTTGTAGTCTGCGTATGCAGATAGTTCTGCTGCATTTTCTGTCGTATTGGTGCTCCTGCTGGTATAGTAATTACTAACGGCAGGTGATTGGGGGTCAATGTCATGATATCTCAGTTCATAGCCAAGCCCCCAATGATGCAGCTGGCTATGGTTGGCAACTCCTATCGTTGTTATCTTGCTTGGCAAAAGAAGCTGTTCATTTCCACGTACAAACTTAGTGTCATTGCTATATGAGGTGATGTATATCTGCTGTCTGGTCTTAGCGTTGGCATTGTATGTCCGTTCGTATTGGGCAGATAACAGAATGTTGTTCCAGCCGAGTTTCAGTTCAGCTGGATAGTAAGGCATATTGAGGTTCACATGGTCGCCTCCTGTATAAAAGTCGATAGAAACCTTGTCTTTTGCGTTAGGTTGCCAAAGATAGGTTAGATTCACGTCGTTAAAGTCATATTTGAATTTGTCTCCGTCGAATGTAAGCCATTTGCTATATAATAAGTTGAGGTATGCCATACGGGCAGACAGGATAAGGGTGCTGTTTGGGGATAATGGCAAATGTAATGTGCCTTGCGACGACATCGGGCCTACTGCTATATTGCCATGCATCTTATGGCTAATTGTATCAATGGAGTTTAAAGAAACCATACCGCCGATTCTCTCTGTGAACTCTGCGCTGGTTGGCGATGTGGCAACTGTGAGGGATTGGAAATGAGAAGGATTGAATGTTGAGAACAGTCCAAGAAGGTGGCCTGCGTTGTAAACTGGTATGCTGTTGATGCCCACCAGGTTGTGTCCTGTGCTGCATCCCATGATATGTATGCCTGCATCATATTCGTTGTTGGTCGAGATGCCGGGCATGGTCTGCAGGTAATGTATAGGGTCAGTGTTGCCTAATATCTTAGGCAGGGTATTGATGAAAGTAATATCGAGTTTGGTAGTCGCATCTTGCCTTTTTAAGAAAGAAGAAATTTTCTTGGCGGTGATGTTGACATCGTTCAATGACTGGCTTTTCTCGTAAGTGCTATCCTTTAGGTTCTGCGCATTCATTATCCCTAAAGTCATAAAGGAAAACAATAGAAGGAGTGTATATCTTCTCATAGAGCGTAAAAGTTCGTAGCATCCTCCTCAAATAAGTTTGGAGAATGCTACGAGTAAAATATAAATTAGAATCTGCAACCTAATGTTGCTGACAATGTATTGAACTTCAAGTCGATGTCGTCATGGAACTTAGAGAAGTCCTGACCGTATGAGATACCGATAAATGCCTTCTTGTAAACAAAGTTTGCACCTACGTGCCAACCTGCCTGGAATCTGTTAGCCTGATGACCATCACAGTCTTTTTTGTCGAAGATGTTGTCTATTTTATCTTCGTCTTTTTTTGTTTCGCCATAGTAATTGTAGGTCTCTTTACTCTTTGCTGTACCAATGATGTTATATTTGAAATCAATACCTGCAAAAGGCTCTATTGCAAAGTCTGAGTTTGGAATAGCAACGTGGTAGAGCAGGCTTACTGGAACTTTGGCTGTAAGCATGTTTCCTGTGTATTTGAGAGTAGTTTCGCGGTAATCATCTAGGTCTTCGTCAGAATAGAATGCGTACTGGAGAGCTGCACCAATCTCCAGATAGAGAGGTGCAGATGGAGTCAAGTTGATGGCGCGGTTGTAACCGATAGAGAAAGCGTTAAGTTTCTCGCTCAAGCCACTATTGTCTATTGCTTTCTGATATTCATCTCCATAATCATCATACCTGTCATTGAATGATGAAAGACTGTAGCTGGTGCCAATACTATTGTACTGCACATACAAGCTGTTCCACCCCTTGGAGATTTCGTTACTGCTGTTAGAAAAGTTCTTGCTCTGTGAAAACTGTGCAAACGATGTGGTACTGATCATCATCGCTGCTACTAATGCAAAAAATTTAATTTTCATGATGTTTGTTATTTAAAAATGAAACAATTGCTTTAGTTCTTTATCATAAATGGAATCCTCCAAACATTGGCAGTTTGAGTGCTGCTGCCACGTTGTGATACAAAATAGATGTATTTGCCGTCTTTGCTCCATACAGGGCTCAAATCATTTGCTGCATGGTAGGTAATCTGGGTTAGGTTACTTCCGTCTATATGGCAAACGAAGATGTCTGTATTAGGGTATACCTTATTTTGGCTATTCTGTCCGTCTACATCAATAACTTTCATACTGCTGCCTACCATCAATATCCATTTTCCGTCAGGCGAAATTGTAGGAGAGGTAAAACTGCGGTTCCCTTCTGAAACGATGCATTCTTCTACTCCAGTTTCTGTATTGATTCTCCATATCTCATTGTTTCCAATGCCTGAAGATCTTACACAGAGAATGTCTGTGGTGTTAGGAACTGGTATGGCATTGAATCCAGACGTAAAGTTGGAGAAAGAGTTGTCGTTGAATTGATAATTCCAAATGCCAAAGCTGCCAGAGTTTTCTTTACGGCAAAATAAGATTTGACTCATGTCGGCATTGTAAGATGGAGAAAAGTCAAACTCATTTGCTGTTACCTGTCGGCAACCATATCCTTTGTTTGCGTCTGTGATGAAAATACGATTGGAGGTACCGTTCTTCTCGGTGAAACAGATTTTTTGTCCGTCAGGCGAATAAGAAAAATCTATTACTTGCTGGCGATTGGTGCGCTGCTGCGTAGTTCCAGCACCTGTCAGATTTTTCAGATAGATGTTTGAATTGTTGGTCTTATAGGATAAGAAAGCTAATTTTTCTTCAGTAGGTGACATGGCGATAACTCTGCCAGACCACCATGTTATTTTCTTACCTCTTCTTTTAACTTCCGGCATGCACAGGCAATCGTTGTCAGAAGTGATTTTCTTGAAATCAAGTCCGCTTTCTTCACCGACGGCAACAACAGAGTAGTCTACAGATTGAGCCATAGCAGGCAATGAGAGACCTAATAGTAATAGCAAAGCATTTAATTTTCTAGTGCTCATATACATTATTATATATATACAAGCCGACTCTCCAAAGCTTGTGATATAACAATTAAAAGTAGGACATAAAAAAGCGCGGGAGTCTGTACTCGTCACTCATCCCGCTCTTCGAGGCCTTCGCACTGCCCATCAAGTCTGAACGAGCAACGCAGAAGCCCACGCCGATAGTATATAACAATCCCTGCATCCTATCAAAAAAATAGGATGTTAAGGTGTACAATCTACCCACTTGGACATCTACTGTTGCTTTCGTTTTTGACTTGACTTTGAAAGTTGCGAAGTTTCGAAGAGCCAAAACAAAGCGTAAGTAAACGCCTTTCCCTTATGTCTTGATCCTTTAGTCCCCAACCAATCGTCATTGTTACGACAGATAATCTTATCCTTTCCAATCGGCGTGAACTTCAGCTCTCTTTTACAAGAGTATTTAAGAATCGCTGCAAAGGTAGATAAAAAAATGTGTAATCGCCAAACTTTTTAGTTAAAATCTTTGAAAAATATTAAAAATATTTAGTTTCCCCGTTTGTGTATCCTAATAAAAATGTATGTGTGGTCTGGAAAAAGTCTCTCATAAAAATATAATAGATTCTACTATCTCGTTATTTTTTCGGGATATTCCTTTGCTTGTATCATTATTCTTTGTAACTTTGCCGAAAGAATTTAAAATGGTAGCAATATGAAATATCCTATCGGCATACAGAGTTTCGAACAAATCATAGAGGATGGATATGTATATCTTGATAAGACGGCATTGGTCTATGACTTAGTGACTAATGGTAAAATATACTTTCTGAGTCGTCCACGACGATTTGGAAAGTCGTTGCTCGTCTACCTTGAAATGCTATTTCGAGGGTAAGAAGGAACTTTTTAAAGGACTTTCCATCGACAAGTTGGAGAAGGAATGGAAGCAATATCCTGTGTTTCATCTCGACTTTAATGGTAATAATTTCACTAATCCTGGAGAACTTGAGGTCATATTAGAAAACTTTGTTGCATCGCAAGAGATGATATATGGTAAAAGTCCTTTCAGGGATTCCTTAGGAGGTCGTTTTGAATATGTATTGAAAGCTGCTCATGAGAAAACAGGACTTCGTGCCGTGGTTTTAATTGATGAGTATGATAAGCCAAATATTGGATGTGCTTGATACACAAATCCAAACATCAATAAAGGGTGAAGAACGGTTGTTGGAAGATTGGAATCGTGAGGTTTTGAAAGGTTTCTATAGTGTCTTCAAGGCTGCCGATGCTAATCTGCAGTTTGTCTTGCTCACGGGTGTCACCAAGTTCTCCCAAGTAAGCGTGTTCAGTGGTTTCAATCAGCCTAACGACATCAGTATGGACGAGCATTACGAGGCACTTTGTGGTATTACGGAAGAGGAATTGTATTCCATTTTCGAGGAACAGATCAAGGCGATGGCTATGAGATATAAGACCACAGAGGAAGGAATGAAATACAAACTGAAGAGGAAGTTTGATGGTTATCACCTCAGCCCCAATATGCTTGATATCTATAATCCTTTCAGTATCTTGAATGCTTTGAACAAGAAGATTCTAGCAGATTATTGGTTCCGCACCGGTTCGCCAACCTATCTTGTTCGCTTGTTGTCTCATTTTGATGAGAACATCAATGAGATGGTGAACAGGTTTTATCCTACGAGTAGTTTCATCGATTACAAGGCGGATGTGGAAGCACCATTGCCTATGATTTATCAGAGCGGTTATCTTACTAAAGTTTCCCACCCCTACAAAATAGGGCTTTTTCAGATATAAAACTCTGC
>ERZ1026876.240-NODE-240-length-35228-cov-16.221107_pt1 | contig 35228 bp, 32 predicted proteins | sample MGYA00380168_ERZ1026876 | MGnify/ENA primary metagenome ERZ1026876 (study PRJEB33269, sample SAMEA4719804) | human gut metagenome | biome: human-associated habitat; feature: organic feature; material: feces | place: Cameroon | collected 2013-10 ... | reverse complement strand
ATATATAATAATATATATAAAATATAAATAATAATTATTATAATATATTTTTTTAATTTATCTTATTATTATATACATATTAGAGATAATAAAATTTACAAATTTGTAAAAATTTTTTAATTATTTTTTAAGAAATTCTTCCATCATCTATATTGATGTTAGAGAACTTCAGTTTTGTATCTGGATTTATAATCCAATCACTACCTACTTTCAACAGTAACTTCAATGTAATCGGATTCTGCGGATTTTTGGGGAAAGTATCTGTATTATTAGTATCTGTATTATTAGTATCTGTGTTATCCTGTCCTCTTAATCTCCAGTAAGCTTCTTGTGCTGCTTCTGATTTATCAATGATAATTTGTGCGACAATATCTGTACTGTTAATCTCTGGAACTTTTTTAAAGTTTACAAACGTCTGTGATGTGTTTAACTCCTCTCTTTTAGTATCATCAACAATTGTTTCCCACTCATCGACGTGAATAAAGTAACCTGCGATATTGAATTCTGCAGCAGCAGTATAAGTAACATCTGTAGCTGATTTTTTCATAGAAGTACTGATTACAAATCCCTGAGTGCTAGTATCAATTAATTTGTTTATTAAACTCGATAAATTGTATTCAGTTACAAAGTTATCACCATATCGGTCTGTGTTTACATCTCTATTAGAGGATGGGAATATTCTTATCTTGTTATTGTATGAAAAATCTGCCATTAGTTACTTCCTCCATCTACAGTTTCTGTATCCCTAGTTTGAATTGCTTTAACTATTATATTAATAGTTACATTATGATCACTCATTTCAAAAGAATAGTTAAGAGAATTTTCTTCGTAAAAAGTAGAACTTGGAGAATTAATGTCATCTCCATTGTTTGTTACTTTTGAGATTTGATAAGAGGAGCTATCGTCTTTAATATTATTAGCAACTATCTGAACTCTCGATCTTGAATCATAGAAAAACGCGCCCACCCCGGGAGTAATTCCTTGAATAGCTCCACCAGATAAAGGAACAAATTTTTCTCCTTGTTCAGTACCTATATTAATAATAACATCGTAGTGAGGAGTGGAAACATCATTTAATTCCATTATCCAGTTTATAACCCAGGTCTCATCTTCTGCTATTTGATACTCTCCCCATGTATATCCTGAAGGTACAGCGGCTAGTGCTGATGCATCACTCGCTTGAGTACTTTGAGACCTCATTACATAATATAGAGGGTATGCGGATTCTTTCTTTTCTTCCTTATCAGAGTCGGGAGGATTCTGCACATTTTCCTTATACATATATGCAACAAAAGAAGCCTTACAACTGTCTGATTTACCTACTTTATTAACATCATACTGTTCAGTTATTTTACTTTGAAAAATAAGCATACGATTCAACACTGTTGTATAAGTACTCTTACCCTCAGTAGTTGTTTTAGTACACAAATCTAGATAATAAGGAATCCGATCATCTTCCCCTTTTCCTATTAAAAAGTTGCACATTGCATAAAATAAAGGATACAAACCCTCATTGTGCATATTTTTAGTGTACTTAAGTTTTCCCTTTTTATAAATTGAGTGTGTTACATTACCACTGTAACTAATAGTTGTGTTACCCATTTATAACTCCTATTTTATGTCTTAAATTAGTTAGAGACATTTCCACTAGGATAATCTCTGTTCTCGCCTCTAAATATAGTTTGACCATTAACTAGCAGTTTCTTCTCCTCGGTAGTAGCTGTAATTAAACTGGTTGTTCGATCAGTTAACCTTTGAGTGGATTCCACACGTATAATCTTAGCTAAACTAACTCTACTGTACATTCTATTATTAACTGTACTATAAGTAGCTTTGAGATCAGTAAATCGCTGATTACTATCTTCATAATTTAGAGGTTGTTCACCCATTACTTTTCCAGGAATACCTGATAAAACTGTAGTTTTAATAGGTGCATTAATAATTAATGGAGTGTACAAATTATATTCAATAGGAAATTTTAATTTAAAGTAAACATCCCATCCTGCTGGAATTATAAATCTTAAAGCTTCTTTAAGATAAGGGATATACCCTATTTGAGTAGTATTACATTGAATATAAATCTTGTAAACAGCTTTACTATTCCTTTTCTCATCACTTTCTTCTCTAACTAAATCTACAGAAACTCTATATACTAAACGGTCTGTAGATAAGACAGCTTGAGACATTACTTCGATAGCTTCTTTAGTACCTTTTCTTTTTATACAGAAAGGAAATACTTTACATATATTTCTAAGAACATTAGGTGGGATATATTTATCGGTAACGAATCCTTGCATATTGGCTAATGCGTAGAGCAAGGATTCATCACATTTATCTACATCAAGTATATAAGGAACCGTACAAGCTCTGTTTAAATTTGTGCCTAAATAAATGTCAAAGATTTTACAGAAGAGTTGAAAATCTCTAGAAACTTCAGTATATATATTAGGTACATTATTTTCCAACTGAAATTCCATACTTAAGACCTCTTGATTGACATTGAACTTATTGTTAATTTATCTGTATTATTTAACTTAGGTAAGACATATTTATTACATACGTGTTGAGTTAAGAAATAACTGTCCGCGGCAGCAGGATCTTCTATTATATCAGATTCTTTTGGAATATAGGTAAAATTATATTGATCAGAGTATCCTATATCATCTGCATTGATTAGTGCATAATCATTAGATAGGATTAGTCCATTTACTTCAGACCATTCAGCCGGCGTACTACTCTTGTCAATGTATGTACCCTTATTACCTACAACTCGAGGTAATCCAATAGCACCGATTCCCACCTTTTTGTCTGCGTCACTAGTAACAGGGCTTAACTTAGTGTCGAATTTCATAGCTTTAACATTTTGCTTTGCTTTCGAGATTATATAATACACACGACTACTATCTATGCCTTCACCTGATAATGTTACAGGAAAAATGACATATTCTCCAATATATTTATCTGTCGTGTCTTTGAGGAACTCGCCTGGAGTATCAATATTCTCTCCCCAATCTCCTACATCAACTAAAGAATTATCAGTAGGTGCTTTGCGGCTATTTTCGTCAACTGCATAGGTGATGAACTGAAGGTCTTGTTCGCCCGCAACAGTGTCCAATAGCAAGGATCCTCCTGCGAATGCTAAGTATTTATTTGATTGTACTGTAGTATCTGTTATTGTCCCATTCTTTAACAGAGAATATATTTTGTTATTATCATCATCTGTCTTAGATTCATATAAGTGAATTTTCTGAAGCTCAGTTAATAATTGGGATTGGGTTGGAGATGTTGCTAAAGCTAATCTTAATAATCCTTGGGCACCTTCGGGTAAAACAATTTCTGAATGCTCTTCAGGTAGCGAAGTTACGCCATAAGCGTATCCAAGAGCTCCCTTCGTAATTCCAAAATAAACAGCTTCACCCTCCGAAGGGTAATTTTTAAGCAACTCAGGCTTTTCCAGGAAGTATTTTTCCCCAAAGCTGTAGATATTATTTACTAGGTATTCAATGTTTCCGCTACTTACAACAGTCCAGCTTTTATAATCTCTGGTATTTTTTTGAACATCACCTACTACTGCAATTCCAGTGCTGATGCCCTGAGTGGCTCTTAAGGTAGTACCTTCTCCAAATACTCCTAACTCCAAGCCATACTCATCTGTATAGAAGAGATATTCTCCTGGAAGTAGTGTACATGAATTATCTGTCTTTTTAAGAGCTTCGGATAAGTTTTCAGAATTAGTACATACATAAACGATCTGATTAGCATCATTATCTGTATTAATAGCCTCTGTTGATCTAATTTTTCCGGTATCTTCTTGAAGAACTTCTATTACGTAAGAAGAGCCCATATTGAACAACTGCGAACCTATAGTCACCGTTTTATTACATCTAAGATTAGCAGGACTGGTAATAGTGGCTACGGGTTTTTCAGAATCCTTAGTTTCGTAAAATTTCAATGTAGTACCTTCTGGTAATGGTAAAATTGCATTGGCAACAAAAGCAACAGAAGGGCTACTCTTCACATATAGATAGTTACTGTACGTTGTTTTAGTCACATAATTTGGAACTAATATATTAAATGTTTCATTAGGCCCTACAGTATAATTATCTTTAGACTGACTCGATAAATCTACTCGAGTTTCAATCTTGGCTATCTTGACATCGCTGGATGGATAATAATTAAAGTCGGTCTGATTATAATAGTACGCAAAATCTTTATACTGGGTGAATGCTTTATTACCAGCCTCAACATTTCTAATTTCTACACTAGGGGTCATTGTAGGCGAGATAGGCTTATCATATTTAATAGCATTTAAAGCTACGTACTGTATTCGGCTATCTGCTGATTTAATAGTTTCTACTACAGTACTGTAGTTTAACATTTTTCCCCATTCCAATTCTCGAGGATTTAGTTTTGCATATAATTGAGTGTTTACCTTTCTTAATATATCAGCTGCTTCAATTGAAGAAACTTGATTTTGAAGGAAAATTTGACCCTCAAGATCATAGGGAATAAAAATAGGTGTTCCGGAAATTCCCATTATATCATGACTAATGCATTTTGCTTCCTCTACAGCATTTTCACAATTATCTAATAAGGGACTTCTATCAGCTGTTTCGAAGCATTGATTGAAAGCTTTTTCATCTCCGCTATAATCATAAGGATATAGAGGATAGAATTTAAGATTGTAAGGAGTCATTAAATCCTTATTATCCTTTTTAAGCGTTTCAGTAACATCTTCTATTTCACCTAAACTATTAAGATGTTTATATGCGATAGAGTCTGTAAGATCATGAAATCTATCACTTACGTGAACATTAGAAACAATATATTCCCCTAAATTGTTTTGATATTCATATAAATAATTTTCATAATCTCTTAAAGTAACTAAAGTATTAAATACTCCGATTACTTTATTAAATTGTTTTCTCATATCCTCTATATCAAGAGGATCCCTACCGTTCTGCACTATCTGGCTGTTAAATAGAGTAAAGGATTCATTAGAAATAGCATAATCCCCTAGACTATTGAAGGTGTTCAAAAACTTAGAAATGGTACCTTTTCCCATATTCCCTTGTTCACCAGAAGATAATAAATATTTTACATAAATACCATCTCCAATCAATCTACCAATATCTTCAGGAAATTGAATATACACGCTTCCAGTTACACTGTTTATACCTAATTTGTAAACATAACTACCTGAAGGCCATTGATTAATATTATCTACTCTTTGCCATTGACTTATTAGGAGGTTTTGTTTTTCATCATATGCAATATCACTAAAATCACTGTAATTAGATATTAAAATTCCGTTCTGTGCAATATTTGTTTGAGTAAAATATAACCTATTTTGACTATCTAAATTTAAAGAAGTGAGTTGTGTTTTTCCGTTAATCGTCAAATCATTAATTTTACCTTCCATTGCAAAAATTTGACGGGTAGTAGCATTTGTAGTTTCTACAATAAAGTCTTGAAATAATGTATATACAATGTTGGATTTATCATCACTCACCATCTTAAAGCGAAGAGGTAGGGTGACGGGAAGAAGAGCAGCTGGAAACTTCTCACTCCCAAAAATAATACCATTATCCGTTCTATTATCAAAATTGATAGTGATAGGAGTAGTGGCACTCATGTACCAGTCAGGAGTATACCCTAAATCATCATATACATTATAAGCGCTTCTCAACTGAGTGAGAGTAGCTGGAAATCTTTCTAGTATATTTTTATCTACATTGTAGTTATTCTTATCTGCAAAAATGGCCAGCTCTTTTAAAAGGACTAATAAAGGGTCGGATTCATTAGCCTCACTTGGTACCCACTTGTCAGTAAGCTTAGGTACTGTTTCGAGAATTTCATTCCATAAGGAGTTGAAATCCTTATTAATATAAGATAAATTAGATAAGTAATTTTCTACATTAAATTCTGATTTGTAATCACTCATTTTACAACTCCTCTACGTTAGTCAGTACTATACTATATTCTGCAAAACTAAAATCTAATAAATTTTGAGCTTTAATATCTACAATTATTTTATTTCCATCAGAATCCACATTTATATTTTTTCTTAAAACTCTTATTTGTGGCATAAATGTACTAATAGTGGTATATATTTCATCTACTACTAAATCTCTCAAAACTACGTTATTACTTTCATAAAGTAATTTCTGAAGATTGGCTCCGAAATAAGGATCCCCCAATAAAGTTAATTTATTAGATAAAAGCAAATACTTTAAATTCTGAGCAGTAGCATCTATTCCCTCTATTATATTTGCTTTATTATTATTTAGCATATCTGGAAATTTAATTGCGTTCATATATGTATATACCCTTTTAGATACTGTGTAGGATAATTTTTATTCCGTATCTATATTTAGATAATTGTCTTCTACTGAAATTTTAATCTTGTCGCTATCTAATACTTTATTATAAAGATCTTCATAAGTAATCTCTCCGATAGTAGAAGTTACAGGAGCTACGAACTTTTCGCTAGTAATAGATTCTACAAATTTTCCATATAATCGAGATTCTTCAGGATCACTATTAGTTAACTTTAAAAAGCCTAGTACTAAAGGTTTACCTATATTATTATCTTCAAATCCTACAATTACAACGTCTCCTACTCTGTAATCTACTTCTAATCCAGGTAAATACATAATAGAAGCCCAGTTAGTAGTATAAGTTTCTAATTGAGGTAAAATACTATTTTTATAATTACCTTCAAAGAAAGGTATCCTTACTTGGACTTTATTCTTTTCTAAATCTAATGCTGTTATAATAGCTCTGGTTAGCATTTAAAGTCTCCTCAAGTATTTTGATCACTTCCGCCAATTCTTACTAAAGAAAGCGTGGTGGAATAGCCCCTCTTTGAAACATTGTCCACTTGTTTCGTAATTACATATAAACCCGAACTTGAGTGCTTTTTTCCGAAAAAATATACATTCACTCTAATGTAACTCATTAAAACTGCGGATCTTAAAAGTCCCTTGATTGTAAGAGTCGCATGAATTGGAAATTGAGTCATTTGACTCCACCAATTTCTATTCGTAGTAGTAGTTTCCAATAGTTGAGATGAATTGGAAATCGCAGGTGAAAATATCTCTTTTAAAGCACCTGAATCATCAATTCTATAAACATAATCTTTTCGATCTACTTTTTTTGAATAGTTATATAAAATAGCATAAGCTTGATCATCATCTATATTAAAGATTGATACTAAATCTTTATTCGGATACCCTATATCTATAACGTATTCGTCTATTGAAGTATTTGAAGCTACTTGAGTTTGAAGTTCTGTTATTTTAAAATAAGGACCATCTAATTCACCTGAAATATCATCATGCATTGTAAGTACATACTGTGCAGTTCCTTGAAGTGTATTAGTATCATCATTAGTACTTATCATACAACTAACTAAATAACTTAAATAATCCAACACATTAATATTGGAACGGGCTTCTATAGTTACTGCTTTATCAGTTCTTGGAATTAATTTCAGCCGCTGTACTTTTTCTATATCTTGCATTCCATAGAATACATCAGCTAATCCTAAAGATTTTTCTCTTAATAACCCTAGTATCAATTCACTTGGTTGTATATTTTCGTACCGAGGAAAATCATCTACTGCAGAAGCTAATGTCATAGAAGAACTAACTGCTTTAATAGTGTAAGTTATGCGAGAACTTCCAATATCTACGTTAGTTCTTACATCTGTTATTAATGCTTCTTCATCTCTATAAAGAAATGTGGGAGTAGAACAATCACCATAAGTAAATTTAATCTTTCTTGAGGAAGAAACTGTACTTAAAACTTTATCAATTAAATTGGGATCATCTACTTCTGTAATTGGATAAACCATTGTAAGAGTGTAACTATTTAGGTTTCCATTTACTTTTGCAATTTGTAAAGATTCCATATAATTTGGATAGGTGATCCTAATTGCAGCATAGTATTTCCCCTCTCTTTCTAAATTGACTTTGGTTTTATCATACATTCCAAAAGTATAATCCCCTATTTGAACTACTATAAAAGGAACTTCTACTCTTGATGTACCAGAGAGGATATTTACAGCCATTTTAGTTCTCCTTGAAAGCTACTGCATTAAGTGGAGGAATTTTTAATAAAGTACCTACCTCCGGAGGTGTAATTGTATCAAATATACGATTGTAATCACATATTATCCAATAAAATAACGCACATCCATAATGATCTAGTGCTATACTATCATAGCTATCTCCTGCTTTTACTTCATACATTACATAAGAAGTACTATCTCTTAGCCATGAAGTTAATCCATAATAATATTTATTATTTTCTTTATCATATTGATAAGGAAAAGGCTCGTAACGACTTATATAATCGTACATCTTATAATTTTTAACAGGATTTGCCATCTTTCATTACCTTTCCATTGATTTATGTAAACCTGCAGTTAAAGCGACTTCTCCACTTCTAAAACTACCATTTTTAGCAATCGATTCTGCATCTTGAGGTTCCAATTCCACTACATTAAATATTATATTTACTTGTACATATTTCCCATTTGAATCTATAGGTCCTTCATAAGTTACACCTACATCTCCACTAACTATTCCTTTTATAAAAATAGTATTTCCAAATCTACAACTAATAATAGGGGGATTAACCATTTTATTGTATTTAGAAGCTGCTGCTTCTACTGCTTTAAATGAAGGTAAAGCCATTGCTTGTAAATATCTAATTAAGGTATCTATATAATCGTCATTTAGTTCTTTTCCAACATCATCAATAAATGAATTATTCTGCCAATTAAAAGAATTCATCATGTCTCTGTGTAGAGGCAATGTAAATTGAACCCTTCTAGGGCCTGAGCTAGAGTAAGATTGAATAGGTGCAGTTCTCGAAAGAATATTTTCTTCTGAAAATGTAGAGCCCAAACTATCTGTGATACTTTCTGGATATACTGGGATAATTACATACTTGTTTAATTGATAAATATAAATATAATTTTCTATTAACGTGAAAGAGCTCTTGTTAGAGTAGTTAAAATGACTTTCATTTGTAGGTGATGCCATTTCTAATAACCTCCTTTGTTTCAAGTTTTTTCACTTCATTAATAGCAGATGTTAATCTTTTTTCTATATCTTTATCAACAAATCCTATAAAATCATAAATCCCTTCTATGTTGTAGAAATAACTATAGATAGCTCGTTGTAAATCTAAATCAAAGGTTCCAGAAGGATGTTCGTTTAGAGAATATTCTTTTATTCCAGATGGACTGCCTTTTGTTAGATTCTGCATTACTTTCTGTATTAAGTGAATGTTCTGTTTAATAGGATCAGAAGGGCAAATTACATTTCTTGTTAAATATTCCAATAATCTGTCACTAAAAGCGACTTGATAATCAATATTATTACTCAAATTTAGAAGAGAATTATTAATCGCCCGAGTAAAAGTAGGCTGTTCGAGTACCACAATAGGACCTTCTATAATTGAAGGAAATTGAATAAATAAGTATAATAAACTCTTAAGATGAAGTCTTTTCGATTCATCTTCCTGCTCACGTTTTAAAGGTATTGTGATTTTAAAAATAGTGGGATCACTGTCACTACCTATAGTAGTTATCTTATCACTATCTACATAACCCAGAGGTTCACTTCCATTGAAATACACTGCCTGATAGCCTATATTAGAAATATTATTATCATAAAACTTAATGATGTACTCTCTATCCCATTCGATAGGAAAAGCAGTTACTTTATATTTACTATTATATGCGCTAAATTTTATTCCTGCTAAATCGTCATTTAATTTAAACGTTATAGGGAGTGAGTAATTGGTAATAAATCTATTTGAAAAGCAATTATAAAAATTCATTACATCTACATTATAATAGTCTCTGTATGCTCTTAAATATCTTCCTAAATACTCGTGAAGTTCTGTATCGTAATACCTCTTATTTGAGATATAATTTGAGGTTATGTTTGGATAATATTTACCAAAAACATAAGGAGATACGTAACTAATGCCACTCGAAGTAGATGGAAATTGAATAAGTGCATTCTCTCCGTTTACTTGCAAAGTACTATCTAAGATAAAAGTTTCTTTGGGTGGAATATAAGTAGGTAATTCTATAGGAGTGGGTAGACTTTCCTCCGAACCTTCTGAACTTGACACCTTATCTCCTAAATTCATCTCTGAGTTAAATATTTGTACAGTAGGGATGTAATTGGCTTTTAATAGATTACTTATATAAGATGCTTCTTCGGTATTTACATTAAATAATTGCATTGTATTATACCTCACAGTGATGTTGTTGATTTCATATAAGTATCATTTAATTGAACTACCACAGGTTCAATTACCGTACCTAGAGTGTTTACTCTATCCCTAATCTCTTCTAACAGATTCTTTAGTTCAGTTCCTTCAGCGGGTGCGGTACCCGTAATTTCTTCTGCAGTTTTTCCTGAAGTGTCTAATACGCTTTGCTGAATACCCGTAGAACTTGTGGAAAATACGTTAGTAGATGATTTAGAAGTGCTTAGCTCTCCCATCTTACTAAATCCCGTAATCCCACCCTGCGTAAATGTAGATTGCCAACGACTTGCATCAAGACCTGAACCTCCTCTAGTCCAATTCTGAACAGCTGCAGTTAACGCTCCGATTGAACTTATACCTAAAATTGCATTCTTGGCCATTGACTCAATTGACATTTGAGAACCTGAACCAAACACTAAAGGTAGTTTTGTTCCTCCAGTAAGTTTTTCTAAAATATCAAAAGTTTTATAAGTACCATAAAGCGCAGCGTTGTTAGCTACTCCCATTCCAATGGATGCAAGTGCATTATCTAGTAGAATGTCCATCTTCTCAGATAAATGCATTCTGTCAGAAACTTGATTTAACTGATTATTTACTTCATCGACTGCTTTATTATAGGAGAGTCCGGTACTGTATAATCTCTCTATCTGATCTTGCGTGACATTCTCAAATGCACTTATATCTGCCATAGTTAGACCGAATAATGATGCATATTGAGATTTAACTACATTTGATTGACCTCGAGTAATCTCTTGAACATATTCTATGACACCTGCTAGCAGGTTGTTTATTTGATCTGCATTGATGCCTTTAGTAAGCATATCTGCATAACTCTGGCCTGACCTGTTTGCAGCCATTACGAGAAGAGATTGCATTGCAGTATTACTAGTTAAATAATCTACGTCACCAGTACCTAATGCGTTGATAGCACTAGCAATAGAGGTGAGGGTACTTGAACCTACACCTAAGGAACCTAACGCACCTAACCATTTTTGAGTAATATATTCAAATTCTACGGCTACTTTGCTCGTGAATTGAGATGACACGTCCAATAATGCTGCGGAAACATTCTGCAATGAATCATTGAGATAGCTTGTGTCTCCGAACATATTATTAAACAACTTAGTTAAAGATGCTTCCATTCCTAACCGAGCCAATGTAGAATCACTCTGCTGAATACGAATCAATCTCAACATATTAGAATTGAATGCATCAAAGGTAGTTGCTATTTTATCTTTAATTGTAGCTAAAAAGGCTCTTTGTGTTAAATTACTGGTAATACCTTGTTCTACAAATTTGCTAAGGTTATCAAGTACGTCTACGTATTTAACATAAGGACTTCCCGCGGTATTTCTTCTTATAATATCATTTAAAGAAGCGTAAGTCATATCTTCGTAAGCACCTTGAATACGTGCTTCTACTTTAGACATGTACTGAGTATATGTACCTAAATATGTATCTACACTTCCTTGAACTGCAGAAAATGATTTAGAGATAATGTTATTTACTGCATTAGCCGCGGCTGCTTTTACATTATTCCCTAAATCTTTAGCTCCAGCTTTAAATACAGCTCCTAATTTTTCTTTAAAAGACTCTGCGCCTGCTAGCTGTAATTTTAATTCTGCTTCGGTTTGAGCTCTTCGAAGTTCAAGACTTTCTTGAACATTCTTATTCCAATCTAAAAGATTTTTTCTATTCGCGTCTAGATAATCTTTAATAAACTGATCATGCTCTTTTTGTTCATTTTTTAATGCTTTCGCATCTTGCTTCGATTTATATTTTTCTAGTTTTTCAGTTCCTTTTAAAGTGGCTTCTAAACGCTTGAGGTAACTTTCCACTACAGTATCTCTCTTAGTAGTGTAACTGTCCCCAGTCATTCCTTCTATACTTTGACTTAGACCACTGCTATTATCTCTCACTCGTCCTCTAGCCATAAATAGAAGTTACCTCCTTAATTTCTTAATTATTAGAATAATAAAAGTTATTTTAAAGAATCGAAATAACTTTCATAAAACGCTCTTTGTTCTGAAGTCAAATCAGATTTCGATAATTCATACATTATCTTATCATAATATTCGCCGTATATTTCACTATAATCAATACTTTCATAATCAGAATTAATAATCGTTTTATCAATTGATACGGGGCTACTCGAAGATCCATTCGATGGTTTTGATCCATTATAATCCTCTCCTTCTTTTATTGGAGTATGTGTTGAATCGTCTGGAATTTCATCTCCAATGCCGCCATCGCCACTCGGATCCACCTCCATGAAGATCGCGAAGATCACTTTATCTTCCGTCACGTTCTCTTCATGCCGCGTAGGTATGTTGTTTGGATCGTCAGGCTGCATATCGGACCACTGCACGAATGCCCAGCCTTCTTCTGCCGCCACCGCAGTGATTTCGCTCGTACTTTCTCCCTCTTCCACGATCTGATCCGCTTCGCCTACGATCACGTACCCGTCGCCTTCCATGTAACTCACCATGTACCGTACGGGTTGTTCTTCACCGTGCACCAGTCTGTTTCCGCTCGGCAACGTTCCCATGATCGTCAGCCCGAGGATCACGCTCATCGCTATCCCGATCACTCCCGTCGTTCCCGTCGTAAGCGCTATCGCTTTCCCGCACTTCTTCCCGCCGGCCAAACGGAAGCGGATCTTGTTTCCTTCCTCTTCGTTCTTCTTCAACGATACTGCCGCGTCTTCACGCTGCAATTTCGCCATATACGAATCTTCCGCCGAAAGTTCCGTCATCGTGATCATTCTTTCGTCCAAGCCCTGATTATCCAGTCTTCTCGCGATCTCTTTCGTATCCGGACGGAATTTCTTGAAGTAGAACAACGGAGTAAACGCCGCAGTCACCGCTATTCCCGCCACCGCACAGATCCAGAGCCCTTTGATCTCTTTCATCCAGAACGTGAACGCAAGCGCAAACACCACGACGAACCCTATTGCCAAAGAGCACACGATCGACGTGATTATCCCTTCCCGCTCCAGTTTCGCACGATATTTTTTGAATACTTCTCTGCTGTCCATTCCTTCTTACCTCCTTTGACCCGGAATACTCGAAGATGTGGATTCTATATCTTTTTTACTTTTTTCTAATGATTCCTTTGTCTTTTCCAAATCTTCTTTAATGAAACTCATTAAGAGATCCCTTTCTGTAGGTGTAATTTTTCCTACATCTAAATATGAAGTATTTGTGTACTTCGTAATATAATATCTTTCTTTTGTTATTTGTTTAAATCTTTCTGGTCCAAATGGATTCCCATCTTTAGTAAATTGTGGGTCCAAAAAATTCATTTGAGATGCGAAAGGTTGTATTGTACTTCGCACCACACTTAGGATTGTTGCACTTATTCTTAATAGAGGTGTCAATCCCGACCTTTTCGTTTATTTTTGTAGCTTTCTGCAAAATTAAATTCGAATCCATTGCAGGAAGTCTTCTTAAAAAGGGATCTAATACTGCAGGAGGTGATTTCTTTCCATCAACAGTATCTATAATGTGTCGAAGCGAAAGTAAGTATCCAATATTTACATTCGCATCTGGATGAGCATTATTATACTCTGCTTCTTCTTTACTAATTTCATCTATGTCTCTAGGAGTTTGAAACTTAATTTTAATGTGTTTTCCAGTTCTAGGTAAGTCAAATTCTAAATCTTCTTTAATGTCTCCCTCGTACTTAATAACAGGGATATCATCTAAGTTTAAAGTAATCTTGTTCGATTTTCCACAGAAAGGACAAATAGAAGTAGAGGGGTATTGATTGCCATAAGTCACTACTCTTAATCTATGCAAGAGATATTGATAATCACCTAAATGTAAATCATATGAAGAAATACCAATTGGTTCTACCATGCAATTATCAATGATATCACATAGATTCTTATAGGGGGTCTCCGTATGTGCTAATCTTCTCATTTCCTCCTCAGTAGTCATTGATCTCAATTGTACTTGAGGATTAACTTTCTGAGAATATATTTTACCCTCTGAGGGCAGTGTAAAAGTTTCCGCGATAGTGTAATCCATTATATACCTCCAAATCTACACTTTTTCAATATTATATACCATATTTAACGAAATAGGGAGGTTAACTTTACGCTAGCCTCCCTAAATAACTTTTACTTAAATCTTAGAATGTACCGATAAAATCGTCAGGCATATGCATCTCCGCCCAGTCATAGATTAATGATGCGGATACTGTTTGAGCTGTGTCTGCATCGTCTACACTGAAGTTACCAGGAGTTACTCCACTTAACCATGCACCTTTAATTTCCCAATATCTTATGAGCTCGCCTTCAGGACTAAGCTGAAGCAGCTCACAATCTTTCTTAAAAGCACTTGCTTTTCCAATGTAGTCATATTTTGAATTATAGGAAAGATTCTGCCAAGCTAGTAACGTATCTTTTACATCTGAACCGATGTAATCATAGGCTTCAATGCTTAGATCATTGAAAGTAGGCTTACCCGGAAATTTAATTGTAGAGTTCCCTCTATTAATTGTGATAGTTCCCTGGGATACTGAAGGTGTATCGCAGGATCTGAGAGCCAGGATTAACTGCTCTTGACCATTTGCAATAAGATCATCAGAGGTTAATGTGCCTACACTTGAATCTATCGAACCTACCCTAGGTAAATTACCTATACCGTGAACTATCAGAGTAAAGTTGCTTTTGCGCTGAGGGTTGTATTCCACAGTGTTATTTGCAATGTGATAGGCACCTCTGGAAAATGTATCTTGATTAATTGCCATTTGTACTCACCTCCTTACTCTTCTTCAGCTACAGTAACTTCTGCGTTCTCTAAATCTACGTAGATATCGAAATTCTCTACTGGAAGATTTGGATATAATGTAATTACTGCAATCATCTTATTTCTCTCTTCGGTAGCTCTACGTTTAAGTTTGTAGGACTGTAAAACACCTGAGGAAACTATGTTATCTAATAACTTAACAATGTCTACCTTGAAATTCATCCATGTGATGTCGTTGTTAGTCTCGTAAGTATTCTTAATAGCTGAATCATAAGCTACTTTAACTACATCACTTACTAGGTTTCTAAGGCTTAAATAACTGGTAGCTTGAACACCTTTGCTTCCCTGAAGTAATAAGGTTCTATCGCCCCAGATGGTGTAGCCATAAGGTCTGATGTAAGTAATACCATTAAAGCTAACTCCTGCATCATCTTTAATAATATCTTCATCTAGAACATATTTTGATAATGATAGATCTGGAGTAAATACAGGATTAATTATTCCTCTATTAACGCCTGCTGTAGGTGCCCATTTTGCATTCTTACTTGAGCTTGATGCAAATGCGAATAAGTAGACAAGAGAGGCTGGAACGCTTAAGCTCTTAGTAGTGTCATAACTCATTAGAGCGTTAGGCATTAAAGTCGCAGCTCTGGAACCTACGTTAACAGTGCTTCCATACACATCCACTATATTTTGTATGAAAGAAGAAGTAGCAAGCGCGGTACTGTAAGCTTTAGCTAAGCTATCCCCATCTTTTAATGCAAGTCCTAAGTTAGAATATTTAAGATCTGCAAGCACTACGCAATCTTTTCTGCAGCCCGTGATCTGATTAAGTGCGTTTAAGGTTGTAAAGTCGAACGAAAAACTTGAGGTAGATCCTGTAACAGGTACTGTACCATATGTACCTGTGGTGATGAATTTAATGTTGTATTCATTTTTATTCTTTAAGAAGCTGAATTGGGAAGCATCTAATCCACTTCTCAATTTATAATATTTAGTATCTTTTGAAGTGAACGTAGTTGCTACGGTTGTTCCTGCATCGCTTGTGTAAAGAGATCCGGCTTTAAATTCAGCTTCCGTCAGCTTTCCTACTTTAACACATTCAAGGGCAGCTTCTGCAGATGCGTACGTTACCTTATAGTAAACTGTGGATTTATTATAAGCGGTAGCAATTTGATGAGTCTTATCGCTGTTTAAGATGAATAGTGAAGCTTCCTCAAATGCATGTGAATCTTCAAATGTTACTTCACTATAAGTACTTGTAGCTACCTCTGTTACTTTCTTATAAATTACTCCATATCCCTGAGAGGTAAGTAATTTAATTAAGTGAATTACGTTAATATCTGATCCATCTACATATTCTTGCTGAATTTCATCTAATGTTTTTGTAAAGTACTTATCGTTTTCAGTACCTACCTTAGAAGAGTATGTAGAGGGAATATAAGCACAACCATTAGCATCCGCAACACCTTCTTTAAGGTCTGCATTACCCGGTACAAATACTATTGCAACGTCGCTTGAGGTTATGCCTGTACTATCTGTCTCAAAAATTCTAATTTTAGGCATTTTCTTAACATCCTTTTATTCTTATTTCATCAGTAGAAGGCTCTATCTCTTCTACTGTCTTAGTCTCTATCTGTAAACTCTCAATCTCACTTACATGTTTATGATTATATGAGAATAAGTACGCATCATTTAACGTTATAGCTAAAGTCATTCTTGAAAATTGACCTGCAATAAGTCTTTCTGGAATATCGCTATTATCGGATATCTCCGGTTGTAGCGTTAAATATGAGGTGTATGTTAACTGAGAGTTGTTGTAAGGTATTTGAATCTCTATCTTAGGATAATTTATTAATTGAAATACGAAATTTCTAACATATTCATCTGCTTCTTCAAGATACCTTGTGTAAATATTTATTACGTAACTTAAAGTCATCGGAATAGCATTCAGGTGATCAGATACGCCTTTCTCTGAATTAAATATTTTTCCTCGATGGCTTAACATTTGTTTTGAAGTTGTTTTTATACTTACATCTCTATTTCTATTTATTGAAATTAGAGGTAATGTAAGGGGTTTATCTCCATCAGTAGTTGCTTTCCATGTGAATAATCTTCGAGTCTCATCGGGGGATAGCACTACCATGTTGGAGTCTAAAATCCATTTTTTTATTTTTTCTGTAACTGCTCTATCATATAAAGTGAAAGACATTATCCAAGTAACCTCCACTCAGTATAATAATCATTTAAATGCTCTGCAAAAAAATCAAATATATAATCAAAGTAAGGATAGGGGACTTCAGTAGCGGTGCCATAGTTAATGTAGCTGGCTAGGGTATCGATTTTATAAGGAGTGTTATTCAGTATTGCTTCAGGATCACAGGTAATTACATAATCATTACCTTTTCTTCCAATCACTAAGTGAGAGAAATATTGATTTATTATAAACCGGGCGCTTGGAATGGATTTATTCCCTGTCTCATCTGTATCCCATTCGAAATTATTATTTTCCAGATATCTATCCCACATTGCTATTTCAGAGCTGGATTGATTGACGGGATCAGTAGCAACCGTCTCGATACGATCACATAACCATCCTACAAATTTATTTAAATCTAATCCTTCTGGGTTCTCTATAGTTAAAATCATCTGTTTTCAGCTGAAGATCTCAACATCTTCGCAATGAGAGTTTCAACCTTATCTCCTTGTGAGTAATTCTTGTTGAAGAGGTCTTCAAAGGCCTGTTCGTTGTCTTTAAATCTGTCAGATATTAAAGGAGATTTCTTGATTATATTAAAGATTTCTTTCTTAACATCTTCCGCGATTTTCTGCTCACTGGCTGTCAGTACTTTACTCTTACCTCCAACTCGACTACTTCGGCGTCTGCTGCTTCCATAATCATCTCCATCCTTCGTATTCCACTCATCTAAAATGTCTTGAATCTGAGCTTTACTCGTCGATTTAATTATTTCATCAAATGGTTTTGTTTTAGTTTGACCAAATCTATCTGATTTTGCAGATGAAAGAAATGACAATACTTTAATCTTATAAATATTGTCATCAGCATTATAAGATTGAGGATTATACATCCAATCCATTCTTTGATTTTTCAAATTTGCAGAACTTAACTTAATCGTTCCTGCCGCTAAAATCTCTCTTAAAGTATCTAGTGCAGGGTATGCATTGTTTCCTAGTTCTGCAACAGGTGTGTTTTGAGCTTTTTGCATGAAGGCAAGAAATTGATTATCTACAGTATCATACCCGTTTTGTGAGAAAGAATTTTGTAAAACTTTCTTTACTGTCTCACTAAGGTTAGGATAGTTGGGGAGGACCTGATTCTCACCTTCTTCTAATTCAGTTCTTATTTGTTGTAATAAAGTTGTTCGGTTTTCAGCTGCTTTATTTTTAAGCTCTGCCATTTCTTCAGGAGTAAATAATGCGGCTTCATTTAAAATACTTTCATTAAAAGGACTCATCATTATCCTCCTGAGCTAATAAATTGAAATCCTGAGCTTTTCTATTTAACTTACTGCTCGGTAGAGTGTCTTCATATTCAGGTACTATCTCGCATGTAATAGATGCGGGATAAACAATACTGTTAGTTAATCTAGTTACTCTAAACAGGCGTCCTTTAGTATGATCTAATCCGCTTGGAATCGCGAATAAAGCTCCCTTTTGAATATAGGGTAAATCATATCTTACATGAATAATGGAGGCGTCTTCCTGTAATTCCGCTACCCATCCCATTTTCTTTAAAGAAGCTTGATTAGGATGTTCTTCAAAGATACAGCCTTCTACTACGGGATCTTGATAATTAGATTTTATCTCTCCATGTAGAGTAAAATGTGAATCTTTTCTAGGTGCATAATAAACTACTTTTATACCTATTAAATTCACCATTTCTTCAAAATAGTCTCTGAATATCTTAATATCGGGAGTTAATAAAGCACCATAACGCTGTTCATCTGTTAGTTGAATATCCACTTTATTTCTCCTTAAGTATCAATAGTACTAAGAGTCGAATTCGACTCTTAGTACTAGATAACTTCAATTACTTTCTCTTTCCAATTCCACCACGTTTAGCTATAGATTCGGCAATTGCTTTTCCGTTATCTTCTTTAACGATAACTTCGTAATCACCATGATCATCTTTTACAAGCTCTAAACCAGCTTTTTCTAAAGCTCTGTTGGTAATACCAGAAATTTTACCATACTTCTTCATATCGTAATCTACCCATTTCTGATATCTTGTTAAATCCTGAGCTAAATCTTCTTTTATAATTTCTGTTTTGCTAGCTTCTTCAACGGATTCATCTTCAGCTTCTTCTTCCTCGGCCTCTTCAGACTCTTCTTTTTCTTTGCAATCTTCGCATCTTTCTAAAATCTCAAGAATATCTCTAACGAGAGCTGCAGCTTCTGGATTGTCCTTGATCTTGAGTTTAAGTTCTTCAATCTTATCTTCTTTCAGATCTTCCTTGAGTTCACCTTTACCGAAATTTAATTCAGGGAATGCTTTCTTAAGCTTAGCAACGTTACCAGTGAGTTTTTCAGCTTCTTTTGCTTCTACAACTTCTGTTTTTTCTTTCTCTACGGATTCTTTAAGAGCCTTCTTTGGAGCTACATCTAAATCGCCGTATTTACGTAAAAAACCTTCATTAATGCTTTTATAAACATTAGCCATATTAATTATACCTCTATTTATTTTTTAATTGAAGGTTCTTCACCTTCTATACTTAATTGATTTTTGTCTGGTTTATTTCTAAACCTGTAGGTGTTTCCTGGAGTAAACCTACCTCTTACTCTGCCTTGTTTATTCGCTACATCGATTTCATCGCTGGTTAATTCATCTCTATCATCGATTGATAATTGAACAGGTTCTTGATATTTCTTACCATATAATGCAGGATAAATTATATCTGCATATTCTTTCTTTCTGTTTTTCTCCATATAAATAATGTAGTTATTTATTACAGAGGCTACTTTAATAAGCCAAAAATTGTTAGAAAGAACTAATAAAATATGCTTACATCCTGCACCCTTGTTATTCTTAGGATTAGTTATTTTTGCAGGTCGATTTTCAGGTTCTCCGCTATTTATGTCTTTAACAGTGGACCAAAAATTTAGTCTGAATTTGAAATCAGGGCAATTATGAAGAATAACGCCGGCTGAAACTAAGAAGTTAGGTTCATTCTTCATCTTAATATCGTAAACATCTATCGGGTCTGTTAATGTCACTCTTTTGATAGATTTGACTTTATGATTAAGCTGAAAATATTTCACCGCTTCTTCAATCGATGTGAAGTACTTAAGGAGAGATGGATAACCACTTCTTCTTGAGAGGTTGTATTGTTCTAGGGTCATAGGCAATCCCTGCCGTATCATCTCTCTCAATATTGTTTCTATTTTTGTATATGCACATCGTTGAATCCGCTGTGCACGCCTTTCAGGGTCTTCATTCAATCGGGCTGCAGACATGCGTTGTTTTGTAAGAGAGCTCTTCGGTACTCCCCGAGTAGCGTCGTTTGCTTTTTTAACATTCTGCTTACTTATCTCACAACGAATTCTTCGGGCTTCTTCAGTCATAGTTTCCCAATAACGTTGAACTCCTGCTTTACTTTTAGCTTCTATTTCAGGAGTACGTAAAAATTCCCCTCTACGCGCTGCAGCTTCTTTAAATGCTAAAGTGTCGAAACACCCCTCTTGCCATAATCTCTTAGATTGAACACTTATCCGAGCACTTCTTGCAGCTTGCTCTTCAGGAGACAGAGAAGCATAATAATTCAGCATTGTATTCTTCATTAAAGCCGATTGTTGCTGCTTCCGATCTTCATCATAGTTACGAGACCTCCCAGCTTCCTGAAACTTGCGACGGGCTTCAAGCATTGCGGGAGTAGGATTGGCATTTCTCTCATATGCGTTTTGACGAGCTACTTCTCGAAGGTGTTCAGTAACAGGTCTATCAGGTCCGCATAATGTTGCGTGATATTGCCAATGCTCTTTAGCAGTCATTACTTGAAGATTTTCGGGGTTGTTGTTTTCCTTGTGAAAATCTCTGTGGTGAATCGCCACTTTATATACCATATTATCTTCAGGTTGTGACCTTAATTCTGCATCTCTAATTTCACCTGGCTTGAAGTACTCTGCTACCATCTTATAAGTAGAATTGCAACCCTTGTGAGAGTTGTAACGAATAGTCTCATATCCTTTAGTACTACTGAAGTATAGAGGCATTAAAGATTGGCCTTCTTGCAACTCACTTGCGGGTAAATACGATCCATCACGTAGCATATATAGATGATCTGGCGTAGTTTGAATAATTTCATCATTGTCCAAGGTGATCTCAATAAAATCTCTTGATTGACCTGTAATCCAAACTCTCTCAATCTCTCCCGGAATAAAATCGCCTTTTGAATCAACCGAATAACTGTACAACTTTTCTCCGCTTTCAAATCGGTGGTACAGCTCCTGTATTGTAGGTGAGGTCCCGTCGAGAAGCTTAATCTTCGTGGTAGGGTGCAGACAATTGCAGTGTATGTACACATCATCCTGATTAAATGCTTCTAGGAGCGATTTAGTAATTATTTTTAAATCTATTCTGTCTTTATCTTTTAACTGTCTATGTAAGATGTCTAAGAATCCACCGAATTTAATTTTAACAATGTAATTGTTAGTTTCTCCTCTTACAGGAATATTAACAGTCAATATTCCGTGCTTAAAGAGATTGTTCATATCAATTTGATTAAATTCTCTGACCGTAGAGGCTACTTTAGATTTTACCCGTTTTTCGTACCGGGTTTTTCCATCTTTTTCTTTTTCACCTCTACGACTTTGAGATATGAGGTCATTTCTCTTATCCTCTAATAATGTGGACACCTTATGACCTCCTTATTTCTTACTTATTCTTTACAGTGCCGTAAATTCTCTTGCTCTTGCCTGTGGAAGCATCTTTTGCATTGTAATTGTAAGTTAAAGCTTCCATAACTAATTTCTTATCTTTTACACTGCATGTTAAAGTGAAGGAATTTTTACGTTGAGCAAACTGTAAATTCTCTCCTAAAAGCTTAACTTTGCCTGTTTTTGTAATTAAATTACTTTCAAATAAGAAACTAGTATTAAGCTTTTTACCTGATTTAAATGTAATTACACCTTCTAATTTTAAAGAATCTCCGTTTACATATCCACGAGCTGTCTTGAAAGAATCTACATTATTATACACTTCTTTGAGATAACTTTCACCTAAAGAATTGAACTCATTTTCATCGAACTCATCGATATCAATATCTTCACTATCTTCATGCATAGTTTCTTCTGTTTCTACTTCTTCCATTGATTCCTCTTTCTCTTCAGGTTCTTCTTCATCCCCAGACTCTTCAGCATTTGCTTCGATAATGTCTCCGGTTTCTTCTGCTACGGGTGCAATTGTTTCGGGTCCTTCATAAGTATCTTCATCTACTTTTTTGGGTTCTGAAACTACTGTTACTTTTCCGTTATCATCTGATTCCATGCTGAGTTTAGAATCTGCGGTTTCTATTGTAGCTTTTTCAAATGATTCATTTAAAGATTCGTTCACCTTCTTAAGCTCATCTAAATCTTCTGGATAGTTCATTTTTGTATCTTCGAACCATTCTTCTACGGAGTATTGAGGCCAATTGTTCCGGGTTTCTACAATATACTCTGCAGCAGCTTCTGCGTATTTCTTAACCCCTTCATCCTCTACATCGAAATCATTTTCGTCGAAGATCTTTAATACTTCATCTTCTACGTTGGAATGAGTAGATTTCTTTTTCTTTAATTCTTTAAGATCTTCTGGATAATTTTCTTTTGTATCCTTATACCATTCTTCTACTGAATATGTATTACCGGCATCTCTAGACATTTGAATGTATTCTGCTGCGCTATCGATGTATTCTTTAACCTCAGGATCAGAAGTATCATACTCTCTATCGTCTAAGAAGGAGGTTAATTCTCTCTTTAGAGAATCACTGCGAACATCCTCACGAAGAGATTCTACCATATCATCGCTATAAGGGGCTGTTATAACTAATTTGTAAGGATATCTGCTGTATTTTTCTTTCTTAACTACGTAAGAAGCACCCCGATCCTTAAATTTATCAACTACGTCTTTTGCAGGCTGTAATTCCTCTTCAGTAAGTGCTTCAACCACAATATTCTCACCATCACTGGAAACTCTTTGATAAGGATATAGACCAGCTACGATTTGACGCTGCTTACCTTCAACAGGTACAAGGTAACCGGGATCTGTAAGCTGTTCGTAAATTAAAGACCATACATCTAGGTGCTGTCTTCTTATGGTTCCTTCGGTTAGGTTTTCTGAAGCATCTCTCTTCTCTTCAGTCTTCTCAACTTCTTTGACTTCCACGTCATCTCCATCTACTGTAACTGTTAAAGACGCTTCATCTACCAGAGGTTTAATCTGCCCTATGACTTTAAATCCACCCATGTTGTAGCAATGAGGGCATTCTTCGTCGACATTTACCTTCTGAGTCTCTTCATCTACTACAATGTCTTTTGGATTCTTGTAGATAAGATCGTGACATACACAACATTCCAGAACACAGTCGTTTAGGTAGTTAGGCTTTAATTCACCGCTGTTTTCAGCTTCGGGATCTATAATTTCAACAGTTTCATCTGTTAAATCCCGAGTGAGAAAGCTTTGAAGTCTATCGAAACCTTCTTTATTAAAAGAAAAGGTATCCTCATTTAATCCTTTAAGCTCTTGAAAAGCTTCATTTATAATCTGTGACATTCTCGTCTCCTACATGAAAGTTCAAATAAACTTTCTCGTTATATTTATATATACACTAATTTTAGTGTTATTTTTAAGTTTAATCTATTCCGTAAGTTAATTGAGTGGATGCTTTCATCTGCTCTCTTAATGCATTTAATTCTTCTTGACCTTCTTGTAGAATATTTGTATCTAAACCCCATAAAGCGTTTGATTGATTGAATTTCGTTCTGATTCTACCTAATGTTACTTTGGCTAATGCTACTGATAGATTTACTAACATGTCTATCCAGAAATCTGAAGTGATCTCTGATACATCTTCGTATAAAGGAACATATTCAATCGTAATATTATCCGGAAGGTCAAATGCACAATTTATATATAACTTATTTGTATGTTTTTCAAATCTAAATAGTAGATCTGTGGAAAGAGTGTTTCGAGCCTGTAACGCGGTATTCCATGCACCGTAATTAAGTGCCCAATTACTTACGTTATACACCCCACCTAGTCCGGAAGCCATCTGCCACATACCCAAATACATGGGATCTGCATAGGCATCTGTTGAAGAATCAACACTTGGTGCAATATAGCTCTGAGTCCTAAATACACGGGATACTGAGCTCACTTTATATTCAGTTAAATCAATGCAACCTGAGTACGGAACGGTGATAAGCCTTGTAGTATCTATATATCTTTGAACTTCTCTCATAGCAGAGTTAATTAACTTAACAATTACATCATCTGTTAGCTCTAATTTTAATACTCCACCTGTTAGTTTTAACTTAATTTCATCTACATATGCTTGTAGATCCATTATGGTTACCTCCTGATGTGAAAATGAAGGAATCGAATATGGAGGCGACGGACGGAGGTAATCACCGCCTCCATACTCTCCTTACTATCTGAACTATCTGCTAATATGATCGGGTTACTCCGTATTAATTAACAGAAGATTTCATGCTATCTTTTCAACAGAATCCGCTTCAATAGCTGTTGTAATATCTACTTGAGCATTCTGAAGAGCTGCTACTGTAGCGTCTGATTTTATATAGACGCCTGAAACGTAAATCTTATCAGCATAATAACTAGCAGTAACTTGACTCTTATAAGAGTTTCCATCAGTATCCGTTACAATCAATGTAGCAGCTATGTTTTCCATTCTTGTTAAAGGAAGATCTGATAGAACGGTGTACGCGTCTGATTTAGTAGACGTAAATCTTGTAGCTAAAGAGCAGTTCACGTTGTCTACTTTTATAGCAGATACAATACAGTGATCATACAATGTGGCAGCTTTAGCTGCTAGCTGATTCTCAGTGGCGATCTTGTTACCCAGAAGAGTAGCGCCATCCTTACTGATAATTATATTTTGAACATCGTCTTCGCCATTCTTAAAGATTCTCGCCGAGATAATTCCATCGTTATTGCTGAGCTGTGCATAGTACTTATCTGCTGTTTCGCTTTGACTGAACACGTAGTTGTCAAGATCGCTTGCTAGTGCAACATTTACGTAATTGCCATTATCTCTTACCTGTGGGCGGTTATTAAACTTTGTACTTGATGAATCTATTTCTATCAGAAGGGCATCTGTACTATTTCCAATACTAATCTTATCGGGCGTTACTCTTATAAGTTTATGTTGTCCCTCTTTCGTTTCTGAATCAAGTGTTATGATGTTTGAAGATATATTTATCTTAGCTGTACCCGTACCATTAATATCGAGCATTTCAGCATAATCTTTCTCGACAAGTATACTTGAGTAAGAATTATCATCCTGATACTTTAACTCGATATTTTTAGTACTGTCACTAAGTGTCCATGTATCTCCATCTGTTGAGGAATTGAAGCTGGAGTATTTAAACGCATCTACCGCCAGCGTTCCATTCTTCTTAGGTATTGTAAGCACGTATTGTGTAGCGCTTGAACCTGTACCATTATCAATGGTAATACTGTCTGGTCTGTATTGAGTGACTAAATCTTTTTGAGTGTTGAATATTTTTACTGATGCGCCGTCAATACTTAAATCTTTACTGAAGTGAGTGGCTTCAAAATGCACTTCGTCAGTAAAGGTCTTCATACCGGCGATAGATTGCTGTGTTGTTGTATCGACGAAATCGTCTGTGGCGTATCCGCTATCAGTAAGCTTGTTAGATACACTATCCCATTTAAGGAGATGTGTGTTAGTGAGTTGACCTGCTTTATCTCGAACTGCTAAAGGTAATCCTTCATTCTCACTGAAAGTGAATTTGTTATCCTTATCTAAAGTGCCTTGTCCGAATTTTACAGCATCGTCTGCAGGATCGTACATAATCCCATAAGTAGCATCTGTGCTCTTGTTTATAGCTAATCCTGATAGAAGGGCTTGTAAGCTTACTTTATTAGCATTAGTAACTATTACATTATCTTCTACTATGAGGCTTTTATTCTTTTCAGATTTAGTAGTACCTGTAATTGTAAGATCACCTTGAACGGCTAAATCTCCAGTAATCGTACCGCCTTTTGAGTCTAGTTTTAAATCTAACTGAGACTTATTCACTACCTGTTTTGGTGCTACACCGTCAGCTACCTGAAAGCTTCCACTAGCGTCTCTTAATGGGACTGTATTGGCGTTAGGTGTTTGAGTAGCAAAATAGGTACTCTGCTCTCCGTTTTCTGTAACACCATAAACTCTGGGATTGGCTGAAGTGCTTGTTATTTTATCTACCTTAGTCGCTAATTGGGTCTCTACCCATTCCCTGAACTCGGGACTCACTGAAGCGGAGACTGTTTCTCCGTTCAGCTTTACGTAGACAGAGTGATCGGCATTAAAGCCGATCTCTATCCCTAAATTTTTAAGTTCAGCTAAGGATGAGGATTCTTTGATATTTAAAGTATCTTTGCTCCTATCTTCGAATACGTACGTCTAGTTTGAACTCCCTTATAATCTTAATTGTGAAATTATTTACCTGCTTCTACGGTTACTTTCTTACCGTTAATAGTGATTTCGCCTTTACCATCTGCACCTTCACCAATTACAATATCTGGATCTTCTGCAGGTAAGTTACCATTTAATACTACATTAACCTTGTTATCTTTTTCGTAAACAAACATATTGAATACTCCTATTAAAGTTATTTTTTAATGCACTAATTTTCGCACATTTTATCTCATTTAATTTAGCTATAAAAAATCGGCGAAATCTGAATATTTTCCACCGACCCTGTTACTTGTGAACTACCAATAGCTAAAGCAATTGGCTTCTTGCTTCAATGACTCTGCTTTTGAAAATCTAATTCTCAAAAAGTCTTACAAAATCTCCGCAAGCGTTAATTTGGACAGTTCCGGCCCTATTTATTAATATATTTTAAAATTTAAATCAACCAATTTAATCCAGCTTTTAAAATATTTTTAGCTGCATTTATGTCCCTATCATGATGTGTTCCACAGTCTGGGCAGGTCCACTCTCTTACCGATAAGGAATTTACAATGTCTTTGTGATAAGAACCGCAAATAGAGCAAATAATTGTAGATGGCTCAAATCTATCTATTTTAATTAATTTTTTACCTTTCTCTTCTAGCTTATATTGAAGATAATTTCTAAAAATCCCAAAACTATTATCATAAGTAGATTTACTTAATTTTAAGCATCTTGAGATCGATTGCATATTAATATCTTCAATGCAGACATAATCATAATTGTTGGCGAGATTAGCAGAAGTTTTATGCAAAAAATCATTACGGGAACTGGCTATCTTCTCATGAACTCTTGCAACTTTAATCTTTTGTTTATTGTAATTGTTGGAGCCGCGCTTTTTCCTACTGAGTCTTCTTTGCTCTCTTGCTAATTTATCTTGATATAATCTAAAATATTTAGGATAATTAGCCTTATTCCCATTTGAATCAACATAAAAATCATGCGAAGAGTAATCCAAGCCAATGGATTTATTTTTATCTAGTTCTATGTCAGGTACTTGGCTTTCATACTCGACACATAAAGAGATATAATATTTTCCACTCGGTTTTCTTTCTACAGTTGCTGATTTTATCTTTGAATTTCCTGGTAATTGTCTGTGTAACTTTATTCTTAATGATTTAATCTTTGGTAATTTAATATGCTTATTATCTATAATTTTGATAACACTGTTAACATTAGAAGTTGTATAAGAGACTCTATCTCTCTTCTTACTTTTAAATTTAGGAAATCCAACTTTAGGAGATCTGAAAAAATTATTAAAGGCGGTTTGAAGATTCATTTGCTCATTACACAGGGCATAAGCATCCACCTGTTTTAACCACTCAAATTCATCCTTATATTGTGCGGGAGTAGTCTGGAGAGATTTCTTTTCCTTCTCATAGTAATTAATTTTATCCCCAAGCATTATATTGTAGATAAATCTACAAGCTCCAATATTTTGATTTATGAAATTTTCTTGTTGATTATTTGGGTAAATCCTAAATCTATAACCTCTTAATATCTTCATAATCGAAAATCTCCACAAAAATAAAAAAATAGCTTAGAAGATAGAGATGCGACCAATACCCTCTAAGCCATAAAAATATATAAATATACTTTCGTATAAATATACAAAATTATTTTTCATAGAATTAAGACAGTCGCATTATCTAAATTCAATTTACATATAATTTAGCTGAATATTTTTGATAAAAATTACAAAAATAGTTTCCTGTTACTTTTATATACCATTTTTAAGTGAAGAAGAGTTAAAGTTTGATTTACATACTTGATCTAATTTAATCCCACCAACATCTAAGAGGTTTTTCGCGGAAAGAGTCTGCACTGTAAGTTATGTCTCTTAATGCTTTCCATTGATTCTCTGTAAACTGAGTATCTAAATCAGCTTCAATACCTTCTAAGGAAATTCTTCTATCACTTCTGTCTGCTTCTACTATATATCCGTGAAAATATAATTTATTTTGAAGATTGTTTTCTTCTACTAAATTGTACCACTGCTTAACTGTTGGAGAGTAGTTCTGTCTCTCGCTTAAAAGAATATATTTTTTCTCTATCAATTCTTTTAACCCGGAATAATCTAAGTGAGAGAAGTCGTAGACACCTCCGTAAGGCTTACTATCTACGTTAGCGTGAAATTTAAGTACCTCAAAAGCGTCTTGCCAATTCTTTTTAGTTAACATAATCTTTTCTCCATTCAAACGACTGCTGTCCACAGTCATATATCTCTACAAATCCATGTTCTCTCATCAGTTCTTCATTAGAAGTACCTTTCCCATAACATCCAAATAAGCTACCATATAATTGATCGAAACCTCTCTGTCTGAGAAGGTTATCTGTAATATGTATTTGAAGGTTAGGGTTGTACCAATGGCGTGTAGGTTTACTGGTTTTCAAAGGAATCATTTCTAATCTTGTATATACCTCACCTGTAAATTTACTTAAGTCGCAATAGGAAATAATCGAGTCTGGTATGTAATGCGAAAGAAAATATTGATATAATTTTTCCGCACCACCTACTACAAAGAAGCTTGACTTAGTACATAATCTTAAAAGTTCCCATTGATATCGACTATTATACCTAGGCTTCCCGAAGGTCATTATTTCTACTAAATCTTCTTGATAATAAAGCCCTAATCTTACAGATTGCCCTCTGCAAGTATCTTGAAAATGATAAGTATTCAAAAAATTATCTGATATTTCTATAGGAACTTCTTTTATTTCGCATTTTCTAGCATAAATTTTCTTCTTAGAAGATAACGAATTTATAATTTTGGTTTGATCATCCCAATCAAATATATGAATACATCTAAAATTAGATGCTTTAGCTACTTGAGATTTTTTAAGATGATAATCTTTATTGACAGGTACACATCCTGCGATTGGATTAAAAGTAGCGTTATGAAAAGGCCAAGGATCTATCTCTACTAAAGTGTTATTTATTTTGAAATCGTAGCGAAATCCTCTCCCTTCAGAATCCTTAGCGGATAAATAAAATTCTGGTTGATAATTAATATTAGAGGAGGTTAACTTAATTGCAAATTCTTTATTGGGTTGACTACTGTTGATATAGGAAGCGAGTTTATAAGTGTTATCTACTCCATATTTTTCTAAATTTGTAGAAATTCTTTTCTGTTTAGCTGTTTCGATTTTATCGGGGTGGGATAAATACACTTCTCGCATATGTGCAAGCTTAGCTTTCTTGTATTCGGAAGATTTATTCAACCAAGATTCTTTGCATTTTTCTGATACTTTTTTGTAATGTTCTTCTACTGAACCTTCTTTCTGGATAAGGGTTTGTTCTCTTGTTTTATTTAAGTTTTCGAAATATTTTTCTTTAGAACCTGCGTTCTCATATTTTGTTTTTAGAACAAGAGTAGCTGAAGTTTTTCTATCTTTTTTAAGCCCATTATCTTTAATAATTTTATCTAAGGTCCATCCCGTTAAATGAAAATAAGCTTTAATCTCTTCATAGGATTTATTTTGATTAAGATAAAGGTCTTTTAATTCTTCTATTTGTTCTTGAGTAAAATTTTTATAAGGAGATTCTCTATTAGTTGCTGATTTTTTAGCACTTATTTTGTTTAATTTATTTTGATCTCTCTTTAGATTCCATTCTTCAATAAGTTTTTGTACAGAAGAATGGCATATATTAAAATGTTTTCCAATTTCTTTCTTAGATAAGAATTGATTACAGTAGAGATCTTCAAATTCTTCCTTTGTAATGTTCTTCTTGATATCTTCTAATTTCATTTAATAGAGAATCCTTTTTCTTTTCTTCTATTATTATACTATAAATTGTAGCAAAAATCAACTACTTTTAAGTAAAAGAAAAGAGATTCTCTTTCGAGAATCTCTTATTTCTTATTTTATTTAGTTAATCAGCTTGAAGTTCTATGCTACCATCATCGTAAATTATAACTCTTTTTGGAGTATTTTCATCACATAAACTTTTTTGTTTCATACTGAAATAGTGTACTCTGGGTTCTTCAAACGTTATTTTTAAAGGCATTTTTTTAGCAATTACGTCTACTATGATTTTTTCAGGGTCTATCCAATCAAATATATGAATACATCTATATCCATTATTAAACGCTATCTTGGATTTTAATTGATGATAGTAAGGATCTATCCCGCCTTTAATCCATGGATTCCATGTAGAATTGTGAGTTACTGTGGGGTTTATTTCAATTAAATAATTTCCGATTTTAAAATCGAACTGCTTACCTTCTACTAAAAATTCTCGGGAAAAACTTTCCCCTTCTACTAGTCCATGTTTTATCAGTAATTCACGAAATTTTTCATTAGGGGCACTATTTACTTTATGCTTATTGTTTGCGGCTGGGAGCAGTACTGCATAATCTACCCCATACTTTTGACGACAGGTGTTTACGGTCTTTTCATGGTTACAATAGTGAGAATCTCCATATCGTGTTAGTAGAGTTGCTTCTCTTTTATCACACAATTTTTTTAAAGCGTCGTCGTCACTAAAATGAGATTGCCACGTTTCACGACGTTTTTCTATCACTCCAGGAATATCATTTGTTTTTCTAACTCCATATTTAAGAAACTTCTTGTTCTCAACATTCTCTACATCTTGAAAGGGGTTTGCGATTCCTGTTCTATTAAAATATGTGGCTTTAGCTTTTTCAGTGAGTTGTTTGCCCCAATCCTCTCCATAAAGCTGTTCTCTCGACGTTAAAGATTTTTGCAGTACTTCCGAATTTTTCATGGGATTGTCTACGCCATACTTCTTTATACAGGTGGTTTTTCTCTTTTCTCTACTAGAATCACTCCATTTGTAATTAGGATTTTCTTTCTTATTTCTTTTTATGTTATATCTTCCTAAAGCGTCTCTTATTTGGGATCTTGTATATTTTTTATCAAATAGATCTATTATTTCTTGCAAGTCTTTAAAATCTTCTACATAATACTTGTAAAGTAAATTTCTATCTATTTCGGGTTTGCGAGGTTTACTTCCTGCTCCGTAGCGTTCTAAGTTCGTAGATTTGCGTTTAAGCTGAGCTTCTGAATAAATCGGTTCAAATCCATTGTTCTTTAAAAATATCTTAATAGTATTAAGAGGATAATTGTATTTTTTTGATAAATTTTCTATCGTGGCTTTCCATCCCCACTTCTCAATTAACTCTTGGAGTGTTTCCTTTGATTCGTTTTGATTTAATTCTTCTAATCTTAAATTTAATTGTTGCTTAAGTGTCATTTTTAAACCTCTCAATAAAGACAAGTAAGTCAGCGGTAAAATGGTATATGTTTTTGATTTTTATATAAAGGAGAAGAAAATTTTCTTCTCCTTTATACTTCTAATTAATTATACAGGTTTTACTGAACTACTTTACCAGCTACGAGTAAATCTTTGTTAAGAATTTTCAGATCGTAGAGTGTTGACCATCCCTGTGACATACTACCATCAGCATGACCAAGAAGCTGTGTAGGAACGATTGGCATGTATGGAGCGTAAACCGCAGCGGAGCTCATGAAATCGTTATCATTTACACCTACTACAAATCTACCAGCTGCCATTGCAGGAGATACATATACTTTAAGTCCATCAAGAGTACCTGCGAAATAAGGACCATTGATAGCTGTTGCAGGAGCTGCTGTCCAGCCTTTAATAAATCCAAGAATAGGAAGGATTGAGCTGGAGATGATCATGTAGTTAGGTAAGAATCTCTGAGTCTTGTCGTAAATCTTCTGACGAGCGATACCTACCATTTCTACGAAACCTTCATAGTGTTCGGCTTTGGATACGCCTACTGGAAGTGTCTTGCTCCAGGTAAGTGCTGCGTCTTCTGCAGCGTTGTCGGAAAGAAGTTTTACAACTTCTGTATCGATTTCATAGGCGAGTTGACCAACGGCTTTTTCTGCGAGCTGATCACCAAGATCCATACCGTAGTCGGTCTTTGCCTGGAATGCTGCAATCTGTGAGTAGTAGATAGCAATTCTTCTTGCTTTTGCAAGTAGAGGCATTGCTTCCATCTTAGCACTAAGAAGAGGAAGATCATTCTGAGGAATCACTACGTTATTATAAGTATAAGCTACTTCTACAGCACCTTGAATACCTGTTGTAAGTGTGATTGTACCTGCAGTGTAATCGATCGTACCAGCTTCTGTACCACCTTCAAGTACTACTTCTACATGGCTTTCTACACCTTCAAGACGACCATCTTCTCTCTCTACCATTACGGTTCTGCGAGAAACGGAAGTGGGGTTCTTGTAAATCTTGCCCTTGCCATCGTCTACGTACTTGTCAGCACCAGCTGTTATTGCAACAGTACCTTTGATTACAGGCTTCCAATCCATTTTGAATTCTGTTGTCTCAGTGGCAAGTGTCATGTCTTTTGCTACTCTTGAAGAAGTGTAGTTAGGATCTACTTTACCAAGTCTGAATGGATCGTTGAATACGTCGCCTTGAGCTACATTGCCCTTGTTTGAACCAGCTACGAATTTTACGTAGTTGATGTAACCTGCCATAGAACTCATTGGATGAGTAAGTACGAGGTCAGGAGCAATTAGGTTAGGAAGAGCTACGTTAACAAGGTTCAGGGAGAATTTGGTGAAAAGACCCATATCTGATCTCTGAGTACCTTGGGACTGTTCGAAGGCTTCTGCCATGAAACGCTGGGTATTTTCGAGGCATTTTGCAATAAGAATCTTCTTAGATTCTGTTAAGTGTTCGCCCTGATGTGCTTTTGCGTGAATCTTATCTGCAAGAGTAAGTCTCTTGCTGTACGCTTCTAATAAATTCATTTTTATTTTTTCCTTTATTTAATAATTTCTTTTAGCCAATGATAATAATTGATCGTCAACATCATCATTATACCTATTCTTAGGCTGTATAGGTTCTTTTGATTCTGTTATTGACATTCTTACTTTCTGATTTCTTTCCATATTGAATGGAAGGTTATTTACTTTAAGTTGAAAATCTTTTAAGCTGTCACATACTCGATCAATGTCATTAAATGAATAATTTTCATTTAATTTATTTTTAATATCAAGTGCACTTACACCTAAAGTCTTAGCTTTAGCTTCCATATACTTGTTAACAGCTGTTTGAGCTACTTTCTTGTAGTGTTCTACTAAAGACTTTGATTGCGTGATTTTCTTGTTGTATTCTTGCGTCTTAATAACTGAATCTTGCTTAACTCCCTCTAAGTCTTCTTTTAAGGAGTTAATGGTTTTATCAGATTCTGACTTTAGTTTATTTAGATCTTCATTTAGTGATTTGATTTTATCCTTACTATTCTGTAAAGATTCTTTTAATTCACTCTGAATACTTAATTGACTCTTTAGTCTCTCTGATAAGAAGTTGAGTTTTTTCTCTTGACTATCTACTATAGATTGTTTTTGAGATAATTGCTCATTAAGTGAATCTACTTTTACTGAAGGTTGCTGAGTTTTAAGTTTCTGTAAACTCTCGTTTAGTGACGTTTCTTTTGCATAGCAAACTGATAACTTCTCTTGTAGAGATTTTATCTGATCTTGTAACTCTTTATTCTTCTTAAGTGATTCTTGTAAGCTCTTTAATACACTCACCCCGTTATCTACGGCTGTACCGGAATTATCCTGCTTACCTTTATTTGAATCTCTATAACTTATTTTTAAGTTATTTAGAGTTTCTGTCATTATTTTACGTTCTGTGGGATTAGCTTTATCTAACGCTTCATTTAATTCTTTTTTGAATTTGACGTTGTTCTGATCTAATCCTTCTGAAATTAAAGAGAGACGTGCTTTTTCTACTGCTGGAACTAATACTAGGTCAAATGCAGTCATTGTATAGGTATCAGGATCTACTTCTTCTTCTCCTGTACCATAATTTTCTTTAACGTCTCCTTCTCCTCTGGATGAAATACCTAATTTAAATCCATATTTAGCTAGCTCGTAAGCTATTTCACCATTAGGAGTTTTTAATATATCGAAATATGCCATTAAATTTCCATTTTTATCTCTCTTAGGAGGTTCTGGCATCATAATAGCAATTCTAGAACTATCTGTCTCTATTCTATCCGTAGGATGATCTAATTCGCCTGGTATGCCACCATTACGAAACATTTCTTTAATAAGATCGTTATTAAATACTTTTTCCCATAATTCGGCACTGTACTTTCTTCCATTGCGGGTACCACGAATTATATCAGCACAGGGACCATAGAGTCTACCTAAAATGCCTCTTTTTTCTTTTTCTTCCGGAGTTAACTCCGCGAAGGTTAATTTATCATTTTGATTTACTGACTCTAGCATTTCTTAACTTATCTTCCTTTAAACAATTCGTAGTAAATTTTATCTAAGAAGTGAACTTTTCTTTTGTTTTAAATAAGTTCATTTAATTTAGCTAAATATTTTTTGTATTTTTTCAAAAATTTTGTGCTAGATTTAGATTTTTTAAAATTTACTAATGTATATAATTATGATTCTTCCGTTCTTATCTTCTAATTTCTTTTAATTCTTGTAAATTTTCGGTAAATAT